>VFSW01015109.1_pt1 | contig 10640 bp, 12 predicted proteins | sample 5358111 | NCBI WGS metagenome assembly VFSW01 (sample SAMN11554181, study PRJNA540505) | mine drainage metagenome | isolation source: sediment from site ElyBrook_90M | place: USA: Ely Copper Mine, Vershire, VT | collected 2017
GGGCGCTGCCCCAGCGCGCCACGGGCGCGGCTCCGCGGGGGGGGGGGGGGCGCGTCCCAACCGTATTCGATGAGTTTCTTGTTTGGCGCGGCGCCCGGCGCCGGCGACACCGCCAGCACAGCCCACAAGATGAGGGTTATGGCAGTGAAGGGACCTATAGGACCTATAGGACCTATAAGACGCATAGGACGATTCGAAGGCCCGTTCATTCGCCTTACCAATTCAAGTTCGTAGCCGCCGTCGCTTGATAAAAACCGACATGGTCGTCGGCAAAAAGAATGTTTCCCGCGGGCGTCATGCGGTGCCATCCCTTGGCATTAGTCGGGAAAGGAAGAATGCCGCAACCGAACACCACCGTTTGTGAAACATTGGTCAAACTGCTTGCGCGCAACCCGTTCAAACCATGCCCCGGCGGGAACGGCGGCAATCCTGCAAAGTTGAAAATGTAGGAATTGCCAACCCACTCGAACAGATCGTAGCTGGTATTGTCCCCCGCGCGGCCCTGGTCCATCGGGCAGGTCACCGAGCCCTCGGTCAACCCGTAATGATTCAAGGGGCGATCTGTGTTGTTGAAAAGATTGCCTTGGGCCGCGCCGATATGGTTGTTGTTGGTGCGGCCGGCCCAGACGAACCATTCCATGCCTTGAAGGGCGACGTTGGTGGAGGTCCAAAACAGCCGGTCATTGTAATCCTGCAGGTACAAATTCAGCGCCACGCCGCACTGGCGCAGATTGGACATGCACTTGGCGTCGTTGGAGCGTGTCTTCGCCGTGCTCAAGGCGGGCAGGAGCATCGATGCCAGAATTGCGATAATCGCAATGACCACCAACAATTCAATCAGCGTGAACGCTTTTTTATTTGTCCTCAATTCGTGCAACATCTCAAAGCCTTCGCGACAAACCGCGCGGCTTGTTTGGACGAGGCGCCAACACAAATCATTCAGTTATTCCGGCTTTGGGATGTTGATTTTCTGTCCGACGCGGATGCGGTTCCAATCCAGGCCGGGATTGGCCTCCATCACTTGCTTCAACGTGATGGTTTTCATCCCCTTGGTTTTGAAATCGGCGTTGTATGCCTGGACGATGCCGCTCAAGTAATCGCCCGATTGGACGGTGAAAACATAACCCTGGTCCGCGCCGTCGGTTTGAACTTTGGCCGCCGGCGCGCGTCCCTGCGCGCCGGGGGCGGCGGCCAGCGTCTTTTCCAGCGCGGCGGTGGATTGCTTGATCTATTCCAAGATGGCTTGCTTGTCCTCGGCCCGCTTCCGATCCACTTCCTCGATTTTTTCCGCCAACCGCTTCAAGTCATCCTGCACGTTGGAATTGCCGGCGGCGCGCGTTTGGGCGTCGCGCAATTGCCGGATTTCCTCCTCCAACGAGGTGATTTTCTGTTCGAGCGCCTGGTTGGCGGCGTGCAAATTCTCCATATCCGCGGCCACCTGCCGCGCCCGTTCTTCGGACTCTTCCCGCGCCGCGACGGCGGCCGCGCCGGCCGCGTCCTGGCCGGCCGCGGGAAGACGGCAGAGGCAAACACCAATCGCGGCCATAAGAAAAAAGCGTTTCATGATGCGCGCAAATTCAAGGGTTAAAGTCAACATTACAATCCCGCCAAGAAACTTAAACGAAAAACCCCGAACTTCAAAATCAAACTCTCTCCAAAATTTGCTTCGCGATCTTCGCGGCCCCGGGTAAAATTCCGCAACCAGGCCGGCTTGATGCGCCGTCTTGTCTCGTCGCCAGGGTGTTTCAGACTGCGGCCCAAAATGAGCGTTCTATTGCTGTTCAATCGACAGAAGACACGGCGGCTCCATCTGCCGGTCCTGCGCCGGATGTGCCGGGCGGTGCTTGAGGAGTCGGGCGGCGGCATGGAAGGCGGGCGCGCGCATCCAATATCCGGACGGAAATATGAAATCGGCGTGCATTTGGTCGGCACGGCGGAAATCACGCGCTTGAACGAGACATTCCTGCGTCACGCCGGCCCGACCGATGTCATTACTTTCGATTATCGCGAGGACGCGACGCCGGGTTGCCTGTCCGGAGAAATCTTTATCTCGGTGGACGAGGCCGTCGCGCAGGCGCGGCGCTTTGGCACGGAGTGGCGGTCGGAGCTGATTCGCTATTTCATCCACGGCCTGTTGCATTTGCAAGGCCACGACGATCTTTCACCGGGGCCGCGAAGAAAAATGAAATATCAGGAAAACACGCTCTTAAAGGAATTGTCGCGGCGCCTGGACTGGGGCAGACTGGAGGCAGGCAAATATGCCCGTCCAACAAAATAGTTTCCTGTCACGTTGTCGCGGCGATTTCGTGACGGGACTGGCCATCGTCGGGCCGGCGGTGATCTCCGTGGCGGTGGCGGTGTGGCTTTTCGCGCACATCTCCAACCTTACCGACACGCTGCTGCTCTTGTTGCCCAACGGGTGGACCCACGAGACGCGGCCGGACGGGCGGGCGGGCGCGATGTATTGGTATTGGAGTTTCGCGGCTTTGTTCTTGACGGGATGCCTCATCGTCCTGGTCGGCCGCTACGGGCGTTATTATGCCGGGCGCAAAGCAATCGAGTTGACGGACCATGCGTTGATGCGAATTCCGCTGCTCAACAAAATTTACGGGACGGTCAAACAGGTCAACGAATCCTTCAGCAACAACAAATCCTCCTTCAAGCAAGTGGTGCTGGTGTCATTTCCGCACGCCCAGGCGCGCTCGATTGGTTTTGTCACCGGAGAACAGACGGGCCTTGGCAAAGAACGGCTTGTCAGCGTGTTTGTTCCCACCACGCCCAATCCGACTTCTGGATTTCTGTTGCTGGTGCCGGAAAGCGAGGTCATCAAATTGGATATTTCGGTCGCCGATGGAATCAAATTTGTGATCAGCCTTGGGGCCATCGTCCCCGGTTTCGGCGCCCCGTCCATTTCCGTGCTCGAGGAAGAATCGCCGGCCAAATCGCCGCTGGATCCGAGCCGGTCGAGTCTGCAATGAGCCTTGAACGCGCGACTGGAATGGTTTTGCGCGCGCGCGCGCTGACGGAAACCAGCCTGATCGTGCATTGGCTGACGCCCGATTTTGGGCGTCTGGCGACTGTGGCCAAGGGAGCGCGGCGGCCCAAATCCCCGTTTCGCGGCCAGATCGATCTTTTTTATCTGGCGGAATTGAGCTTTCAGCGCAGCCGGCGCTCCGAATTGCACATATTGCGCGAAGTCAAGTTGAAGGACAGCCATCCCGCCCTGCGCGAGGATTTGTCCAGCCTGCGTCAAGCATCGTATTGCGCCAGCCTGATTGAGCAGACGACCGAAATCGAGGCACCATTGCCGCTGGTGTTCGAGCAGTTTACAAAACTGGTCCGCGCGCTGCCCGCGCAGCCGCCTGGGCCGCAGGCCATTTTCGCGTTTGAAACGAAGATGCTGGCGGAACTGGGTTTGACGCCCAATTTGGCCGAGGCGCGGGTGAGCGAGGGCAGCCGCCAGATTCTGGCCCGGTTTGGGCAACTGGAATGGCCGGCGATTTTCCGGTTGCGGCTGAGCGACGGGCAGATCGCGGAGATTGGACAATTCTTGTTTCGATTCTTGACTTACCATGTGGGAAAAGTCCCGCGCGGACGCGCCGCGGCCATGGGATGAAATGCCCCCGCAGTTCCCGCCGCCGCCGAGATTTGCCCGGCCGCCCGATTCGGATGTCTCATCCCGCCCGCTTCGTTAAAGGGAGGGATAGATTATTGGTAATGAGAGAATGTTCGATTCTTTTGATTCTTCCAATCATTTGTTTGACTTTCATGGCTTGCTAATTTATTCTGCCCGCGTTGCGGCTTTCAACGCGGGCAGAATAAATTTGGAATTTTAGGATTCACGAATCGTCCAGCGGAATAGGCCCGGAATTTGAATGCGTTTGCCCATCCGCCCTATTTGAACGCATCCGCCCTATTCGGATGCCCCGCTCGACTCGGATGCGCGCCGCCCGATTCGGATGTCTCATCCCGCCCGCTTCGTTTAAGGGATGGAGAAATTATTGGTAATGAAAGAATGTTCGATTCTCTTGTCAAACATGTTTCGTTCATGTCAAATTCCTCTGCCGCCAGCCTTCAACCGAGCATTCTTGTTGCGAGTACCACGACAGACCGTTAGAGATGAGGCTGGAATGAAGATCACGTTGATTCTTGCGGCGGTGCCATGCCTCATTGGCGCATGGAGTTGCGCGGCTCAAAATGACGCCGCTAGTTTTTCGAGCCGTGAACCGGCGCGGCGCGAAGCGGAGGGACGTTTGGTGACTCCCGTCAACCAAATCGTCGAACCCGCCGGACGCCAGCTCGATTTGCCGGGGCTTCGCCCGCAGGCCCTGGCGCTGAGTCCGGACGGACGAATTCTTGTAACGTCGGGCAAGACCCATGATTTGATCGTCATCGATCCTGTTTCAGCGCGAATTCTTCAGAAGGTCGCCCTTCCCTCCAACGAAAACATCCCCGCCAATGAAGGAGCGGTCTCCTCGCATCTTCTCAATCCCGATGAAGAGGGCCAGCTCAGTTTCACCGGCTTGATCTTCTCGCCGGATGGTTCGCGCATCTATCTTTCCAGCGTCACCGGCGGCATTAAAGTCTTCGCGGTGGAGGCTTCCCATCGCGTGACAGCGTTGTATTCCATTCCGTTGCCGCCCGCCAACGCGCCGCGCCGCAAGCTGGAGATTCCCACTGGACTGGCGTTTTCCAAGGACGGCAAACGGCTGTATGTCGTGTTGAATCTCTCCAATCGGCTGGCCGAATTGGATGCGGCCACGGGCAACGTGTTGCGAACCTGGAATGTCGGAGTCGCTCCATACGGCGTTGTGGTTGCCGGGCGCAAAATTTACGTCAGCAACTGGGGCGGGCGGCGACCGGACGCCGTGAGCATTACCGGCCCCGCCGGACGCGGCACAAGGGTGCGAGTGGATCGGCTGCGGTTCATCGCCTCCGAAGGCTCCGTAAGCATTATTGACAGCGAATCGGGCGCGGTCACGGGAGAGATTCTCACCGGGAAACACGCCTGCGCGATGGCCCTTTCGCCAAACCGCCGTTATCTGGCCGTCGCCAACGCGGCCGGCGACACAGTGAGTGTCATTGACACCCGAACGGACACGACAGTGGAGACGATTTGCGCGCGGCAAAGCCCGGCCGACCTGTTTGGCGCCAGCCCAAACGGTTTGGCGTTCGATCATTCCGGCAGGCGGCTTTTCGTTTGCAACGGCACACAGAACGCCATCGCCGTGATTAAGTTCAAGCCGGGAAATTCGCAACTCCAGGGCCTGGCGCCGGTGGGATGGTATCCCGGGGCGATTGCGCTGGACGCCTCGCGCAACGAACTTTACGTGGCCAATATCAAAGGGATGAGCATCGGCCGCCTGCGAAAGTCCAACGGCAAGCCGGAATTCAATTCGCATCAGTATTATGGGAGCATTACGTTTCTGCCCGAGCCAACGGCCAAAGAACTGCCCGCCTAGCCCCGCCGCGCCTTGGCTAATATCCGCTACCCGCATCTCAAAACGGCGGCGTTGCCGGCGCGGGCCGGCAAGCCGCCGCGGCCGGTGCCGTAGCGCGTGGGCGAGCCGTGCGTTTTCAAACACGTCATTTACATCATCAAAGAAAACCGAAGCTATGACCAGGTGCTGGGCGATGCGGCCCCGGGAAATGGCGACCCGGACTTGTGCGTTTTTGGGCGGCGCATCACGCCCAATCAACACCAGTTCGCGCGTGATTTTGTCCTGTTGGACAACACGTATTGTGCGGGCATCCTGAGCGCCGACGGCCATCAATGGGCCGACACGGCCTTTGCAACGGATTACATGGAGAAATCTTTTGCCGGCTTTCCCCGCAGCTATCCCGACGGCATGGAGGACAATGACATCGATGCCCTGGCTTACTCGCCGCAGGGTTTCATTTGGGACGATTGCCTGGCGCATGGCAAATCGCTGCGGGATTACGGCGAATTTGGCATCACCCGAAAAGCGTGGAAAGACCCGGCCCACAAGCGCCCCCCGAAGTTCCTTGACCATTATCGCCAGTTCATTGACGGCGCCCAAAACATCGCGATGCACTGCGAGCCGGCGGTGGAATCCCTCCGCCCGTATTTGTCGCCCGGTTATGTCGGATGGGACTTGGCCGTGCCGGACGTGCAACGGGCGGCGGCGTTCATTGCGGAGTTGAAAAATTTCGGGCAGCGCGGCGAATATCCCAATTTGGTCATCGTATGTTTGCCCAACGATCATACCAGCGGAACCGCATCCGGCGCGCCGACGCCCGAGGCGCAGGTCGCGGACAACGACCTGGCTTTCGGCCAAATCGTCGACGCGCTGAGCCACAGCCGTTTTTGGCCGCAGACTTGTATATTCGCAATCGAAGACGACCCGCAAGCCGGCTGGGATCATGTGAGCGGTTATCGCACCACGGCTTATGTGATGAGTCCATACACCAGGCGAAACACGGTCGTCGACACGCAGTACAATCAGACCAGCCTCTTGCGCACGATTGAATTGATGCTGGGTTTGCCGCCAATGAACCAGATGGACGCGACGGCCACGCCCATGTTCGATTGTTTTACGAATCAGCCCGATTTTGCGCCCTTTGTCGCGTTGACAAATAATGTGCCCCTGGACGAAATGAATCCGGGTCCAGGGAAAATTTCGGACGCCGCGTTGCGGCGGGACGCTTATGCGTCCGCCCGTTTGCCATTGAGCAAGCCCGACCAGTGTCCGGAAGATTTGCTAAACCGGATTCTTTGGCGCGCGATGAAGGGTTCGCAAATTCCTTACCCCGCCTGGGCCGCTCCAGGAAAAGACGACGATTAGCGCGCGCATTCTGGCCTCGCCGGGCAAGCGGACGGCTTGACCGAGGGCGGACCGGTTGTTTGGGGAGAGATCAGGCGGGTGTCCAAATAGTTCATTGCGCTCCCACCGTCTTGGCGGTATATTCTAACTTCTTCTTGACAGCGAGCGGGCGCGATGGGTCGCGCGCCGCGGTTGCGCCGTATGAATCATCTATGACTGGAACGAAGGGGCCGGCGAGGGCGCGGGCCACGACAGGCGGGGGCGCCTCAATAGACCTTGCGCAAATTGGAGGGGAGGATGTTCAGTTCGGCGCGGTATTTGGCGACGGTGCGGCGGGCGATGACGATGCCTTTTTCCTTGAGCATCTTGACGACTTCCTGGTCCGAAAGGGGCTTGCCGCTGTCTTCGCCCCCGAACATTTCGGCGACCATGTCTTTGACGCTGGTGTTGGAAACGCCGTTGCCGCTGTCGGTCTGGATGCCGGAGGTGAAAAAGTATTTCATCTCAAAGATCCCCTGGGGCGTTTGAATATATTTATTGGAGACGGCGCGGCTGACGGTCGTTTCGTGGACGCCCACGACCTCGGCCACCTGCACCATGGTCATCGGCCGGAGATGCGCGACGCCCTTGTCCATGAATTCGCGCTGGCGTTTGACGATTTCGTTGCCGATGTTGAGGATGGTTTGCTGGCGTTGTTGAAGGCTCTTGATGAGGAATTTTCCGGCGCGGATTTTGTCCTTGATGTAATCGCGCACTTCGGTGGAGGAATCGGCCTGGGCCATCAAATCTTTGTAGGTGTTGCTGATGCGCAGGCGCGGAATTTGCTCGTTGTTGGTGGTGACGATGTAATCGTCGCCCACTTTTTGGACGAAGACCTCCGCGGAAATGTAATGGTCGTCGTCGGGGAGGAAATCACGGCCGGGGCACCACTCCAGATGGCTGATGCGTTCGACGGCGGTTTGCACCTGCTCGACACTCAGGCCGACGCCCCGGGCGATTTCAGGCAGCTTGCGCTTGCTTAGCGCCTCCATGAAATCGCGCACGATGCGGTACTCCAGCAACTTTTCGCCTCCGGAACGTTCCAATTGCAGCATGAGGCACTCGCGCAAGTCGCGCGCGCCGACGCCGGGGGGATGAAAGGCCTGAATGACTTTCAGGACTTCCTCGATTTTTTCCCGCGGCACATTGGTGGAGAAGGAAAGCTCGTCAATGCTGCCGTTGAGCCGCCCGGAGTCGTCAATGTTGCCGATGATCATCTCGGCAATGGGCCGTTGTTCGCCCGTCAAATCGGAAAAGCGCATTTGTTCGAGCAAGGTTTCTTGCAGCGATGTCCCGGCGACCAGGGAATCGAACATGAATTGGCGGCGCTCCTCGGCTTCGGGTCCCTGGCGCATGGGAAGATTGGTCTGGGCAAAATGGTCGCGCCATTCCTGGTCCATTTGCGTTAACCGCTCGAATTCGACCTGGAAATCGTCGACGGGCGCGTTGCTGGGTTTTTCCGTCGCCGGATCAAATTTTACGTCGGCGGGCGGCTCGGCGAGATCGGGCAGTTCCACGGGGCCGTTGCTTTCGCCGTCGTTCTTGTCACCCGGCTCGATTTCCGCGACGGGCACCTCCTCCAGGACGGGGTTTTGCTGAAGCTCCTGCTCCACGAGCGCCTTCAATTCCAGGGTGGGCGCCTGCAACAATGCCAGCGATTGCTGCAACTGCGGCGCCAGCACCTGCGACAACGACATTCTTTGCGACAAATGTAAACCCTGCGACATCTTTTGAAATAGTAATGATAAATCCGATTACCTCAAGCTAGAATCGTGTTTGATTTTCATTTTTTTTCCCGAAAATAACAGCCGCGCGCATGGGGGAATGCACTACCGCGGGCGGTTCAGGGTGTGCGCACGGGGAAGATTATGTCGGGGAAAATTATTGCACAAATGTGGATTTGGGGATAATTTCACAAGAGGCAAATATCCTATGGGCCGAATCTTGATTGACCTAACAACCGACGAACACAAAAAACTGAAAGCCGTGGCGGCGTTTCGCGGAAAATCGATCAAAGACTACGTGCTGGAACGGGCGCTCGGCGCGCAGACGGCCGATGAGGCCGCGCTCCGGGAATTGGAATCTCTCATATCGAACGAGAAAAGCAAAGCCCGCTTATTCTTGCCTTCCTCCACGAAAACATGGATCTCATGAAGAGGCTTCGCCATCGGCGAGACCTTTGAACGCCAACAACAGGCTGCTCAAGCCCGAGCCTAATCCAGAGGCGCAATTGCGGCGATGGCCTGCGCATTTTGAACTCGGCGCCAGTTTTCAGAGAGTTCAGCGCGATGGAGCGCCGCCCATTCCAAGACGAGCGCCAAAGCACGCCGCGGCAGCGAACCGGCCTCGATTTCCAGAGTGTCCAAGCGGATGATAGCCTCGTGCTCCGCGTACCGGGCGTGGAAATGCGGTGGCTGATGGTCGTTCCAGTGCATGGTAATAACGATGCCAAAGAAGCGGCTAAGGGTCGGCATGGGCGGGACGTTCCTGACGGAGCCGGAGTAAAAGTTGGTCCGGTTGTTTGCCGGTGATCTGGAGCCAAAGAGCGTCCGCGCAGAAATCCAGTTCCGCTGGCCAGCTCAGCGTGCGCCCGGACTCGTCAATGCGGCCTTCGCGAAAGAATGCGTAGTCGGTCCAAGGGGCAAAAACGCCCCGGCCGACGTACGGGGAAAATTCCACGTTGCCTTCAACGCCGTCGTCAAAACGCAGCCAAATGCGGTAATTCTCGAGTATTTTCAGCGCCGTAATCTTTTTCATCGGACAAGCGCGGCATTTTGATTTGTTGACCCGGTCCGTTCTCTTCCGCACACGCCGTGGAAACGTAACGCAGGCCGGGATAAATTGAAAGCATTCTTAAAAACCCGGGTCTCAATCGCAACAGGCGGCCAAAACACGCCGTCGCCCGGCGCTTTCCGCATTTTGAATTTGCTTTTGGCCCCCGCTATTTTCTATCGTCGCGGTGGTGTCCGTCCAATTGACGATTTTGGGGAGCGGCTCGGGTGGAAACTGCGCCTTTTTGGAGACGGCGCAGACCCGGCTGTTGATTGACGCCGGGTTCAGCGGCCGCCAAATTCGCCAGCGCCTGGCCACGCTGGCCCGCGCGCCGGAGACGCTGCACGGCATCCTGATCACCCACGAACATTCCGATCACATTGCCGGCCTGCTGGGCCTTGCGGCAAAACTGGATGTGCCTGTGTATTGCAACCGGCTCACCAGGGAAGCTGTCGAGAGCCAGTTAAAAATCCAAATCAACGCCCGCCTCTTCACCACCGGCGCCTCTTTTGAGATTGGCGATGTGCTGGTCGAATCCTTTTGCGTTCCGCACGACGCCCAGGATCCGGTGGGTTTCCTGCTGCACACGCCCGCCGGCGATATTGGCTTTCTGACGGACCTGGGCCACGCGACCAGGCTCGTCATCGAACGCGTTCGCAGCGCCAACGTCCTGCTGCTGGAAACCAATCACGATGTCAAAATGCTCCAAGAGGACCGGCGCCGGCCCTGGAGCCTCAAACAACGCATTTTAAGCCGGCACGGCCATCTTTCCAATGACGGCGCGGGGGACGTCGTCGAGCAAATCGTCTCGGCCAATTTGTCGCAACTTTACCTGGGCCATCTGAGCCGTGATTGCAATCGGCCTGAATTGGCCCGCGGTGTCATCAGCGAACGGTTGACGCGCCTGGGCGCCACTCATGTGGCCGTCGCCTGCGCCGCCCAAGACATTCCCAGCCCCACATTGACCCTGGCGCCGCGCGTCGCGCCTGTTGCGGCGCTTTAGAGGCGCGAAACCTCGCGCCGTCCTTTCGTCATCCCGGCCTC
>VFSW01015110.1_pt1 | contig 10639 bp, 10 predicted proteins | sample 5358111 | NCBI WGS metagenome assembly VFSW01 (sample SAMN11554181, study PRJNA540505) | mine drainage metagenome | isolation source: sediment from site ElyBrook_90M | place: USA: Ely Copper Mine, Vershire, VT | collected 2017
TGGTGGTGGTCTTGCCTTCTCCGGCAGGCGTCGGACTGATGGCCGTCACCAGAATCAGCTTTCCATCGGGACGGTCCTGAAGGCCCTCAAGATAGTCCAACGAAATCTTGGCCTTGTAATGACCATAGGGTTCAATCTGATCTTCCGGGATACCCAGTTTTTCAGCCACACGATGGATGCGTTCCATGTGTGCCGCCTGTGCAATTTCAATGTCCGACGTCATGATGCTCACTCCTTGATGAATTCTTCCTGTTGTCTGTTGCGTGCCGTGCCTGGGAAAGACGTTTATCGCACCAGCAGTGCCCTGAAATCGTTCACATTGGTCAGGGTGGGACCCGTCACCACGAGATCGCCCAACCGTGAAAAAAATGTGTAGCCATCGTTGTCAGCCAGGAACTCCCTGGCCCTCAAGCCCAGCTTTCCTGCCCTGTCCCAAGTTGACGGGCTCAGAATCGCGCCTGCGTTGTCCTCCGTGCCGTCAACACCATCCGTATCGCAGGCCATGGCGTACACCCCGGGCAACCCTTCCAGGGCCACGGCCAAGGCCAGAAGGAATTCCGCGTTTCGCCCGCCCCGCCCCTTGCCGCGCACCGTGACCGTGGTTTCACCTCCCGACAGGAGCACACAGGGTGGTTTGACGGGTTGACCATGTTTGAGCACCTGGCGGGCTATGCCGGCATGCACCAGGGCCACGTCCCGAGCCTCTCCCTCAATGCAGTCGCTGAGAATGAAGGGCTCCACACCGGCTTCCCGTGCAACCCGGGCCGCTGCTTCCAGCGATTCCTGAGGCGTGGCGATCATGCGCACCTCGTTGCGAGCAAAGCGGAGATCACCGGGCTTGGGCGTCTCATGGGTTCCCGCCTGGATGTGGGCATAGGCTTCCACATGGCCCTGCAGTCCGTACTTGTCCAGGATGGCCAAGGCCTCCGCACAGGTCGTGGGGTCAGGAACCGTCGGTCCGGAAGCGATGATGGAAGGGTCGTCGCCCGGCACATCGGAAATCAGCAGGGTCACCACTCGGGCTGGAGCACAGGCCAAGGCCAGTTGCCCCCCCTTGATGGCGGAAAGATGCTTGCGCACACAGTTCATTTCACTGATGGTGGCTCCGCTTTTCAGCAGCGCACGGTTCATGTCCTGTTTCTGCTGGAGGGTGAGTCCCTCTGCGGGGCTGGTCAGTAACGCTGACCCGCCCCCTGAAATCAGGCAAATGACCAGATCATCCGGCCCCAGGTCCCGGACCATGGCAAGAATCCGTGACGCAGCCTCCTGACCTGCTGCATCGGGAACTGGATGCGAAGCCTCCACCACCTCGATGTGTCTTGTGGGGACATGGTGCCCGTAACGGGTGACCACCAGCCCTTCCAATGGCCCTTTCCAATGGGCTTCCAATGCGCTTGCCATTGAACCTGCCGCCTTGCCTGCCCCGACCACCACGGTTTTTCCGGTCGGGAGCGCTGGAAGGTGTGGTGCCATGCACCGTAGGGGATCAGCGGCTGCCACTGCCGCCTCGAACATGGCCTGCAGGAGCTGGCGGTCTGCATTGGAACTCATGGATGACTCCGGAAGGGGGAAAGCCTCGGGATTGTAACGACTGTCACACTTTACGGGAACCGCTGAATATGAAAAAAAGAGCACCACAAAACATGAAATTTATTTCAACAATTTCTAAATGATTGGAATCTGTATACACTACGGGGTTCGACCGATTGCACCCACTTTCGACATGACAGGCACCGCAGTGTGCCGCCTGAGGAGATCATTGTGTTTGAAGCAAGAAAGCTGTTGCAGGAGACCGACCCTGAACTCTGGGGAGCGATACAGAAAGAGTATCGTCGTCAAGAAGAGCACATCGAGCTCATCGCGTCCGAAAATTATGCCAGTCCTGCCGTTCTTCAGGCCCAAGGCTCCGTCCTGACCAACAAATACGCCGAGGGCTACCCAGGAAAACGGTATTACGGCGGTTGCGAGTTTGTGGACATGGCCGAACAGTTGGCCATTGATCGCGTCAAGAAACTTTTTGGTGCCGAATACGCCAACGTGCAGCCCCATTCAGGCTCTCAGGCCAATGCAGCCGTCTACATGGCCATGTTGCAACCGGGTGACACTGTTTTGGGCATGTCACTGGCTCATGGAGGCCATCTCACGCACGGCGCCAGCGTCAATTTCAGCGGCAAGATCTACAAGTCCGTGGCTTACGGCCTGCATCCTGAAACAGAGCAGATCGACTACGCCGAAGTGGAGCGTATGGCTCACGAGCACAAGCCCAAAATGATCGTGGCAGGGGCCTCTGCCTATTCCATGGTCATCGACTGGAAACGCTTCAGGGAAATCGCCGACAGCGTGGGGGCATGGCTGATGGTGGACATGGCCCACTACGCCGGACTCATCGCCGTGGGTGAGTACCCCAGTCCGGTCGGCATTGCCCACTTTGTCACGTCAACCACCCACAAGACCCTGCGCGGCCCTCGTGGTGGCATCATCCTGTCCTCCAGCGAGTTCGAGAAGCCCCTGAATTCCATGATTTTCCCCGGCATTCAAGGGGGTCCGCTGATGCACGTGATTGCCGCCAAGGCCACCGCCTTCAATGAAGCACTCAAGCCGGAATTCTGCGAGTACCAGGTGCGCGTGAAAGCCAATGCAAAAGCCATGGCCAGTACGTTCATCAACCGCGGACTCCGCATCGTTTCCGGCGGAACCGAGAGCCACCTGTTCCTCATGGATCTGCGGGCCAAGCACATCACCGGCAAGGCGGCCGAAGCCGCCTTGGGCCAGGCACACATTACGGTCAACAAGAACGCCATTCCCAATGACCCGGAAAAACCCTTCGTGACTTCCGGCATCCGGATTGGCACCCCTGCCATGACCACCCGCGGCTTCGGTCTCGAGGAAGCGGAAAAAGTGGCTCATCTTGTTTCTGATGTGCTTGAGGCCCCCGATGATGAAGCCATCCGAAACCGCGTGAAAGGGGATGTGGCCGCACTCTGCACCCGGTTGCCCGTTTATGGCTGACCCCCTGTGACTGCCTGATTGACCTGATTTAGGAGAAAAAAATGCCCGGACAAAATTTCCTGTTCGTCCCTGGACCCACCAACGTACCCGCCCGCGTCCTGCGATCCATGATGGTTCCCATGGAGGACCACCGTTCGCCCAAGTTTCCCGATCTGACGCGTGAAGTACTGGCAGGGCTCAAAAATGTGTTCAAGACTGAAAAGGGCACGCCCATCCTGTTTCCGTCGTCCGGCACGGGATGCTGGGAAGCTGCCCTGACCAACTGTCTGAATCCGGGCGACAAGGTTCTGGCTTCCAGATTCGGTCAGTTCAGCCACCTCTGGGTGGACATGTGCCAGCGTCTGGGTTTTGACGTGGAAATCATCGAAGTGGAGTGGGGTGAAGGTGCGCCTGCTGACCGTTATCGCGCCGCCCTCGAAGCGGACACCCAGCACAGGATCAAGGCTGTGCTCGTTTGCCAGAACGAAACCGCCACCGGCGTGACCAGCGATGTGGCCGCCGTCCGGGCCGCCATGAATTCAGCCAAACACCCCGCCATGCTGTTCGTGGACAGCGTCAGCGCACTGGCCAGCATTGACTTCCGGATGGACGAATGGGAAGTGGACATCTGCATCAGCGGTTCCCAGAAAGGACTCATGCTTCCCGCAGGACTCGGCGTCACCTGTGTCAGTGAAAAGGCCCTGGAGGCAGCCAGCCAGTCGAAGCACCCACGTTGCTACTTCGACTATCAGGACATGATCAAGAACAACGTCAACGGGTACTTCCCCTATACGCCTCCGCTACCCATGCTCTACGGCCTCAAGGAATCCCTGGCCGTGATCAGCGAGGAAGGTCTGGAAAACATTTTTGCCCGCCACCACTACCTGGCGGGCGGTGTACGGGCCGCCGTCCTGGAAGGCTGGGGTCTCAAGCTGTGCGCGCGCGCACCCCAATGGTATTCGGACACGGTTTCAGCCATCGTGGTCCCTGAAGGCTTCAATGCGGCCCAGGTGATCGATCTGGCATTCAGGCGCTACAACCTGGCGTTGGGTGCCGGCCTTTCGAAGGTGGCCGGAAAAGTCTTCCGGATCGGCCATCTGGGTGACCTGAATGAACTGATGCTGATGGGCGCCATTGCAGGAGCCGAGATGGCCATGTTGGACGTGGGCATTCAGGTTGAACCAGGCAGTGGCGTGGCAGCGGCTTCCCAGTTCTGGCGACATCAGAAGGTGACGCCCCAGGTGGCGGCAGCATGAACGCCCGCGTGGTGTTCCTGGATCGCGCCTCTCTGAAGGCATCGGTGCGCAAGCCGTACTTTGCCGACGAATACGCGGAACATGCCAAAACCGAGCCCGGTCAGGGGGCGGAACGCCTGGCTGGCGCGACGGTGGCCATCACCAACAAGGTCCCCCTGCGTGAGTCCGACCTGTCGCGCCTTCCCGAACTCAAGATGATTGCCGTGGCGGCCACCGGGTACGATGTGATCGACATCCCCTACTGCAGGTCCAGGGGGATTGCCGTTGCCAATATCCGCAACTATGCGGTGCATACCGTACCTGAACATGCCTTTTCCCTGATACTGGCACTCAGACGCAATCTCCTTGCCTACCGTCAGGACGTGGAAGCGGGCGTGTGGCAAAAATCCGACCAGTTCTGCTTTTTTACCCATGAAATCGGTGACCTTCACGGTGCCACCTTGGGCATCATCGGCGAAGGCGTGCTGGGCCAGGGCACAGCGCGCATTGCCGAACACGGATTTGGCATGAAAGTGCTGTTCGCCGACCATGCCCCCCCCAAGGTTCATGGCATCACCTTCACCCCCTTCGATCAGGTGCTCAGGGAATCGGACGTGATCTCGCTGCATTGCCCCCTGACACCGGAAACCCGCAATCTGATCGGAGAGAAAGAACTGCGCATGATGAAACGCAGCGCTCTGCTGATAAACACGTCGCGTGGCGGCCTTGTGGATGAGCAGGCCCTGATCCGCGCGCTGAACGAGGGCTGGATTGCTGGCGCCGGATTTGATGTCCTGACGACCGAACCTCCCAAAAATGGTCATCCCCTGTTGGACTTGCGGCGCTCCAACTTCATCCTGACCCCCCATGTGGCGTGGGCTTCGGATGGTGCCATGCAGTTTCTGGCCGACCAACTGATCGACAACATCGAGGCCTGGCAACGGGGAACCCCCCAAAATCTGGTGACCTGAGCCCCCACCTCTGGCCTTCTGCGCCGTAACATTCTAAAATCGCGTTTTGGCAGGAGGAGAACAACCCATAATGGATATACACGAATACCAGGCCAAGAGTCTGTTGGCCGGCTTTGGCGTGCCTGTTCCTCGCGGCGAGGTGGCTTACAGTCCCGACCAGGCTTCCTATGTGGCCCAGCAACTGGGCGGAACCCGGTGGGCAGTGAAAGCACAGGTGCATGCGGGAGGGCGAGGCAAGGCAGGCGGTATCAAGCTTTGCAACTCCCATGAAGAAGTGGCCCAGGCCGCGGAAACCCTTCTGGGCAGCACATTGGTCACCCACCAGACGGGACCGGAAGGCAAGGTCGTCCAGAGAATTTACGTGGAGGTCGCCGAGCCTTTTGAACGCGAGATCTATCTGGGTGTGGTTATCGACCGCAAGTCCCAGCGCATTCACGTCGTGGCCTCCGGTCAGGGGGGCATGGAAATCGAGGAAATCGCCAAATCCGACCCCGCATCGATCCTCAAGGTGGAGGTGGAGCCTGCAGTGGGTCTACTGGCTTTTCAGGCCCGTCAGCTGGCCTATGGCCTTAAACTTTCACCCAAGCAAGCCCAAAAGGTGGTTTCGACCATCATGGGCTGCTACACGGCATTCCGCCAGCTGGATGCCAGCATGGTGGAAATCAATCCGCTTGTGGTGACGGCGGATGACCAGGTACTCGCCCTGGACGCCAAAATGTCCTTTGATGACAATGCGCTGTTCCGTCAGGCCAGCGTCTCCGAAATGCGCGACCCGTCCCAGGAGGACCTGCGCGAAGCCCAGGCGAACCAGCATGGGCTCAATTACGTGGGACTGACGGGCGATATCGGCTGCATCATCAATGGCGCAGGCCTGGCCATGGCCACCATGGATATGATCAAGTACGCAGGCGGAGAGCCGGCAAACTTCCTGGACGTGGGAGGCGGCGCTTCCCCCGAGCGGGTCGCCGAAGCCTTCCGGCTGGTGCTGTCCGACAAAAACGTGAAAGCCATTCTGGTCAACATCTTCGCAGGCATCAACCGTTGCGACTGGGTGGCCCAGGGTGTTGTCCAGGCGGCAAAAAACCTGTCCGTTCCCCTGGTGGTCCGCCTTGCCGGAACCAATGTGGAAGCCGGAACAGAAATCATCAAAAACAGCGGGTTGCAGATCATCAGCGCAGACACCCTGGCAGATGCGGCACAAAAGGCAGTTGTCGCGGCCCACGGCAAGACTGCCTGACCCTAACGACCCTGGGAGATCGTGTTTCATGAGCATTCTCATCGATGAAAAAACCAAAGTGATCGTGCAGGGCATCACGGGCGACAAGGCCACGTTCCATGCCACTGAAATGATCCATTACGGAACCCGCGTGGTGGGTGGAGTCACTCCTGGAAAAGGGGGACAAAAACACTTGAACCTGCCGGTATTCGACACTGTCAGGGACGCGGTGGAACAGACCGGAGCGGAAGCCAGCCTGGCCTTCGTGCCGCCGCCCTACGCCGCAGATGCGCTGATGGAAGCCGCAGATGCAGGCCTGAAACTGGTATGCATCATCACAGATGGCATCCCCACCCAGGACATGATGCGCGTCAAGCGCTACCTGATGCGTTACCCAAAAGACCGCACCACCATGATCGTGGGACCCAACTGCGCGGGCATCATCAGTGCCGGGAAAGCCATGCTCGGCATCATGCCTGGACACATCTACACCCCTGGCAACGTGGGTATCGTGTCCCGGTCCGGAACCCTGGGGTATGAGGCAGCAGCCCAGATGACCGCATTGGGCATTGGTGTGTCCACCAGCGTGGGCATCGGCGGAGACCCCATCAACGGCAGTTCGTTCCTGGATCACATGGCCTTGTTCGAACAGGACCCCGATACGCATGCAGTCGTCATGATCGGAGAGATTGGTGGCCCGCAGGAAGCCGAGGCTTCCCAATGGATCAAGGAAAACATGACCAAACCGGTTGTGGGGTACGTGGCCGGGTTGACTGCCCCCAAAGGACGCCGCATGGGTCACGCGGGCGCCATCATATCCACAGCTGGCGACACCGCCTCTGAAAAAGCCGAAATCATGGCCGCCCATGGACTGTTCGTTGCCCCGAGCGCTTCTGAACTGGGCATCACCGTGGCCAAGGCCCTGGCCTCCATCAAAGGATAATTTCCATGAGTTTTACCGTCATTGAACAGGCCACCCCCCGGCTGCACCGATCCGAGCTGGCGGTTCCCGGCTCCAATCCTGCGTTGTTCGAAAAGGCAGCCCGTTCGGCAGCTGACGTGATCTTCCTTGACCTGGAAGATGCTGTTGCACCGGATGACAAGCCCAAGGCCAGGAAAAACATCATCGAAGCCCTCCATGATGTGGACTGGGGCCAGAAGACGATGATGATCCGCATCAACGGCTTGGATACCCACTACATGTACCGTGACGTGGTGGATATCGTGGAAGCCTGCCCCCGCCTCGACATGATCCTGATCCCGAAAGTGGGCACCCCGCAGGACGTGTATGCGCTGGACATGCTGGTGACCCAGATCGAGCAGGCCACGGGCAGGGACCGGCGCATCGGGTTTGAAGTGCTGATTGAAACCGCCCTGGGCATGGCCAATGTGGAAGCCATTGCCCAATCCAGCAAGCGTCTTGAGGCCATGAGTTTCGGGGTGGCCGACTATGCGGCCTCTACCCAGGCGCGCACCACGGTGATCGGTGGCGTCAACAGGGACTCGGGTGTGCTGACCGACAAGGATGAGCATGGGGAACGCCAGTATTACTGGACCGATCCCTGGCATGCGGCACAAACCCGCATGATGGTGGCATGCCGGGCCTACGGATTGCGCCCCATTGACGGGCCATTCGGTGATTTCAGCGATCCCGACGGCTACGTGGCTGCCGCCAACCGCGTGGCGGTACTGGGCTATGAAGGAAAGTGGGCCATTCACCCCTCCCAGATCGAACTGGCCAATCAGGTGTTCACCCCCACGGCCACTGAAGTGAACAGGGCCCAACGCATCATGGACGCCATGGCTCAGGCAGCCCGGGAAGGGAAAGGGGCCGTCTCCCTGGACGGCCGCCTCATCGACATCGCGAGCATCCGCATGGCAGAAGCCCTGTTGGCCAAAGCACGCAATGTGGGCATGAACGCCGTCTGACCCGGTTTTTAACCCGCATGAGCACGGCATTTGCCATGGAGGCAAATGCCGTGTTTCTTTTCAGGATGCCATTCCCCCATGCAACGGGTAACGTTTTGGGGTCATGCCGGAACTGCTGCTTCCTTTGCTGATTCCCTGTCTTTGGGGCCGATCCGTCACCCGCTGGTCGGGTTTCCTGTGGGTTTTCACCTGCTACCTGTGGGGGGCCAGAGAAGAACCTCTGGGCATGCACCGTGTCCTGCCTGAATACCCCATTGGCGTCGACCTGCTGGTCTGGCTTTTTCATGCTGCATTGCTGGCCCTGCCCTGGGCTGTCTTCTGGACCCGGCCCCGGGCCAGCGCTTCCATACGTTCCATTGCCCTGTTCCTCGTTCTGGCCGTCGAGGCGCTTCCCCCTTTGGGACTTCTGGGCTGGCTGCACCCGTTCACGGTCAGCGGCTGGCTTTATCCTGACCTGGGATTTCCCGGGCTGGGAGCGACTTATGGCCTGCTGCTGGCTTTGCTGTCACACCGCTGGCGCTGGCTTGCCACCTGGAGCGTCCTGAGCCTGCTCTGCAATGGCCTGCATCGGGCCCCGCAACCATCCGGATGGGCCGGCATGGACACCCACCTGCCGCGTCTGACGGGAACGCTAGAGGACCAGTTCCACAGGCAGGCACAACTCATGGCCCTGGTCACACATTCATGGCAACAGGGGCATGAGGTGCTGGTCCTTCCTGAAGACATTGCCGGGCAATGGACCGCTGCCGAGCACTTCTGGTGGCGACGGATGGACCCCTTTCTGAAATCGGAAAAAGGCATTGTGCTCGTTGGAGCGCAGGTGGAAGATCAGGATGGTCAACGTCTGAAAGGCGCTTTGCTACGAAATGGGCACGGCAACCGTTGGGCAGCCTATGCCAGGCAACCCATTCCCGTGGCAGAGTGGTGGCCGGGCGTGCCAGGGAATATCAAGGCCCTGTGGTGGACTGCTGGCTCGAGACACGAAACCACGCTCAATCGGGCTACCAGCCAGATTGGCGGACATCGCATCTGGTTTTCATTCTGCTATGAAGATCTGCTCACCCTGCCAGCCCTGCTGACCATGGCCGGGCCTGACCCACCCGACCTGCTGGTCAGTATGGCCAACCTCTGGTGGACCAGCGGAATGCATGAGCCGGACGTGCAACGACTGACCATTGAAGGGTGGGCACGCCTCTGGCACCTTCCACTCATCAGAGCCGTCAATCTTCCGCCATGAGGGTGTCCTGCCGGATCACCCAATCCGCCATGGCCGAAATCAGTTCTGAGGACTCCCCCAAGGCAGGGGTAATACGAACAACGAGGCCCTCACATTCCTTCTGCAGTGCCTGGACCAACAGGGGAAGATCCTTCTTGAGGTGCCCCCCTTGGGCCATGAAAAGGGGAACCAGCGTGATCGCTCTCACCCCTTGGTGCCATAAGGACCACACGCAGTCTTCCAGCGAGGGCTCCATCAACTCCAGAAAAGCCAGTTCTACTTTCAGGTCAGGGCCTGACAGCGTCACGACCTGTTGGCGGATATGATGAAACGGCTCAGCCCACTGAGAATCCCGGGCACCGTGGGCAAACAGGACAATGGCCCGACTGGCTGTCTGGCTCATTGCCTGCCCGTACTGCCAAACCCTTGTTCCCCCCTCTCGCTGGTGTCAAAGCTTTCCACCACCTTGAGATCCACCTGCATGACTGGCACAACCACCAGTTGGGCAATGCGCTCCATGGGCACGACTTCAAACGGAGTTTGCCCGCGGTTCCAGAGGGAAATAAAAATCTGTCCCTGATAATCGGAATCAATCAGACCCACCAGATTTCCAAGAACAATCCCGTGTTTATGTCCAAGACCCGAACGAGGCAGAATGAGGGCTGCATAACCCGGGTCTGCAATGTGGATGGCAATGCCGGAAGGCACCAGAGCCGTATGTCCGGGCATCAACTGTAGTGGCATGTCAACGCAGGCCCGGAGATCGAGCCCGGCGGCACCGGGTGTGCCATAGGCAGGAAGCTGCTCGTGCAGGCGAGCATCCAGGATACGAATTTCAAGCGATGTCATGGATGAGATTTTTCCGGGTAAGCCAAAGAAAGGGTGTGTTCCAGAATCTGTCGCGCCAGAATGCGTTTTGACGCTGCCGGCAACGGATGGACCCCATGCGCATCCACCAGGATCACTTCGTTGTCGTCCCTGGACAGAGCCCGTGAAGCCAGGGTTCCCACGATCAGGGGAGCGCCTTTGGATGTTCGTTTGGTCTCCGCGAATTCTTCCAGGTGCGGACGTTCGGCGGCGCGCC
>VFSW01015111.1_pt1 | contig 10638 bp, 9 predicted proteins | sample 5358111 | NCBI WGS metagenome assembly VFSW01 (sample SAMN11554181, study PRJNA540505) | mine drainage metagenome | isolation source: sediment from site ElyBrook_90M | place: USA: Ely Copper Mine, Vershire, VT | collected 2017
ATCATCCTGTGGGCGGAAAAGCGCCAGCACCGGATTGCGTTTGAGACCGTGGACGACATGACTTGGCAGGAGGCGCTGAAGGTCGGCTGTGCGCAGACGCTGGCGCTGATTCCCGGTACGTCGCGCTCGGGTGCAACCATCATCGGTGGCTTGTTTTTCGGTTTGTCGCGCAAGGCGGCGACAGAGTTTTCGTTTTTCCTCGCTATCCCTACCCTGTTCGGCGCAACGGTCTACGAGGTGGTCAAATACCGCGATCTGTTCCACTCCGGCGATCTTGGCATGTTCGTGGTGGGCAGTATCTTTTCGTTCATCAGCGCCTTCTTTTGCGTGCGCTGGCTGCTGCGCTATATCAGTCGGCACGACTTCACAGCATTCGCCTGGTATCGCATCGCCTTTGGCCTGATCGTGATTGCGACCCATTACAGCGGCATGGTGAACTGGTCGGCCTCGTAAAAAAGCCCGCTATGCGGGCTTTCTTTAATCTGTCGACCGGTTTACCGGTCAACTTTGCTCCCATGGCAGGCCGGAGACTCGCCATCCGTTAAGTACATTGCGCTGGTTGCTTGGACTTTTGTCTCCCTCAAAGCCTTCCAGGACGTTATAGCAATCGCCGTATCCGGCCTGAGTGGCGATCATGGCCGCGCCCTGTGAACGATGACCGCTTCGACAGATGAACATGACCAACGCTTCTTTGCTGACCTGCTGCTCCAGCGCTGCAAGGAAATTCGGATTCTGTTTCATGCCGGGATAGGTCGCCCATTCGATCTCCACCGCACCGGGAACGCGCCCGACCCAATCGATCTCTGCACGAGTGCGCACATCGACCAGCTTTGCTCCGGGAGCGGAACGCATCAACTCATATGCCTCTTCCGGCGTCAGGGCACCTGCGTACGGCAGGTTAAGGTCCTTCCCTCGTTGTTGGGCAGCATTTAAAATCTCGGTGATCTTTCCCATTTCGTTTACCCGTATTTATCCTTTAACATGCAAGTGCTATCCTGCACTGCACGGTTGCATACTATCCCAACAGCCATGAAAAATCACACAGCTTCTCATTCCCACGACAAGTCCGCTGCTTTCGAGCCTGCCCATCCTGTTCGTTTTGCCGCCGCCCGTAAAAGCACCTGGATGAGCATCTTCATCAATCTGGGATTGACCATTACTCAAATGCTTGCCGGTTTCTTCGGCAAGTCGCAATCACTGATGGCCGACGGCCTGCATTCGCTTGCCGATCTGCTTTCCGATGTACTGGTATTGTTTGCCAACCGGCACGGCAACAAGCACGCCGATGCGGAACACCCCTATGGGCATGCACGCATCGAGACTGCCGCTTCGTTGATTCTGGGCGCCAGCCTTGCGGCGCTGGGCATCGGCTTGCTGATTGCCGCGGGGATGCGCCTGCAACATCCGGAACAGGTTCAATCTGTGCATCCGGTGACTTTGTGGGTGGCCATTGTCGCGCTGGCGGCAAAGGAAGGCATGTTCCGATATATGCTCGCGATTGCTCAGCGCGTTCGTTCGCAGATGCTGGTTGCGAATGCTTGGCATGCCCGTTCCGATGCTGCTTCTTCGCTGGTTGTCATCATTGGCATCATCGGTAACTTGCTGGGCTATACCTTTCTCGATCTGGTTGCGGCAGCGGTGGTCGGTGTGATGATCGCTTATATGGGCATCCAGTTTGCACGGGATGCCCTGGCTGAATTGATCGATACAGGTTTGGACGAAGTTGAAGTTCGTGCAATCCGTAATACTTTGAAGGCAGTGCCCGGTGTGATTGGACTGCATGACCTGCGCACACGCAAGATGGCAGACAACGCCCTCGTAGATGCGCACATCATCGTCGAACCCAAAATCAGTGTTTCGGAAGGGCATTACATTGCCGAGGCTGCGCGTGCGGCCGTCCTGAAGAGCCACCATGTAATGGATGTGATGGTACATATCGACTCGGAGGATGACGTACAGGCCAAACCCAATGCCCATTTGCCGCAACGTCATCTGTTGCTGGCGCACCTTACCAACCGTTTAGGGGAATCGTTGCCACCCTCCACGCGTATCGTTCTGCATTATTTGGCTGGCAAAGTGGAAGCGGAACTTTTAATCGATACGCAGGCACCCCTCGATACGTTGCGCAATAAATGCCTCGCCATCACCGCAAACGACCCCTATTTCCGCAGCATCCACCTTTATCAATCCGGCGCACCATTCTAGTGCATAGCGGCTGGGATGCGCCCCATTCGTGGGCGCGAGTTGCATGCCCATCCCTCAGGCAAATATGGCACAATGTGCCTCTTGCAGTATTTTGCTAATGGCACGGTTTCTGCTGCTTTCTGTTCCGTCGTACCAACCTTTTTGTTTCAAAAGTATCGTTTAATTTTTCTTGGGAGATTCGAGTATGTCTAAAACAGCCGCCGACGTTCTGAAGCTAGTCAAAGAACAAGGCATCAAATTCGTGGATTTTCGTTTCACTGACACCCGTGGCAAGGAACAGCACGTTGGTGTGCCAATCAGCGCTTTCGGTATGGAAAAATTTGAAGAAGGCCACGCGTTTGATGGTTCTTCCATCGCCGGCTGGAAAGGCATTCAGGCTTCCGACATGCTGTTGATGCCGGATCCCGACTCTGTCTACGTTGATCCGTTTTTCGACGAACCCACCATCGTGCTGTCTTGCGACGTGATCGAACCATCGGACGGCAAGGGCTATGACCGTGACCCGCGCTCTATCGCCAAACGCGCAGAAGCGTACCTGAAGTCTTCCGGACTCGGCGATGCCGCTTACTTCGGCCCTGAACCAGAATTTTTCATTTTTGACTCTGTTCAGTGGAAAGTCGACATGTCCGGCTGTTCCGTCAAGATCAATTCCGAAGAAGCTGCATGGTCAAGCGGTCACGATTTTGATGGCGGCAACACCGGCCACCGTCCTACAGTCAAGGGCGGTTATTTCCCTGTCCCGCCTGTAGACAGCCTGAACGACATCCGTGCTGCCATGGTTATTGCGCTGGAAGAAATCGGCATCCCGGTCGAAGTTCATCACCACGAAGTGGCTACTGCCGGACAATGTGAAATTGGTACCATGTTCAGCACGCTGGTAAAACGTGCCGACTGGACGCAAACTTTGAAGTACGTTGTGCAAAACGTCGCGCACCAATACGGCAAGACAGCGACCTTCATGCCCAAGCCCATCGTCGGCGACAACGGTTCCGGCATGCATGTGCACCAATCGATCTGGAAAGACGGCAAGAACCTGTTTGCCGGCAACGGTTACGCCGGCCTGTCCGAGTTTGCGTTGTACTACATTGGCGGCATCATCAAACACGCCCGTGCACTGAACGCAATCACCAACCCCGGCACCAACTCCTACAAGCGCTTGGTTCCCGGTTTTGAAGCTCCGGTGAAATTGGCCTACTCGGCACGCAACCGTTCTGCTTCGATCCGTATTCCTTACGTGCAAAGCGACAAGGCACGCCGTATCGAAACCCGCTTCCCGGATCCGACTGCAAACCCATACCTGGCTTTCACCGCTCTGATGATGGCCGGCCTGGATGGCGTTCAGAACAAGATCCACCCCGGCGATCCGGCAGACAAGAACCTGTACGATTTGCCGCCGGAAGAGGACGCAAAGATCCCAACCGTGTGTTCCAGCCTCGAGCAAGCCCTGGAATACCTGGACAAGGATCGCGAGTTCCTGACCCGTGGCGGAGTTTTCTCCAATGACTTTATCGATGCCTACATCGATTTGAAGATGGAAGAAGTCACCCGCTTCCGCATGACGACTCACCCTGTCGAATTCGACATGTACTACAGCCTGTAAGTTTATGGTTGTGGTATAAAGAACGGGGCCTTCATGGCCCCGTTTCTTTTTATGGCAGTCTTCTCAGCGCGCGAACCTTAACCTATACTCTCTTCATCGCAACTCGGGTACAACCATGAAACTACGTCATCTGTTCGTTTTGTGTTGCTCGGCGACATTTGCTATTGGCGCCCATGCAGATATTTACAAGCGTGTGGATGAAGATGGTCATGTCACTTATTCGAGCGTTCCCATCAAGGGTGCAAAGAAACTCCACCTCGAACCACTGCCAACCATGGCCCCGCCGCCGAAACAGCGCAACAGTGAAGGTTCATCCGATTTCCGCGTAAATTCTGAAACGCAGAGCCGTCGCGACAACACCCGCCGCAAAATACTGGAAGACGAATTGGCGACCGAAGAGAAGGCGCTTGAGGAGGCTCGCGCCAAACAGAAAGAAGGCCAGAACTTTCCCGAAATGTTCAAAGATGCGAACGGGCAGCCGACCCCCGATGTCGCCAAATATCAAGAGAAAGTGAATAACTTGCAGGAAGACGTAACCTCGCACGAGAAAAATATCGAAGCGCTTAAAACCGAACTTTCCCACCTCAATTAGCAAATTGCATGGCATGTTTTCTGCTTTGTAGTTAGTCATGTCAACCGCTAACCTTCCCTCGCTAGAACATCTCTCCACTGCAGTCATCCTGCTGGACGATCAGTCGCGTATCGCCTATATCAACCCTGCTGCCGAACATCTGTTCGGACTGAGCAACACCAACCTGATCGGTCATCCGCTGCAATATGCTTTTACATCCACCGAACAACTGTTCGGAACGATCCAGTACGCACTTGCCACCCACGCCAGCCACATCGAGCATGAACTTACACTCAGCACGCATGCTACCGGGAACAAACTGCACCTGAGCTGTACCGCTACTCCGCTGCAGCTCAGCCCTTACGCATTGTTGCTGGAATTCCACACTATCGACCGCCCGCTGAAATTGGCGCGCGAAGAACAAATGCTGGATCAGACCCAGGCCAACCGGCTGTTGTTGCGCAATCTGGCGCACGAGATCAAGAACCCGCTGGGAGGTATACGCGGTGCGGCGCAGTTGCTGGAACAGGAACTGGAAAAGCCAGCCTTGCGCGAATACACCCAAGTGGTCATCCAGGAAGCCGATCGTTTGCGTTCCCTGATGGAAAAATTGCTCACTCCGCAACACGCGCCCCATTTTAGTGCGCTCAATATCCATGAAGTTCTGGAACGCGTACGCAGTGTAGTGCTGGCCGAATTGCCCGAAGGGCTTCTTATCCAGCGCGATTATGACCTGAGCCTGCCGGAACTGCATGGTGACAAAGAACAACTCATACAGGTTGTACTCAACATCGTGCGCAACGCGGCACAAGCCATGCATGGAAAAGGGCAGATCCTGTTGCGCACACGTATCACCCGCCAAGTCACCCTGATGAAGAAACTGCATCGCCTCGCTGTGATGGTGCAGATCATCGATAACGGCCCCGGCATCCCCACTCATTTACGCGACAAGATATTTTACCCGCTGGTATCAGGCCGCGCAGACGGCCACGGGCTTGGGCTTACCCTGGCCCAGGATTTTGTCAGCCAGCACCAGGGCAGTATTGAATTTGAAAGCGAACCCGGACGTACCTGCTTCACCGTGATACTGCCGCTCACACATTTAGGGAAACAAACATGACCAAACCTGTCTGGATCATCGACGACGACCGCTCAATCCGCTGGGTGCTGGAAAAAGCGCTTGCGCGCGAAGAGATCGAATACAAGAGTTTTGCTTCCGCCGACGAGGCGCTGGAAGAACTTCCCGGCAACCTGCCGCAGATGGTGATCAGCGACATCCGCATGCCCGGCAGCTCGGGACTGGAATTGCTGCAGAAACTTCGCAACGATTTTCCGAATTTGCCCGTCATCATCATGACCGCCTATTCCGACCTGGAAAGTGCGGTGTCGGCTTTTCAGGGCGGCGCATTCGAATATCTGCCCAAACCTTTCGATGTGAATCACGCGGTCGAGCTGATACGGCGCGCATTGGAACAAAGCCTGCGCAAGAGCACCCAGTCGGATGACGCACAGGCTGCCCCGGACATTCTCGGTCATGCTCCCGCCATGCAGGAAGTGTTTCGCGCCATCGGGCGCCTGGCCCAATCCAACGCCACCGTGCTCATCAACGGCGAATCGGGCACCGGCAAGGAACTGGTCGCACAAGCTTTGCACCGCCACAGCCCGCGCGCGGACAAACCTTTCGTCGCGATCAATACCGCTGCCATTCCCAAGGACCTGCTGGAATCGGAACTGTTCGGGCATGAGCGCGGCGCGTTCACCGGTGCAACTACCACGCGGCACGGACGTTTCGAACAGGCAGAAGGCGGCACTCTGTTTCTCGATGAGATCGGCGATATGCCTGCCGAGCTGCAAACCCGTTTGTTGCGTGTTTTGTCGGACGGGAATTTCTACCGTGTCGGCGGACATCAGCCGATCAAGGCCAACGTGCGCATCATCGCCGCCACGCACCAGAATCTGGACGAGCGCGTGAAGCAGGGCCTGTTCCGCGAGGACTTGTTCCATCGCCTGAATGTCATCCGCCTGCGCCTGCCCCCTCTGCGCGAACGGCGCGAGGATATCCCCCTGCTGGCAAAATATTTCCTGCAAAAGAGTGCGAAAGAGCTGGGTGTCGAACAAAAGACCCTGAGCGAAGCCGCGCTGAACTACCTCGCCGCCCAGGACATCCCGGGCAACGTGCGCCAGCTGGAAAACCTGTGTCACTGGCTCACCGTCATGACACCCACTCGTACGGTGGAAATCGCCGACCTTCCCGCGGAATGGCGTGACACGCACGCCAGCACCACGCTCAATCAGGACTGGCGCACTGCGCTTGCACAGCAAGTTGCGCTGGCCCTGCAACGCAACGAGCCCAATATCCTTGATAACCTCACCAAGCAATTCGAAAGCACGCTCATTACCCAGGCTTTGCAACATACCGGCGGGCGCCGTATCGACGCGTCGACCTTGCTCGGCATGGGGCGCAATACATTGACGCGCAAGATTCAGGAATTGGGACTGGACAGCGCAAACGAATAGAACAACGATTCAGCCGTTATTGCCACACTCCGATGATCGGCTGGACGTGGGCACTTTCATTCAAGCTTGGCAGGCCGTACATCTCTGAAATCGTGCGCAGGATGTTGTAGTGGTTGATGCGCTGAGCGTTGCTGCCGCGCTTAGCCATGGGACCGATCATGATGGTTACGATATGGTTGTTGGCAGTGCCGTCGTCTTCGTCCCAAGTCAGGATCATCAGGCTGTTGTGCGCCATCGCCCATTGCAGATAGGGTTCGATGTGTTGTTTCAGCCAGTCGTCACCCTGCGCTATGCTACCGTCGTGCATGTCGTTGCGTTGGTCCGGTATCACCAGCGAAACCGTAGCAAGATTCTCGAAATGTTGCGGAAACGCGCTGTAGGGCTGATTGAAAAGCCTCAGTTCCTTCCAGTTGGCAAGCGGATTGTGTTTTCGCATGTACGCACCGTACATGCAACCTTCGTAACCGGTTTCCGGCATCGACTCCGCATAACTGGCAAAGCTGGATCCTTTTGCCTGCAACGCAGCGGCCAAATTGTCGCCGCCGAGTTCAAGCGGGCAGACATCGCTGGCAATATCGCGGGTCGAACCGGTGAACAAGGCCAGGTAATTGGGCTGACTCGGGTGCGTCACACCGTAGGACTGCGTGAACAACATCCCGCGCTGGGCCAGCGCGTTGATATAGGGCGCTTCCCGGTTGCCGATGATCTGCGTAAACGATTTATTTTCTTCGATCACAATGACGATGTGATCCGGGCGCGGCAGCTCTCCTGCTATGACAGGATGCGCAAACAACAGCAGCGACAGTAACCAGTAATTGTTCACGCGACTTCCGCTACCACAGGTGTATGGTCGGACGGGCGCTCCAGTTTCCGCGGTGCCTTGTCAATATGGCATGCCTTGCACTGCAGGCCTGAGCTGACAAGGATATGGTCGATGCGCAGACCCATGTTGCGTCGAAACGCCATCATGCGGTAATCCCACCATGAATAGCTTTTTTCTTCCTGCTCGAACATGCGGAAAGTATCGACAAGGCCCAATTGCAGCATGCCCTGGAACGCCGCACGTTCCGGTTCGCTGACCAGCACATTGCCTTTCCAGGCGACCGGATCGTACACATCGCGGTCTTCCGGCGCGATATTGTAGTCGCCCAGCAAGGCGAGTTTGGGGTGCCTGGCCAATTCGACTTTCAGCCAGGCTGTCAGCGCACCCAGCCATTTGAGCTTGTATTGGTACTTGTCGGAGCCGACCTCCTGGCCGTTTGGGATATACACGCACACCACGCGTATGCCACCGACGGTCGCTGCAATAACGCGCTTCTGCTCATCCTCGAAATCCGGAATGCCATACTGCACGTCGCTGACCGGTTCGCGGCTCAAAATCGCCACACCGTTATAGGTCTTCTGCCCGCTGAAAACGCTGTGATAGCCTGCCGCCTGCAACTCGGCATGCGGGAAATCCGCATCCTGTTGCTTGGTCTCCTGCAAGCAGACTACGTCGACCGGATTCGCCGCCAACCATTCCAGCAGGTGCGGCAAACGCACCTTGAGCGAGTTGACGTTCCAGGTTGCCAGTTTCATTGCGCAGGTTGAACTGCCGACGCGGCAGGACGAGGACGGTAGGTCGGTGGCGCGCTTTTGGGATAACCCGCAATATCCAGTTCATTGTTCCATTGTTCGGCAAGAAAGCCTTTAAGCCAGGTCTTGCCTATGGTCGCTGCGGGCAACAGGCTGTTTCCGGATGCGAGGTGGAACGCGTCAATGTCCTCCTTCTTTACCAGGCTCTTTTCCGTAAACGGGATGCCGCGCTTGTTCAGCAGATCGCGCGCTTCTGCGCAAATCGAGCCGCAATCGGGGAAGGAATATAGCGTGACCGGGAAATTCTGCATGGCGATCCTTGTCTCATAAGGCAGGCTTTCATCGGGTACCGGTTCACTGTCCAGCTTCAGCTTTTCCACATCCTCCGAGCCCATTAACGGACTGTCGCTGTAATGCACTTTCCCATCCTTGTCGATCGACCGGTAAAGGTCAGCGGCCTGGACGTTCGCCAACATCGCGAGACAGATCAATAGAAATGCATTTCTCATCATCCCCTCCTTGACTTAAGCACTTGCCAGGCCATTATGCCGCAACAGCGCGTCAATCCTGGGTTCGCGCCCGCGGAATGCGATGAATGAGTCCATCGCATCGCGGCTGCCGCCCACCGCCAGTATCTGTTCGCGGAAATGACTGCCTGTGGCCGCATCCAGTACTCCGTTCTCTTCAAACAGGCTGTATGCATCCGCCGACAATACTTCCGCCCACTTGTAACTGTAATAGCCCGCCGCATAACCACCGGAAAATATATGTGCAAAGCTATTCTGGAAGCGGTTGAATGGGGGCGGTATGAGTACGGCGACCTCCTTCCGTATCTCATCCAGTAACTGCTGCACAGTCTGCTTCCCATTCGCATCGTAGTCGCTGTGCATGCGCAGATCGAACAGCGAGAACTCTATCTGGCGCAGCATCTGCAGACCGCTCTGGAAATTCTTCGCAGCGATCATCTTGTCGAACAAGTCCCTCGGCAATTTTTCTTTCGTTTCGCTGTGCCGGGTCATGCCTTGCAGCACATCCCACTCCCAGCAGAAATTCTCCATGAACTGGCTGGGCAGTTCGACCGCATCCCACTCCACACCGTTGATACCGGACACGCCCAGTTCTTCCACTTGCGTCAGCAAATGGTGCAGGCCATGACCGAACTCATGGAACAGGGTGATGACTTCGTCGTGTGTGAACAGCGCAGGCTTGCCCCCGAGCGGCGAAGCAAAGTTGCAATTGAGGTAGGCCACCGGAGTCTGGATGCCCCTGGCAGTGCGTCGCCTTGTGATGGCATCGTCCATCCACGCGCCGCCGCGTTTGCTGGCACGCGCATACAGGTCGAGATAGAACTGTCCGACCAAACCGCCTTCATTGTCGCAGATATCGAAGAAACGCACGGTCTCGTGCCATGTCGGTGCCGTAGAAGGTTTGATGTCGAGTCCGAACAAGGTCTCTACCAAGCCGAACAACCCGGATAGCACGGCGTCCTCGGGGAAGTACTGTTTTACTTCCTGTTCGGAAAACGCATAGCGCTGCTGGCGCAACTTCTCGCTCACGTAACCGACGTCCCACGCCAGCAACTCTTTCAGTCCCAGCTGGGCAGCGGCGAATTCACGCAATTCTTTCAGGTCGTTTTCCGCAAACGGCTTCGCGCGTTGTGCCAATTCGAGCAGGAATTCGGCCACCTGAGCCGGCGTATCGGCCATCTTGCTTGCCAGTGAAAACTCCGCGTAGTTGTCGAAACCCAGCATCTGCGCCAACTCCGCACGCAGCTTCAATATCTGCGACATCAGCGGCGTGTTGTCCCAGAGCGTGGTTGTTGCCGATTCATCGGCTTTACAACCACGGCCTACCCCTTGCGGGTGGCCTAAATTGTTTCCCTCCGACAATTGCTCGCTGGCACGCGTGGTATATGCACGGTACAAGCGTTCACGCAAAGAACGGTTGTCGGCATACTGCATCACCGGGCCGTAGGAAGGAGCTTTCAGCGTGAACAACCAGCCGCTCTTGCCGGCCTCTTGTGCGGCTTCGGCTGCCACCCGGCATTCGTCCGCCGGTATGCCGGAGATCTCTTTTTCGTCCGCAATCACACAGGTGTAGGCATTGGTCGCATCCAGCAGGTTGTCGGAGAATTTCGAGGTCAACTCGGAAAGCTCTTCCTGTATCGCCA
>VFSW01015112.1_pt1 | contig 10638 bp, 13 predicted proteins | sample 5358111 | NCBI WGS metagenome assembly VFSW01 (sample SAMN11554181, study PRJNA540505) | mine drainage metagenome | isolation source: sediment from site ElyBrook_90M | place: USA: Ely Copper Mine, Vershire, VT | collected 2017
TGTACTCGCAGCGAATCAGCACCGTCTGTCCGACGGGCAGACCTTCGAGCGTCGTTTTCGAGAGTAGGAGAGTAGGAAAGGCTAGAGGCGACGCGGCGGGTCAAGAGGCGGCCGTGGAGGCGCGACATAACGTTCAGACCACGATGGACGACGGCTGTCGCCGCCAATCGCCGAGAACTGCGGGCTATTTGGCGCCGCGTCGACCAGCGTGACCGCGCAGTTCGTTGCGACCGCGGCGACGCTGACCGTGAGCTTCCGGCCCCTGGGCGCCGGCGCCTCCGGCGGCTCGATCGCGTCCAGCCCTCCCGGGATCAGCTGCACGGGGGCCTGCACGACGTCGGCGAGCTTCCCGATCGGCACGATGGTGACGCTCACGGTCGCCGGAGTCGGCGGGGCCGCGCTCACGAGCTGGCTGCCGGCGAGCTGCTCGGGAACCACCTGCAACGTCACGATGAGCTCCGCGCAGACCGTGAGCTACGTGGCCACCGGCAACAACATCGTCTTCGCGACGTCGGCGACCCACGACGGCAACCTCGGTGGGCTCGCGGGTGCGGGCGCGCTGTGTCAGGCGGCGGCGGCGAGCGCGGGGCTGCCGGGCCACTACGTCCCGTGGCTGGCGACCAGCACCGTGAACGCCACGATCGCGCTGGGCTCCGCCCGGGGGTGGATCCGGGGGGATGGTCTTCCCTTCGCGGACACCATCGGCGTGCCGGGCGGCACCACCGGGCTGGTGAACGGTCAGATCTACTATCCGCCCGCGATCGACGAGCTCGGCGCGCCCATCGGGATGGGCCAGGAGGCGTGGGGCGGATCGCAGGACGGCTCGGCCGATCCGACCCAGATGTGCTCGGACTGGACCAGCAACTCGGCAAGCGCCACGGGCGTCCAGGGTGATCCCAACAGCGGGAGCGGCGCGTGGGCCTATGGCTTTCTCCCGAATTGCAACGTGGCGTCCAGCCTCTACTGCTTCGGGACCGATCTGTCGGCCCCGGTGACCGTGCCCGCGCCCACCGGCCGCCGCGCCTTCGTCAGCACGGGGACCTTCGATCCGTCGACCGGGCTGACCTCGGCCGACAGCCTGTGCCAGACCGAAGCGGCCGGCGCCGCGCTCCCGAATGCGTCGCACTTCCTGGCGCTGCTGGCGACGAGCACCGCGTCGGCGGCCTCGCGCTTCAACCTGAGCGGCGCGAACTGGCAGCGACCGGACGGCGTGGCCCTGGCGTCCAGCGTGTCCGCGCTCGTCAGCGGGAACCTGCTCGCGGGCATGACGCAGCACGCGGACGGGTCGTACATCGAGCAGGAGGGGCTCGTGTGGACCGGGGGCAACAGCAGCGATCTCTCGCTCGCCGGATTGCTGGCGTCGACCTGCGACGACTGGACGAGCTCCGTCGACGATGATGCGGGGCGGCTTCCCTCCGCCGGCTACTCGGACCGGGCCGCGAGCCAGTGGTTTTTCGCGGGGGGGAGCAACTGCAGTGATCGGTGGCCGGTGTACTGCTTCGAGAATTGATGGTTGCCGTCATCCCGAGGCCGAAGGCCGAGGGATCCCACGCTTTGGGCGCGGTGTAGCGCCCTGGATGATCACCACCGAACGAGGCGTACCTCGACGCCTGCTGCATCATCTACATGACGGAGGGGGCGCCGGCCTGGCGCGCCGCCATCGAGGCTCGCCTGCGAGCCCTCCCCCAGTCAGACGCGCTGGTGACGTCGCGTCGTCGCCTCCTCCGTCACGCGCTTGCGTGCCCGTCACGGTGCCGCCGCAGGCGACGGTCGCCAGGACGACGGCCAGCCTGGCGCAGCGACCGTCGATGAACATCAACCCGAGTCCAGCGCCGCCGACGCCACCCGCACGTCCAGTCCCAACTGCGCAAAGCCCGGAAGCACCAGGTCCCTCAGGGCCGTGGTGACGCACGCGCGCACTTCGTCGTTCGAGAGCAGGCCGTGCTCAGGCGCGCCGCCCGGCAGGGTGATCGCCTCGAAGTCGAGCCAGCACTCGAGTGCCTTGCGCACCATCGGCGAGATCGCGCCCTGCACGGCGCCCATGACCTCGCGATCGCCCCGCAGGCTCGACAGGTACACCCATCCGGCTCGCCCGTGCTCCACCTCGTCGGCGAGCACGATGCCGAGGCTGGCGCGCACCGAGGGCGACACGGCTGCCTGGTGGCTCGCCTCGATGAAGACCGAGGCGATGGTCTCGCTCACGCAGCACAACGTCACCGCATGCAGACAGGCCAGCAGGCGCGGGTGGTCGCCTAGCGCAGAAGGCTCGATGTTCATGCCCGGGGGCCACGGCGCCTCGGCACCGAGGTAGCGCGAACCGAGCGCCCGGAGGATCTCGGCGTGCCGCACCTCGTCGCCCACGGCGCGCGCGACGCGGGCGAGCGTATCGGGCGGCGCACCGACCGTGAGCAGCTCGCGCGTCAGCAGCGTGAACGACATGGCAGCCTTCAGCTCCTCGTGCGCCCGGCGCACCCATGTCTCGCCCACCGTCCGGCGCAGCGCGGCGTCCATCCCTTCGATGACGCCATCGTGAGCCGGCATCGGGGCGACCGGGCGCGCTTGGCGGCGGAGGATCTCGGCATAGGCGACAGGAGCTTGCGCCATGGTCATTGCACCGGCGGGATCATCCACACGTCCGGCGCGGCCTCGAAGCTGGCGTCGAGCGCGGCCACGGCGTCCGCGGCATCGGCCGAGGCGTCCGGGCCAGCGAGGGCATCGACCGAGAAGACGTCGAGCGATCCGGAATCGAGCGCCGGGAAGGCCCCGTCGGCGGAGGCGGCGTCGCCCGGCGCGCCCCCCGAGCCAGCGTCCTGCGACGCCGCCGTCATGCCCCCGCAGGCCGCGAGCCCGAGCCCCACGACCGCGTGGAACAAACCGGTGCGGACCCCGCGGAGCATCTACGCGAGAATACTTACACCTTCTGCGCCTTGCGCAACGATCTGCCACCAAACGAGACGAGCAGCGCCGCCATCACCCAGCCGAAGACGTCTGGGTGCGCTGTCCACTCGTAGGCTGCATGCATGCCGACGGCGAGGACGATGCCAACTAAGCGTGTGCGCCGGAGCAGGAGCATCGGCCCGAGCAGAAGCTCCGTGGCGACCACGCCCCATGCAGCAGCGCGGCAGCCAGCGACCGTCGCGAACAGGACATCGGCGAGATCGCCGGTCAGATAGTGCGTCTGGTAGAGCGTGTGCAGCGTCTCTCCGCCCAGCCAAGCCCCCCGCATCTTCGCAATCGCCGACCAAGCGTACACCGACGCGACGAAGCCGCGAACGAGCCAGCGGCTCGATCCCGCAGTCCCGCTGGGCGACGGCCGAAGCGCGAAGTGGCGTCCCGCTCCCGAGATGGCCAGCAGCCAGGTGCCGACGAAGAGCGTGTAGAGCGTGAACTTGAAGCCGAAGGCGTCCTGCGAGAGGACGGCGAAAGCAGCAACCGCAGCCACCGTGCCTGCCGCTCTCGTCCACAACCCCAATGTGAACAGGACCGCCGCAGCCGTCCGCAGGACACATAGCGCGATCACGACGCCATCGGGCACCTCCAGCCCGCCCCACGCAGCCCTGAACCCGTGCTCGGGCCAGCCCAGCAGAGGCACGCTCACGTGGCTGACCGTCCACGGCAGCAGGCGACTGAGGGCAGTCGTCCGAACGATCAGGATCAGCCCCAGCGCGACCCGGGAGTGGCCCAGGAAGCGCGGGGCCCCTTCTACGACTTGGAGGGAGGGCATGTGAGCCGCTCGGCCAGGACGGCTTCGGGCTCCGCGGCGAACGACGGGGAAGTCACCGGCTCCGAGCGCTCGTGCAGCGTGATCTCGATGGTGGCCCGCGGTCGGCTCGCGCATGCGGACCGAGCGAGGTCGAGAAGGTGCGGCCGCAAGGCGTCGATCTGCGCGACGGTCCGGAAGTCGCTCGCCCCCGTCAAGAACGGCGCCGCCGCCGAGCTCACGTCGTCAGCAAGGTCGGTGGGGTCGATCGCGTGGCGCGAGCCGCCCTCGTCCAACCATGCGATCTCCAGCCGGTACGTGACCGTGGACGAATACATCGTGTAGGCCAGCCGGCCGCGCCCATCGACCAGCCAGGAGGCAAGCGGCACGAGGATGCACGCCACGGCGCCGACGACAGTGGGCCCACGAAATCGGGCGCGCCAGGCGGCGGCGACGGGGCGCGGCGTGCGCATGCGAACCGTTGTATCTGCTTGCGGGCCACGCGGGCTAGCCCGGCGTCGGGCTGCCCTGTCCCCCGTTGGTCTTAATACCAAGACTCGACAAATGTGTCGAGTCCTCGTATTCACTCAACCATGCCTCCCGGGCCCATCTCGGACCGCGACGCCGTCGAGGTCTTCCACCTCGCGTTCCTCGCCGGCCTGGGAGCCGCGCCCGACAAGCGCCCGCTCGTCGTGAAGGGTGGCGCGAACCTGCGCTTCTTCTTCGGCAGTCCCCGGTACTCGGAGGACATCGACTTCGACGTCAGCCCGAGCCTCCAGCCCCACCAGCTGCGCGACCGAGTCACGAAGACCCTCTCGAGCCCGGCTCTGTCCTCGACCCTGCGAGCGCACGGGTTGTCCGTTTCCCGCGTCAGCGCGCCGAAGCAGACGGACACGACGCAGCGCTGGAAGGTCGGCCTCGCCGTGTCCGGTCGCGACGTGCCCGTGGCGACCAAGGTCGAGTTTTCCCGTCGAGGCGTCACCGGCGAGCACGGGCTCGATGCGGTGGCCCGGGAGGTCGCGCACGCGCACGGAATGGTCCCGCCGCTCGCGCAGCACTATCTGCTCCCCGCCGCCATCGCCCAGAAGGTCCGCGCGCTGGCCCAGCGATCCGAGACGCAGGCGCGCGACGTCTACGATCTCGATCGGCTGTTCGCGCGAGCGGGTCCGAACCTGAGCGAGCTCCTCGGCCGTCTGCGGCCGCTCCCGCCGCACGCACACGAGCGCGCGCTCGCGCTCTCGTTCGACGACTTCGCGGGCCAGGTGGGGCCCTTCTTGCCCGCGGGCTCGACGCCTGATCGGCCCGGCTGGGAGGCGATGCAGCTCCGGGTCGCCGAGATCCTCGCGGAGGTCGGGGCATGAACGCCACGACCGCCCTCCGACGACTGCGGACCCTGGGGGTTCCCGTGATCGCGACGTCCGACGCGGCGTCGCTCCTCGACCAGTCGCCGGCGACGGCGAGCAAGACCCTGGAGCGCCTCGCGTCCGCCGAGCTGGTGCGCCCGATCCGCAAGGGACTGTGGTCGCTGCAAGCCGCGATCGATCCGTACCTCGTGGCCGGTTACCTCGTCGCACCGTACCCGGGCTACGTGTCGCTGTGGTCGGCCCTGTACCTGCACGGCCTCATCGAGCAGATCCCGTCGTCGGTGTACGTCGCGTCCCTGGCGCGCACTCAGGAGATCGTCACGACCCTGGGGACGTACTCGGTCCACCATCTGATTCCTGAGCTGCTCGGGGGATTCGAGATCAGGGAGCCGAGCGGGGTCAGGCTCGCCAGCGCCGAGAAGGCGCTCTTCGATCTCGCCTACCTCTCGTCGGCCCGGTCGCGTCGCTTCGCGGCGACACCCGAGCTGCAGCTGCCGGGGCGCTTCCGGTGGAGCGTCGTGACCGAGTGGGTGAGCCGCATCGCCTCACCGGCGGTCGCGACCCGAGTGCGGCGGCGGCTCGAGGAGCTCAGAGCGCGGAGATCGCCGCCGCCGCCGGTCAGTTCAGGTCGTCCTTCGGACCGCCGAGCTCCCGAGCCAGCACCCCCGCCTCGTGCAGGTCCATCTCGCAACCGAAGGTGAGCTCGAGCCCGTCGAATCGGTCGTCCGGCAGCAGTCCTGCCCGCTCCAGCCAGCCCACCTGCGTACCCACCGAGCACCGGGAAATCTGCGGCCGAAACACGCGCCCGGGACACGCCTCTCACCGTTGCCCGAAAAAACAAGCGTCGAGCCGTGACCGTTTGGCTGAGCGATTTTTCTTCATCGCCCGAATCCCTCGCGCTCTCGCGAGCTTGATGGCGATGCGTGCGCTCTGCAATTGGGCAAGAAACGGTCAAAACCCACAGAAATGAAAACGGGGTCTCCCCTGGTTGGAAGCGCCGATCACCGGGTGGTCGGCGCAGAGACAAGGAGTCGATCCATGACCATCAACACCAAGACCCCCCGCACCCTCGCCGCCCTGAAGCTGCCGCGCAAGGTCGGGGACCTCATCAACCTCGCCCAGGTCGTCGTCAAGGCGATGACCGGCAACCCCAACTTCCCCAACCCGCAGCCGACGCTGGCGGTGATGACCGCGGCGCTCAACGACCTGGTGGCGGCGGAGGCCGCCGCCAAGATCCGGACCACGGGCGCGGTCGCCATGCGCAACGCGAAGAAGCAGGCGCTGGTGACGCTGCTCGAGGCGTGGCGGATGTTCCTGCAGTCCACCGCGGACGCGAACCCGGAGAACGCCGCGAACATCATCCAGAGCGGCGGGGCCACGATCCGCAAGAACCCCGTGCACAAGAACCTCGGGTTTCACGCGAAGCTCGGCACGACGCCGGGCTCGGTGAAGGTCGTGGCGCCCGCCGCGGCGCGCCGCGCGGCCTACGACTGGCAGTCCAGCGTCGACGGCGGCAAGACCTGGGTCGACCTCCCCCAGACGCTGCAGAGCAAGACGAGCGTGACCGGGCTGGCGACGATGACCACGGTCCAGTTCCGGTACCGCGCGACGGTCAAGGCGGGGGAGGGGGCATGGAGCCAGCCGATCTCGATCCTGGTGCTGTGAGCGCGCGGGGCGCTCGCGAAAGGACAAGAAAAATGCGCAGCTCGACGAAGAAAAGGCGTGTTTTGGCCGCCCTCCACTTGCCACGCACGGTGGCGGCGGTCGTGGCGTTCGCTGACTCGGTGGTGAAGGCCATGAAGAACAGCAGGCACTTTCCGCATCCCACGCCGTCGCTCGACGTGGTGCGCAAGGCCATCGACGAGCTGCGGCGTGCCCGGGTGCAGGCGCTGCTTCTCACCCGGGGCGCCGTCGAGGCGCGCGACGAGAAGCTGGCGACGGTCGGGGGGCTCCTGGCGTTGGTGCGCGCGCACGTGCAGGCGGTGGCGGACCGGGACCCGACGCGGGCCCGGGCCGTCATTCGCAGCGCGGGGCTGGGGGTGCGAAAGGAGCCGTAGCGCGCGCCGGTACGGTTCCACGCGAACCTGGTACACGAGCCGGGCACCGTGAAGATCCTGGCCCCGGCGGCGTCGAGGCGGGCGTCGTACTACTGGGAGTACAGCCTGGACCGCGGCAGGACCTGGAAGAACCTGCCGACCACGCTGCAGGCGCGCACGCGGCTCTCGGGCGTGCCTGGGCAGACCATCGTGGAGCTGCGCTACCGCGCGACCACGAAGGCGGGCGAGGGCGGGTGGAGCGGGGTGATCGCCATCTTCGTGCCGTGACCGTGAGTCGCCGCTCTACCGCTCCTTCGGCAGCTCCCGCGCTCCCCGCCCCACGTACCGCACGGATTCGACCGGCAAGGCCTGCAACACCTTCGATTGCTGGCGCGCGCCCTCGATGGCGTTCGCGTAAAAGGTGTTGATGTTGGCGAGGTTGGTGAGCGCTTGCGCCTCTCGCGGAGCAAGGCCCATGTCCAACAAGATGGCGGCGATGCCAACCGCGATGTTGGGCCTCAGTCGGCGCTCGCGCCAGATGACGGACGAGAGGCGCTCCTGCAGACGCCAGAACGTCAACTGGGCACGGCCGAGCCGCGCCACGTGAGCGCTCAACGCGACGAACCGCTCGTCCTCGGAGCGGAACGCGACCCCGTACCCGGACAAGCGTCGGTGAGTCTGCAGCCAGTCTTTCGCTGCGGCATCGAACGCAGCATCGTCCGACGTCTCGCCGCCGGACGCGTCGCGCACCGACAGCAGCAACTCCGCGGCCGGGCCGGTCACCCACGGGCCGATGGCCTCGCACTCGGTGCAGAGCTGCCCTGCCACGAACCCTGCGATGGTGCCACCGTATGCGGCGACCAGGCGTGTGATCTTGAGGGGCCAGATCCGGGGATCGGCGGCGACCATCGCGACCGCCAGGGCGTCGAGAAGCAAGCGCTCCTGCGGGGTGGGACGCCGTCCGTCGGCCGCCGCCATCATCGTGATGCCGAGAAACGTCTCTGTCCCCAACAGTTCGTGGAGCACGCCGTGCCCCGTGAAGCGGTGGTCGTCCCACTGGGCGCATGCGACGCGCGTGAGTACCTCTGACTCGCTCATCGCTCGTCCTCCGTGTAGCTGAACCGGGGGAGGTGCCAGGGGTACTCACGCAGGTTGCCAGGCGTCGCGGCCATGGCCTCGGCAAAGGCCACCGGAAGTCGCGTGATCACCCACGCGGCTTCGACCTGGTGTGGCTCCTCGAGTCCGCACGCAATCAAGGCTGCGACGATCGCGGGCGTGCGTCCGAGATCATGCTCCAGCGCCGGGACTGACAGTCCCGCAGGTTGCAGTGCGCGGCGAAGACGCATCACGCTGGCGCGATCGTCCTCGTCGAGGGCCTTCAGGGCTGCCGGCGCCTCCGTCTCCGGACGAGCGAGCCACAACCAGTGCGGCACGAGGGACGCCACAGCACACCGGCCCTGCTCGGCCAGGGCGAGGGCTGCGGTCGCCAGGATGCTGCTGGTCGATCCAGAGCACAGTCGCGCAAGCATCGCCGCGTGCGTGGGCGCTTCGTTGACCGCAACCGGAGCCAGGAAGCTCGTGACGACGTCGAACGCCCGGGCACGCGCCGCGGTCGGCACCTCGCCAGTGAGCGCGAGAATGAGGCGTTCGCCGCACCTGGTGCCTGTCGCGAGATCGCCTTCGCAATCGTAACCGTGCAGCCTGGGCTGCACGCCCGGCGTGACGACGCGTGCCGTCAGCACGTCGGGCCACGGCGCGACGTCGAAGGGGCCCTCGTGTTTCGTCATTTCTCGATGAACCCCGCGAGCGACTTCGCCCGCTCGCCGAGTGGCGGCACGACGCTGCCATCGACGCGCACCTCGATCACGGCGGGGCCGCCGAGGCGGAGGGCCTCCAGCACGGCGTCCTGCAGCTGACCCGGGCGCTCGACGATGCGGGCGTGCAGGCCCATCGCCCGCGCGAGCGCGGCGACCTCGAGGGGTCGCCGGTAGACCGCGGCGCGCATGGGCGTCCCGCCGGAGAGCAGCGCGCTGCAATGCCACGTGATGCCGTGCATGTTGTTGTTCTCGACGATCCAGATGACGGGCACGTCGTGCTCGGCCGCCGTGATGAGCTCCATGCCGTTCATCGCGAAGCAGCCGTCGCCGACCAGCGCGAACACCGGTCGACCAGGATCGGCCATCGCGGCGCCGATCGGCGCGACGGTGCCGTGACCCATCGAGCCGAAGCCCAGGTTGATGACGAACCGCTGCCCCCCGCCGATGCAGAGGTGGTGCATGTTGAAGAGCATGTGCCCGCCGATGTCGGAGAAGACGACGGCGTCGTGCGGTAACACGTCTTGCAGGTCCACGCGCCAGCGCTGCGGCGTGATGGGCGACCTGTCGCTGATGCGAGCTCCGGGGTCCTCGTAGCGCTCGTGACCGCGGGGCAGGGCGGGGCGCTCACGCCAGCGGGACGCCGGGAACACTCCGTCGCGAATGCGGCGGTGCAAATGGTAGACGATCTCGATGAGGATGGCCTGCGCGTCGCCGATCAGCGCAACGTCCACGGGGTAGTTGCGGCCGACGCGATCGGCGTCGATGTCGAGCTGGATGAGCGCCCCGGTCGGGCGAAGGCGCGGCGTCCAGTTGAACGTGCTGGTCTCGCTCAGCGACGCGCCGACGGTGAAGAGCACGTCGACCTCGTCGCCCAGGATGGTCTCGCGCGCGTCGCGGTGGCCCGCGTTGCCGAGGATGCCGAGCGAGAGCGGATGGTCCTCGGGGAACACTCCCTTGCCGCGAGGTGACGTGGCGACGCGCGCGTGGAGCAGCTCGACCAGCGCTCGAAGGTGCTCCTGGGCGTTGGCCGAAGCCACGCAGGAGCCTGCGAGGATGACGGGAAACTCGGCCGAGAGCAGCGCGTCGGCGGCGGCTTTCACCGCGAGCCGGTCGAACGCGTGGCTCTCCGGGCGGTACGTGTGCGGATCGAACCAGTCCTCCTCGGCGGCTCTCTCCCACAGGTCGACGGGCACGTTGAGGTGCACGGGCCCCTGACGACCGGTCAGCGCGAGGCGCAGCGCGCGCCTCACGTGGTGCGCCAGGCTCTCGGCCGTGGTCACCATGGCCGAGTACTTGGTGACGGGGCGGAACATCTCGACGATGTCGATGCCCTCGCGCGGCGTCTCCTGCGCCGCGCCCTTGCCCAGCGCGTGCGACGCCGCCTGGCCCGTGACGACCACCATCGGCACGCCGTCGGCGAAGGCGCAGGCGACCCCCGTGACCAGGTTGGTCGCTCCAGGCCCCGACGTGCCGGCGCACACCGCCAGCTTGCCGGTGACGCGCGCGAAGCCGTCGGCCATGAAGGCCGCGCCCTCTTCGTGCTTCGGCATGACCAGCGTGAGGCTGGCGTCGGCTTCGACCGCGGCCATGAGCGGGTGGAGCAGGCCGCCCGGGATCGCGAAGACGTGGCTGACGCCCTCCTCCTTGAGGTACCTCAGAAACACCTCGACCATGCGACGAGGGGCGACGTCCGGCTGCGCCGGGGGCGGGCGGGTCGAGCG
>VFSW01015113.1_pt1 | contig 10638 bp, 10 predicted proteins | sample 5358111 | NCBI WGS metagenome assembly VFSW01 (sample SAMN11554181, study PRJNA540505) | mine drainage metagenome | isolation source: sediment from site ElyBrook_90M | place: USA: Ely Copper Mine, Vershire, VT | collected 2017
TAAAATAAATCAGCCTCGAAACGAAAAACAATAAGACCTTGCGTGTTTTCAGTACCAGCGACAGATGGGACTGACTTCCATTGACCTGCCTCATCCGTGGCCAGAATCATGGTATGTGGTTGATAGCTATGACGGACATGACGAAAAAGTGACAATACAATGGCTATCAAAATACCCTGCTCAACACCCACCAAAACAACTGTAGCCGCCGTGAATAAGGCCAAGAAAAACTCTCCGGGACTTTCTTTTCGAATAGCTTGGAGACTTTGAATATTAACCAGTCCCACGGCAATGGTAAAAACAAGACTAGCCAGAACAGCATGAGGTAAATACTGAAGAAATTGACTCAACAAAAGCAAGACAACGCCTACCATCAAGGCAAAAACTAATTGGGCCACCTGACTTCTGGCCCCTGCGATATCAGCCATGGCTGTTTGGGTAGGGCTACCATTAACCACGAAGGATCCAGACAATCCCGCACAAATATTCGCTGTAGCCAAACCTAAGATATCGGCGTTAATATCATTTTGCTCATGATAACGCTGAGCAAATACACGGCTGGTAGCAGTACTTTGAGCTAAAATCATGACGCAGCAAGAAGCCGCTACAGGAACTAATGCCAGCAGTTCTTCCCAATTAAGACTCGGCCAGTGCAAAGAAGGCAATCCTCCTAGTACCGGCCCTAAAACCGCAATCCCACGATCAGAAAAATTTAATAGAGCACTGCAGAGAATACTCCCTGTAACCACAAAAAATGACACAGGAAATCGCGGTGCGCGATATTTAAAGAAAATTATACTGGAGACAACCAAAAGAGACAGTAATAAAGTACTCCCCTTAATATCGGAAAAATGCTCCATTAATACCTTTAGCTGAGTAATGGTGCGTGACGAATTAAGTGGCACACCCGTCATATCACCCAGCATGGCAATAGCCACTTGAACCCCAACCCCTGCTAAAAAACCTATTAAAACAGTTCGCGACAAAAAATCAGCCAAAAAACCTAACCGAAAAATTCTGGCAAGCAGCAACAGTGTTGCGGTTAACAGGGTAACAACCCCAGCTAAGGCCACATATTCCAGACTGAAGATATGAGCCATTGTGGATAGGCGAGTAGCTAAAATAGTGGCCGTGGCTGAATCTGCGGCCACGACCAAATGACGAGATGCCCCGAAAAAAGCAAAAGCGATTATCGGAAGAAACGCCGTATATAGCCCAGTAATTGCAGGCATCCCTGCAATTCGTGCATAACCCAACACTTGAGGAATGTTCATGGAAGCCAGAACAATACCAGCCAAGCAATCGCGCTTTATTGTAATAGCATTAACAGGCAAAATTCCACGGAACAAACTCAACGAGTTCAGCATCATTTTCCCGATGTTTCGAAATTTGCTCGTACCCTCGCGAAAATAATGCATCAGCGTCATACCTTTGAAATAATCATCATAACATCCTCCCCGCCCGATCAGGAGGAAAATCCCGACAAGATTTAAATACAAATCAGGCAATCATGAGCAACACCTTCATTTTAGCGAGGACATGGATCATGACCTCTGGCGCCACAACGGCCTTCTTTTTGGCCCGGCGTACTTTCCAGTCGAGTGACTTGATTTGATCGGACAACACCGCACAATTAATGCCATCAATCTGGGTAATGACCTCAAAGGGATTCCCCTTGATCTTCGTGGTTATCGGACAACAGATCATTAAGCCTGTTTTTCCGTTGTAGTTGGCCGGACTGATCACCAACGCAGGACGATGACCCGCCTGCTCGTGCCCTGCCTGCGGGTCGAATTCGAGCCAGACCACATCACTGGCATTGGGGACATAACCTCGCGCCGCCATCAGGGTATCTCTTTACCTACTGGCTTACCGAAACTAAACTCACTGTGTGCATTGCTGACCGTGATACCGCCCACCAGCACATCTAGGTTGTATTCCACTTTCTCCGAAGGTTGGATAATGATGCGACCACGCGAAACGATCAGATCCACTTTTTGCTCCAAGTGATAACCTGCCTCCTTCAGTGCAGCGGTTGGCAGTCTTAATGCTAAACTATTGCCCCACTTACGGATTACAGCTTCCATGAGATTCCTCCTAATGATGTTTCTACATTCTAATAATGTTTCTACATTGTAGATACATCATACAAAAAAAGCAAGTGAATGTTAATATACTCCAATCCAGATATGAGTCTGAACAGAGGGTGTTGGTCCACCTATTGGCCCCGATCCTTTATCAGTCTGATTAACAAACTCAGATAATCCATTCAGAGTTATAATTTCCTACCGTAGCCCATAAACAACTTTTTGGTCTAATGGATTAGTTGGTTGACACTAGGTGACTTAATCAATAGCATTGATCTTAGTTAGACCACCTTGATGGACTGAGTTAGTGCGAAGATACCCAAACTCACCACCAGAAAATGGTTTGCGCCGTTCTCCTAGGTTGTTATTGACAAGTCATTTGACACCCTGAAAGTTAAAAGATATAATCAGTGGCTAAATTTATTAAAGCTGAAGTTAAGGTTACTCATGAAAACATTTTCCGCTAAACCCCTTGAAGTTCAACACGATTGGTTTGTTGTGGACGCTAAGGATTTAATACTTGGCCGTTTGGCCAGTCAAATTGCGCTCCGCTTGCGTGGCAAACATAAGCCAATTTTTACTCCTCATGTCGACACTGGTGATTTTATCATCGTTATCAATGCTGACAAAATTAAAGTCACCGGAAATAAAGGTGAAGATAAAAAGTATTACCGGCACTCTGGATACCCTGGCGGTATTTACGAGACCAATTTTAACCAGATGATGGCCAAACAACCTCGTCGTGTCCTCGAAAAAGCAGTCAAGGGTATGCTCCCTAAAGGCCCTCTTGGGTACGCCATGATCAAGAAAATGAAAATATATTCTGGAAGCGAGCACCCCCATGCTGCCCAACAACCCAAACCACTGACTATTTGAGGCCTGCTATGAACGGAAACTATTACTACGGAACAGGACGGCGCAAAAGTGCGGTGGCTCGTGTTTTTTTAAAAAGCGGCAAAGGTGAAATCATCATTAATGGAAAATCCATTGACGAATATTTTTCTCGCGAAACAGGACGAATGGTTGTCCGTCAGCCCCTAGCCCTTACCGACCATTTAAATGGTTTTGATGTGATGGCCAATGTTTTTGGTGGCGGGGAATCGGGTCAAGCTGGTGCTGTCCGCCATGGCATTACCCGTGCCTTGATTGACTACAATCAAGACCTCAAACCACTCCTGAAACAAGCTGGGTTAGTCACCCGTGACGCTCGTGAAGTTGAACGTAAAAAAGTGGGCTTACATAAAGCCCGTCGGCGTAAACAGTTTAGTAAACGTTAAACTCAAAAGCCGGCACTGCCGGCTTTTTTATTCCTGAGGGGCCCTATTATGAAGCAAATTGGTATTGTTGGCGGAACTGGCTATACTGGCTCAGAACTTTTACGCCTCCTAATCCCTCACCCTCATGTCCAGGTTCGTTGTATTACCTCACGGCAACTGGCTGGTCAACCCATCAATCAACACTTCCCCAATATGACTGGCTTCATATCGGGCACTTTTGTTGATCCTGATACGGCTCCGCTTGCAGAATGTGACTTAGTATTCTTTGCAACCCCTCATGGTATTGCCATGAAGGAAGCTCCGCCTCTGTTAGAACAAGGAATTAAGGTCATTGACCTCTCAGCAGACTTTCGAATTAAAGATCTACCCCTCTGGGAACATTGGTATCGACAGAATCATTCCAGCCCAGAATGGGTAGCCAAAGCAATCTATGGGCTCCCGGAAACGCATCGGCCTGACATTCGGACCGCTCAATTGGTAGCCAATCCAGGCTGCCATGCTATCGCCATACAATTGGGATTATTGCCTCTCATGGGACATTCTGATTGGATCGATACCCAGCACCTAATTGCCAACACAGCCTCAGGTGTTTCTGGTGCCGGTCGACAAGCAGAAATCCCCCTTTTATTATCCGAGGCCTCTGATAATTTCAAGGCATATGGCGTCATGGGTCACCGTCATCTTCCAGAAATACAACAAGAACTACAAAAAATAAGCAGTACTCCTGTTGGGTTAACTTTTGTCCCTCATTTACTTCCTATGATTCGGGGGATTTTAGCCACAATCTATATTCCCATTCGCTCGGTACAAAACTGGACTGACTGTTACCAGTCGTTTTACCAATCCGAACCGTTTGTCCAAATTTTAGATAATAAGCAACTTCCTGAAACACGCATGGTCAAACTTTCCAATCGGTGCCAAATTGCCATTCAACGACCACAGGATGGAGACACTTTAGTCGTTCTATCAGCCATTGATAATTTAGTAAAGGGAGCGGCTGGGCAGGCGGTACAAAACATGAACCTAATGTTAGGATTCCCAGAAACGACAGGACTCATGAATATTTCACCCTTACCTTAACCCCTTTATTTGGGTTTATGATAAGATGAAAGTTCGCATTTTTTAATAAGGAGAATATTTCCATGAATGCCCCAGTAGATTTAGCAGTTCCCCTGATTGTGTTCACAGACAGTGCAGCCAATAAGGTCAAATCTATTATTGATGAAGAAAATGATAGTGAGCTTAAATTAAGAGTATTTGTCACAGGCGGTGGCTGTTCTGGTTTTAAGTACGGTTTTGCTTTTGAAGACACTGTCAATGATGACGATACGGTGATGATTAAAAATGGTGTGTCTCTTCTGATAGACCCCATGAGTTATCAGTACTTAGTTGGTGCTGAAATTGATTACAAGGACGACTTGGAAGGCGCTCAGTTTGTGATTCGGAATCCTAATGCCACTTCTACCTGTGGTTGTGGTTCCTCATTTTCAGCTTAATCACCCATTTTCCAGTAGCGGCTCGACAACTGCCTTATGGCTTCTCTATTAGAAGGAGAGAAGCATTGATCCATCGCCTCTCTCCAATCAAACCAACGAAATTGTAGGTGTTCTTTAGAGGCTATTCTGATCACAGTAGACTTTGGGATACAAACATCAAATTGAAACTCCTGGTTACTCGTGATTTCAGGTGAATAGCGATGGCGCCATTGAGGTAGAATTTCGTAAGTTACCACCCGATTCCAATCCCGCAAATCCAAGCCATTGGAAATTACGTCAATTCCAGTTTCTTCTTGTAACTCACGCAATGCGGTCTCTCTCATGGTCTCTTCAGAGCGCTCTTGACTTCCTGTCACTGACTGCCAAAACCCTGGAACATCAGCGCGTTCCAAAAGCAAAACTTCTCGTTCAGCGTTGTGAATCACAACCAACACCGAACGAGGAATTTTATAACCCATTAATGATCCTTAGTAAAACTGCCAGCCACCACTGTCGTGAAATCACTAACATTAACTAGGTCGCTAAATGTCTGATTAACCGTTCTCAGATCAACGGTTTTCAATGCTTCTTCCTGTGCCGCTGTATAATTCATATCGCGATCATCGTAAAGCAATGAGCTCAATTGGGTAGCCAAATTACTATCTTGGGCTCGGGCTAATTCACGAGATTTTAAAAGCGCAGCCCGAGCACCGTTCAGTTCAGCCTCAGTAATCCCATTCTTAATCTCATCGCGAGTCACTTCATTAATGGCCGTTGTCAGCTTGGTGAGATTTTGCGGGGCATAAATCGCATAGATCCCCAAGTAACTGTTATTGGTCATATCATTAAGCCTTAAATAAGATCCTACACCATAACTCAAGCCTTCTTTCTGCCGAATTCGATTGGCTAAATGAGAATTCAGAAAGCCCTGACCAAAAACATAGTTACCCAACATTAACGGAACTGCCTTAGGATCATTATCCCTAAGAGCCATCGGTGATCGAACTAAATAAATGGCATTGGCCTTATCTGGCAAGTTAATTTCAATGCGAGTCCCGGCTTTTTGTTTATAGCTATCCACCACGGGAGCGTACTGTTCCTTGCTGATCCAATTCTCAAAACCTTTTTTGAGGATTGGCATGATCGCGGCCTCATCAAAATCTCCTACAATGGCAATCTGACCATGATTAGCCGAGTAGAATCTCTGATAAAAATCCCGAACCTGTTGCAAGCTCACCTTTTTGGTATCTTCAGTGGCTTCGTCAAACGTTGATGTATACCGGATATCTCCCCGAGGATCCTGATTGTAATACCGAGATAAGGCATTACCAGCCACTGCCTTGGGTTCAGAACGACTGGCATCAATATCAGCCAATTCTTCTGATTTTTCTTGGTTAAACTCACTTTCTGGAAACGCTGGGTTGTGTAAAATCTTCTGAATTAAATCCAAGGTTTGAGGTAAGTTTTCTTTATCAGTTTCAAAAACCACATGAACGCCAGTTGCCCCTCCCCCGATGGCCACATTCGCTTTAAGTTGATTAAATCGATCCTGGATCGCCTCACGAGTTAAGCCAGCGGCTCCCTTGTCCATTAAATCAGCCGTAAATAATCCGACTCGTTCTTGATTTAACAGATTTTCAGCATTGCCAAAATGCAAATCAATTTGACCATGTACTGTATGGCCTCTGGTTTTTTTGGACAATAAGGCCATTTTGGGACCATTATCTAAAGTTAACCAGTGTGTTTGATTTTGTATATTGATTGGACTAGAGTCAAAGGCTTCACCAGCTGCAAAATTAAGGTTACCATGATAATTCTGAAGCAGTGCGGGAACATCCGCTTTAGCCGGTGCTGGGGCCCGCTGCGGATTAGCGGTTGGGTAAAACAAGCCTAAGGTTCGGTTACTGGCAATCAAATAATCGTCAGCTGTTTTTTGAACAGCAGCCAGGGTCTCGGTTTTAAGGCGGTCCCTGTTCAAAAAAAACAACCGCCAATCTCCGTCCGCAATATCTGAAGAAAGGGCAATCCCAAATTGCTCAGGATCATTGAAAGTCTGTTCGATCGAATTCAACAAAGCCGTTCTAGCCCGATCAACTTCCTCCTGGGTCACTGGATGTTCTTTTAAACCCTCGATTGTTTCTAAAAAAACGTCCTTGGCTGCGTCTATCTTCTGAGTCTTGTCTAAATCGGCCTCAAAATAAATAACTCCTGGTTCAGCCAGCCCAAAGTATTCGGAGCTAGTCGAAGTCGCCAGGTTTTTTTCCACCAATGCCTTATGTAGCCTGCCGGAAGGAGTATCCCCTAAGACTTGAGCCAATATATTGAAATCCGCACTTTCTGGACTGGCTGCCGGCACACTGTGATAAATAGCCTCCACATATTGAACGTCCCCCGAGCGACGCAAAATGACCTCACGCTCCCCATCTTGAACTGGATCTAGGGTATAGGTCGGAGCAATAACGCGTTTAGGTTTGGGAATTTTTCCAAAAGTTTGATTCACCTTGGCCAAGGTTTTTTGCACATCAAAATTCCCGGCGACCACCAAAGTCGCATTATCGGGTTGATAGTACTTACGGTAGAACGCTTGCAGTTGAGCAATATTTACATTTTCAACATCAGTCCTCGCTCCAATGGTTGATTTACCATAGTTATGCCATTGATAGGCGGCCCCCATCATTTTTTCCATTAAGATGGAGCTGGGGTCGTTTTCCCCACTTTCCATTTCATTACGCACCACGGTCATTTCGCTATCCAGATCACGGCGGGCAATAAACGAATGGGTCATTCTATCCGCTTCCATTTCCAAAGCCCAGTCCAAATTGCTCGTGCTGGCTGAAAAAGACTCAAAATAATTCGTTCGGTCATACCAAGTTGTCACATTGGGTCGCATCCCTCGTTTAGACAGTTCATCAGTAATGTGTCGATGGTAGGGCGTTCCCTTAAACATCAGGTGCTCCAGCAAATGAGCCATGCCAGTTTCTCCATAGTTTTCCATGCGAGAACCCACTCGATAAGTCACATTCACAGTCGCTGTCGGTTTGCTCACATCAGGCGCCAATAAAACTTGCATCCCATTAGCCAAACGATACTCTGTCACCCCCTCAACAGAAGTAACTTCGCGTACGCCAGGAGGTAATGAAGCGGCCCAAAGAGGGCTCATGTTGACACACAAAGAAAAACAATAAATACCTTTTTTCCAAAACCGCATTGGGCTCTCCTCAATAATAAGACAGTTACTTAAATAGTAACCAAATCGACCCTGATAGCATCTGAACACTGGACCAATAATCACCATAACATGGGAAAAATATCGTTTGGTTCATGGACAGCATCATAGCACTAGTAGTTCCTTTTTAAACGAAATACGTTTCCAAAGTATGTCATCTCGTATCCCTGTAGTATAATACCTATTCCTTGGTTATTTTGACTCAATCTTGAAGACAGTTTATATTCGCACCTTTGGGTGCCAAATGAACACCTACGACTCCGATAAGATCATGGAGCTATTACGTCAGAAACATGGGTTAGAACCCAGCGAAAGCGCAGAAGAGGCTGATCTCATTGTGCTCAACACCTGTTCTGTCCGAGAAAAAGCACAAGAAAAAGTTTTTTCTGATCTAGGTCGCTTTAATGAACTCAAAGCCCTTAATCCCAAACTCATCATCGCCGTTGGGGGCTGTGTAGCCAGCCAAGAAGGGGAACAAATCTTAGCACGGGCACCCTACGTGGACCTCATTTTTGGACCACAAACCCTGCACCGTTTGCCTGATATGCTCACCGAACGATTAGCACGTAACACGCCTCAGGTAGACGTGTCTTTTCCTGAAATAGAAAAATTCGATCACCTTCCACCCGCTCAGCAAACTGGCCCAACAGCTTTTGTTTCCATCATGGAGGGATGTAGTAAATATTGCAGTTTCTGTATTGTCCCCCAAACACGAGGGGAAGAGTTTTCTCGACCATTAGAGAGCATACTCACAGAAATCACCGCACTCTCTCTGAAAGGAGTCAGAGATGTCACCCTTTTAGGACAAAATGTAAATGCTTGGTGGGACCCCTCGGGTGCGCCACAACATGACTTTACTTTTCTTATTGAACAAGTCAGTCTCATTCCTCAAATTGAACGCATACGCTACACATCAAGCCATCCTTTAGAGTTTACTCAACGACTGGCTGAAGCCCATGGCCGAATTCCTCAATTAGCGGGACAAATCCATCTCCCCGTTCAGTCTGGATCGAACCGGATATTAAGCCTCATGAAAAGAGGATACACCAGCGAGTACTACCAGAACATCATCCACCAAATTCGCCTGAACCGATCGAATATCTCACTCTCCAGTGATTTTATTGTCGGTTTTCCTGGGGAAACCGATGAAGATTTTCAAGAAACACTGCGATTAATTGACGAAGTCGCTTTTGACGGAGGCTACGCCTTTGCATACAGTCCTAGACCCGGAACACCAGCCAGTCTTCTCTCCGACAGTGTCCCTCACGAAACCAAACAAAATCGCCTAAAACAAGTTCTTGAACGCATCGAAGGTCATTCCAAAAGCATCAGCAAGAGTATGATTGGAACCCAACAACAAGTCCTCATAGATGGTATTTCCAAGCGTAAAACCCAAGATCTACGTGGCCGAACCGACAACAACAGAGTCGTAAACTTTGAGGCAAACCCTCGTCTGATTGGACAAATGGCCACCGTCCTCATAACCCATTCCAATAGCTTTTCCTTAAGTGGTCAACTGATCTCGATAGAAAATCGCCTCATCCAATGAGCCACTTGGAATTAACACTAGAACCCATCAACAATGACCACTTAGCTAACTTATGTGGCCCCTTGGATGATCACCTTAAAACCCTTGAGCAGATTTTTGGTTGCCGAATTCAACACCGAAACCATCATTTCAAACTCCTCGGTTCACTAGAGCAAACTCACATTCTTGAACGACATCTCATCAAGCTCTACCAACAGGCCAAAGGTCCACTATCCGAACAGGATTTATATCCAACTCCTGAACCCAACATAAATTCCCGCTCAAAATTTTCCATTAAAGGACGAACCACCCGTCAACTCGACTACATCAAAAAAATTAGTGAGCACACTATTTGCTTTGGTGTAGGCCCAGCAGGAACCGGTAAAACCTATTTAGCTGTAGCCTGTGCTCTTGAAGCCCTTGAACATGACGAAATCAAACGTATTATTTTAATTCGCCCTGCCGTAGAGGCTGGGGAAAAACTGGGGTTTCTCCCCGGAGATCAAAATCAAAAGGTCGATCCTTATCTCCGCCCACTCCACGATGCCCTCTATGACATTGCCGGGTTTGATCGGATCCAAAAACTGATGAGTCGTAATATCATAGAAGTCGCCCCCTTGGCCTACATGAGAGGCCGAACTTTAGATCACAGTTTCATTATCTTGGATGAGGCCCAAAACACGACACCAGAGCAAATGAAAATGTTTCTCACCCGCTTAGGCTTCGGCTCTCGTGCTGTCATAACGGGTGATGTTACCCAGATTGACCTAAACCGTTCCCAAAAAAGCGGCTTAATTGAGGCCCGTTTTATTTTACAAAATATTCCTGAAATTGGCTTTGTCGTCTTCCAGGGAGAAGATGTCGTGCGCCACCCCATCGTTCAAAAAGTTATCGAAGCCTACGATAAGCACCATAACCTTCACCACCGTAGCCGATGAGATACCCTTCCATCAACATACAGAGAGCTAGCCGCTCCACGAATCAACCCACAGACTATGCTCTTAAAAAATGGGTACGCGTCGCCTGTGCAGACCCTATGCTAGTG
>VFSW01015114.1_pt1 | contig 10637 bp, 12 predicted proteins | sample 5358111 | NCBI WGS metagenome assembly VFSW01 (sample SAMN11554181, study PRJNA540505) | mine drainage metagenome | isolation source: sediment from site ElyBrook_90M | place: USA: Ely Copper Mine, Vershire, VT | collected 2017
CCCCCCGCCCCCCTCCAGCCCGCCCCCCTGCTGCCCCCGGCGCCGCGGGGGGGGGGGGGGGCCGGCGCGGCCCACGAGGCCGAGGACGAGGAGGCCCTGCTGGCGCTCGTGCGCCGCCTCAACTCGAGCTCCGCGGTGACCGGGATGATGCTGTTCTATCCGCTGTGCTCGGCGCTGCGCGACGAGGACGTGATGGACCAGGTCTCGCCGATGAAGGACGTGGAGGGCCTCCACTCGCTCAATCTGGGCTACCTGATCAAGCACAAGCGCTTCCTCGACGAGGCGCGCGGGATCAAGTGCGTGGTGCCGGCCACCGCGAAGGCCGTGGTCAAGGTCCTGCAGGCGTATCCCGAGATCCGGGTCGAGGATTCCTTCGTCGTGATCGTCAACAACTCGATGCGCGTGGGCAAGCCGCTGGGCCTGATGCTCGAGAACCTCGGCGCGACGGTGCTGAAGTGCTACCACAAGACTCCGCCGGCCGTGCTCGAGGACGCGGTGCGCAAGGCGGACCTGCTGATCACCGCGGTGCCGGACCCGGCGTTCAAGCTGGACCCGTCGTGGGTGAAGCCGGGCGCGGCCGTCGTCGACGTGTCCTACGCGGGCAACGTCGACATGAAGGCTCTCGAGGGCCGCGCGTCCTTCCTGACCGCGTCCGACAACCGCATCGGGGCGATGACGCGGGCGATGACGTTCGTCAACCTCGTCTATTGCGCGAAGAACGCGCCCCTGCGCCGGAGCGCGCGTGTCCCCGTTCTGGGCTGACCTCGGCCTCTTCTACTGCGCGGCCGTCTGGGGCGCGACCTTCTTCATGGTCAAGGACGCCCTCGCGGGCGTCGACCCCATCGCCATGGTCGCGCACCGCTTCTTCCTGTCCGCCGTCCTGCTCGCGCCGTGGGCGCTGACGCGGCCGTCCCGCTTCCGGCACTTGAAGGAGAGCTTCCTCCTGGCCGTCCTGCTTTTCCTGCTCTACGTCTCGCAGACGGTCGGCCTGTCGTACACGACGGCCTCGAACTCCGGCTTCATCACGGGGCTGTTCGTGATCTTCGTCCCGCTGTTCCTGCTCGGTTTCTTCGGCAAGCCGCCGACGCCCGTCCAGTGGGGCTCGTCGGGGCTGGCGCTCGTCGGATTGTGGCTGCTGACGGGAGGAATCCGCTCCGCGAACTTCGGCGACGCGATCACCTTGATCGCGGCCGCGGCCTACGCGGGGCACCTGCTCGCCACCGACAAGTTCGTCCGCGCCGACGCCGACGCGCTGGTGCTGGCCTTCCACCAGTTCTGGATGACGGCCGCGCTGGCCGCGCTGGCCGCGCTCGTCCTGGGCCGCTCCTTCGCCGTCGGCGCGGGCAACGCCCGGAGCACCATCGTCTTCCTCGCCGTCGTGCCGACGCTGTCGGCGTTCTTCATCCAGATGCGCGCGCAGAAGACGGTCCCGCCGGTGAAGGTCAGCCTGATCTTCTCTCTCGAGCCCGTGTTCGCGGCGGCGTTCGCGTGGACGCTGGGCGGCGAGCGCTTCGTGGCGGCCCGCGCGGCCGGCGGCGCGCTGATCGTGGCGGCGATGATGGCCGACCAGTTCTAGGCGAGGCCGAGGCTTTCGAAGCGGCGGCGCAGGTCGTCGGCGCTTCGGAACCGGATCGCGATCATGCCGAGCTTGGCGGCCGCGTCGACGTTGGGCTTCAGGTCGTCGATGAACACCGTCTCCTCGGGCTTGGTGGCCGACAGCTTCAGCGCCGCGCGGTAGATGGCGGGATCGGGCTTGCGCAGGCCGAGCTCGTGCGAGAGGATGGAGCCGCGCACCAGGGACGGGAACTCGTAGCGCTCGCGGATGAAGTCGATGTGCATCTCGTTGGTGTTGGAGAGCAGGTAGGTCGGCACGCTCTTGGCCGTTTTTTTAAGGATCGCGTAGGAGCCGCGGTCGAGCGTGAAGTGATCGCACCAGAGCAGGCGGAACTGGGCGGGCGAGCCCCGGTAGCCGAGCTCTTTCTGGAAGATCTCGTAGAGCTGCGCGCCGGTGACCTCGCCGCGCTCGATGCGCTCGCCGATGTCCGACTTCCAGAGGTACTTGGCGAGCTTCAGCGGATGGCTGCGCACCGCGCACGCCACGCGCGCGAGCACCTGCTTCGACGAGAAGCGCAGCAGCACGTTTCCGATGTCGAAGAACACGGCGCGCACGGCGGGAGTCTCGGCGGCGGTCATGGAAGCGATTATAGCGCTTCTCGGCGCGGCGGGGCGGACGCCAAAATCGGCCCGATGATGCCCGTGCATCAAAAACATCGGCAACTGCGTTATAGGCGTTCTTGGGAACTCGTTGATGCGCCCGCGTCATCGGGCCGATTTTGATTCACGCCTCTCGCGCGTCACCGTCGGCGCATGAGTCCGGCTTCCATCCGGTCCTGGCGCGCGAGCGCTTCGGTTTCCAGCAAGCCCTCGACGTCCTCGGAGTTCGAGAGGGGCGTCAGCACGGCGTCGTAGCCGAGCCCCGCGAACAATCTCCGCCAGATCGACCAACGGGCGTCGCCGCCGGCTTCCAGCCGGCTGACGACGGATTGGTTCACGCCCGCCGCGTCGGCCGCGTGGCGCTGGGAGACGCCGCGCGCCTGTCTCAGGGCGCGCAATTGTTCGCCCGGCGCGGCGCGGGCCCACGGGCCGGGGACGGAAAGAGCGGCGAGGCAGGCCTCGCCCACGGCGTCCTGGAGTTCCATCCTATTGATACGGAGCGGGGGGCGGAAAAGTTCCGCTAGAAGCGCTTGACGAGGAAGGGGACGATCAGCTCGAGGCCGATCAGGACGATCACGATCCACTCGAGGAACTCGAGGCGCGCCGAGGAGTGGGCGTCCTCGATCTTGGTGTAGATGCTGTCGAGGGTGCGCAGCTTGCGCAGGATGCTCTCGTCCCAGGCCTCGAGGTGGTAGCGCTGGGCGACCTGCTCGTAGAGGCGCGCGAGGTACTGGTCGCCGAGGAGCTTGAGCGCGTTGTTGATGCCCTCGAAGAGCACGGCGCTCTCGACTTGGAGCTGGCCGATCTCGCGGATGTCGGCGCCGTTGGCGACGGGGAGGACGAAGCGCTTCTCCGTCGAGCGCGACAGCGCCTCGTAGCAGCGGTCGAGCGAGGCGTCGAGCTGGTGGTCGAGATGGCGCAGCTCGAGCAGCTGCACCTGGCCGAACTCCAGGACGGCGCGCGTGTCCTCGGCGGTCTTGGCGAAGACGAAGGCCGAGACCCAGTCCACGAGGGTCAGGTCCTCGGCGCCGTAGGAGACCTCGCAGAGGAGCGCGTCGGCGACCTCCTGGCCGGAGCGCAGCTCGTCGTCGGCGCGCAGGATCTGCGCGAGCAAGGTCTTCTGCTCGGCGAACAGCCGGCGGTGGTCGTCGGGCGCGTCCAGCTCGCGGATCTGGAAGATGACGTAGTCCTCGTAGAAGCCCGAGATGCGCGGGCGCGCGACGGCGGTCTGGATGCCGGCCAGGAGCTCCTCGACGAGGCGGCGGCTGTCGGCGAGCAGGACCTCGTTGTCGTACAGGTCCTCGGAAAGCTTGAGGAGGTCGGAGAAAGGCCCGGACAGGGGGATCTGGTAGGTGACGCAGACGGCGCCGAAGTCGTAGAGCACGGTCTCGACGGCGGGCGTGGTGGCGAAGCGGCCGACGGCGTGCGGGGTGGACACCTGCGTGACGCGCAGGGGGATGGGCTGGAAGTCGAAGTACTTGGGCGCGCGGCGCTGGTGCTTGATGGGCGTGCGCTCGGTCATGGACTTGACGCGCTTCTCGGCGGCGTCGAGGGCGATCGACAGGCCCACGTCGTAGGCGAACAGGACGTAGGCGACGCCGTCCTTGATGACGGGGTCGGGGCCGCTCACGGCGCCTCCGGGCGCAGGGGGAAGTCCGCGGGCACGGGCGCCTCGAGGGAGAGGCGCTTGCCGGTGAGCGGATGCTCGAACGAAATCTTCCACGCGTGCAGGAGCTGGCGGTCCGCGCCGAGGGCGTCGAGGTCGGCGCGGCCGAGCTCCTTGCGCACGGCCTTCAGGTAGGCCTCGCCGGCGCCGACGTAGAGCTTGTCGCCGACGACGGGGTGGCCGAGGTGGGCGAGGTGGGCGCGGATCTGGTGCAGGCGGCCGGTCTTGGGCTTGCCGCTGACGAGCGAGAGCTTCCCGTCGGTCGCCAGCCGCTCGAACTCGGTGATCGCGGGCTGGCCGGCGCCGACGGCCTGGCGGACGCGGATCTCGCCGCCCTCGGGGCCGAGCGGCGCGTCGAGGAGCTTCTTCTTCCAGGAAACTTCCCCGAACACGACGGCGAGGTACTCCTTGCGCACGGTGCGCCCCAGGAACTGCTCGTACAGCGAGCGCGCGCCGCCGGCGTCGAGCGCCAGGACCTGGGCGCCGCTCGTCTCGCGGTCGAGGCGGTGCGCGAGGAACACCTTGCGGCCGAGCTGGCGCGCGAGGATCGTGGTCACCGTGTTGTGCAGGACCTTGTCGGTCGGGTGGCTCAGCGTGCCGCCGGGCTTGTCGATGACGACCAGCGAGCCGTCCTGGTACAGGATGGGCATGACCTCGTGCGGGACCGGCGGCTCGGCGGCGCGGGGATAACGGATCACGACCGTCTCGCCCTCGGCCACGCGCAGGGAGGCCTTGACCCCGCGTCCGCCCAGGGAGACGCGGCCGTCGTCGATGAGCTTCTGGACGCTGGCGCGCGAGTAGCGGTGCAGGCGGGCGACCAGGAAGGCGTCGAGGCGCAGTCCCGCGTGCTCCTTGAGGGCGCGGAACGGCACTTCGACCCACTCTTCGGCGGGGGCGGTCGCGGCGGGGGGCATGGGCCTAGTATACCAGCCGCTTCCGGGGCCGACAAGGCGGCCGTCTGCTAGAATGAACGCGATGGGTCAGATTCTCATGATCTTCGTCTGGATCGGCGCCGGCCTCGCCCTGCGCGTCGCGGGCGCGCCGCCGCGGGCCTTCGCCCGGGTCAACCGCTTCATCATCTGGGTCTCCCTTCCGTCGACCGTCCTGCTCAACGTCCACAAGCTCGGCTGGGAGCGCTCCTACTGGGTGCCGGTCTCCATGGCGTGGCTGGTTTTCCTCGCCGCGGCCGCCGTCTTCGTCGCCGCCGGGCGCCGTTACCGCTGGTCCCCGCGGACCGTCGGGGCGCTGATCCTGACGGCGGGACTGGGGAACACCTCGTTCCTGGGTTTTCCGCTGCTGCGCGCGCTGTACGGCGAGGGCGCGCTGCGCATCGCGATCCTGACCGATCAGCCCGGCTCCTTCATGGTGCTCTCGACCCTGGGCCTGGGCGCGGCGGCCTACTTCTCGTCGGGGCGGGCGTCGCTTTCCGGCATTCTCGGACGCATGCTGCGCTTTCCGCCGATGTGGGCCTTGATCGCGGCGGCGGTCCTGCGCGCGGCCGCCTATCCCGCCTTCGTCGAGGCGGCCCTGCGCCTGGGCGGCCGGACCTTGGTGCCGCTGGCCTTGATCTCGGTCGGCGGCGCGCTGCGCTTCGACCGGCGCCTGCTCGACCGCGAGCGGACGCCGATCGTCCTCGGCCTCCTTTATAAACTGGTCCTGGCGCCGGCGGCGATGGGGGTCTTCCTGGTCGGCTTCCTGCATCTGCGCGGCGAGGCGGTCCGGATCACTCTGCTCGAGGCGGCGATGGCGCCCATGATCACCGGCGCGATCGTGGCCGAGGAGTACGGCCTGGACGCGGAGCTGTCCTCGCTGATGGTGAGCGCGGGCGTGCCGCTGAGCCTGATCACCGTCCCGCTGTGGGCGAAGCTCCTCGAGCGTCTCGTGGTATAATGTAAGCCTTCCCTCCGTCGAGAAATGCGCGCCAGAACCCTCAAGAAGAACAAGATCCACGTCGTCACTTTGGGCTGCTCGAAGAACCTGTTCGACTCCGAGGTGCTGATGGGGCAGCTGCGCGCCAACAAGTTCGAGGTCGAGCACGAGACCGACCCGGACGACGCCTCGATCGTGGTCATCAACACCTGCGGCTTCATCGACAACGCCAAGCAGGAGTCGATCGATACGATTTTGAGGTATGCCGACGCCAAGAAAAAGGGCCTCGTCGACAAGGTCATCGTCACCGGCTGCCTGTCCGAACGCTACAAGGACGACCTCGTCAAGCAGATGCCCGAGGTCGACGCCTTCTTCGGCACCCGCGACCTGCCCAGCCTCCTGAAGACCTTGGGCGCGGACTACAAGCACGAGCTCGTCGGCGAGCGGCTGCTGACCACGCCCCGGCACTTCGCTTACTTCAAGATTTCGGAAGGCTGCGACCGGCCGTGCTCGTTCTGCGCCATCCCGCTCATGCGCGGCAAGCACGTTTCGACTCCGATCGAGGATCTCGTCGCCGAGGCCAAGCGCCTCGCCGCCGCCGGCACGCGGGAGATTCTGCTGATCGCGCAGGACTCCACTTACTACGGCCTCGATCTGTACGGCAAGCGGCGCCTGGCGGATCTGCTCAAGGCCCTGTCCGACGTGGAGGGCATCGGCTGGATCCGCCTGCACTACGCGTTTCCGACGGGCTTTCCGCTCGACGCGCTGGACGTCATGCGCGAGCGCTCCAATATCTGCAAGTACCTGGACATGCCGCTCCAGCACGTCTCCGACCGCATGCTCGCGTCCATGCGCCGCGGCACGACGAAGGCGTCCACGGCCGCGCTGGTGGACCAAATACGCGAGCGCGTCCCCGGCATCGCCCTGCGCACGACCTTGATCGCGGGCTATCCCGGCGAGACGAAGAAGGACCACGAGGAGATGCTCGAGTGGGTGGGCGAGACGCGCTTCGACCGCCTCGGAGTCTTCGAGTACTCCCACGAGGAGAACACGCACGCCTTCGCGCTCAAGGACGACGTGCCGGCCAAGGAAAAGAAGCGGCGCGCGCAGGCCGTGATGGCCGTGCAGCAGGACATCTCGGCCGGGATCAACGCGGCCAAGGTCGGAAAGACGTTCAAGGTGTTGATCGACCGCAAAGAGGGAAAACATTTCGTCGGCCGGACGGAGCACGACTCTCCCGAAGTCGACAACGAAGTCTTGGTCGACGCGACGAAGCATTACCTCCGCGTCGGCGACTTCGCCCAGCTCCGCGTCGTCTCGGCGTCCGAGTACGACCTCGCCGCCGAACCCGCTTGATCCCGCACCCGCTCACCCTCCTCTTCTGCTGGCTGCTCGGCGCCGGCCTGTCGAGCGCCCTCGGGTCCGTCCTCCAGTTCGTCGGCGAGCTCTTCGCCGACTTCGCGCGCTACGGCTGGATCGGGGGCGGCGCCTTCTCGGCGGCGCTCGCCGCGCTGGCCCTGATCGCCGCGTTCGCGGGGGGGCTGTTCGTCGGAGGGGCGATGCGCCTGCTCGCGGAGAAGTCCTGGCCCAAGGCCGCCGGCTGGGCGGTTCTGGCCGCGCTCGCGGTCCGCTTCCGCTCTCCGCTCTCGCTTTCGGCGGCCGTTCCCGGCGCCGTTCTCGGCGCTTATCTCTGTTCCCGCTTCCGCGACGAGCCTTGGCTGAACGCCGCCGAAGGCTTCATGCGCGGCTGGATGTTCTGGGAGCGCGGCGGCGCGCCCTAGTCTTCCTTCGGCGCGAAGGGCTTCTTGACGAGCTTGCCGCCGTCGGCGGCGAGGGCCTCGACCTTGGTCTTGGCCTCCTCCAGGCGCTTGGTCAGGTCCTTGGCCAGCGCGACGCCCTTCTCGAAGAGCGCGAGCGATTCCTCCAGGCCCTTGTCGCCGCCCTCGAGCTCGCGCACGAGCTCCTCGAGCGAGGCCAGCGAGCCCTCGAAATTTTCCGTCTTGGCGCCTTTCGTCATGACGTCACCTCGCATCGGATTTCGCCTTCGGACAGGCGCACGCTCACGGCGTCGCCTTTCTTGACCTGAGAGGCCTTGAACAGGATCTTGCCGCGGCTTTCGGCGATCGCATAGCCGCGGCCGAGCACCTTGAGCGGGCTGATCGCGTCGAGCTTGCCCGCCGAGACGCGCAGGCGCATCTCGAGGCGCTCGACGGCGCGGCGCAGGGCGTCGGGCAGGCGCGCGGCCAGCTCGTCGACGCGCTGGGCGCGGGCCTGCCACAGCCGGCGCGGGTCCTGCAGGAGCGGGTGCGCGGCGGCGTAGGCCAGGCGGCGCTCCAGGCCCTCGAGGCGGTCGCGCAAAGTCTGGAGCATGGAATCCGAAAGTTCGGCGATCAGGTCGCGCACGGCGGCTTTTTCCGGCACCGCGAGCTCGGCGGCGGCCGAGGGCGTGGGCGCGCGCACGTCGGCGACGAAGTCGGCGACGGTCCAGTCGGTCTCGTGGCCCACGCAGGAGATCACGGGAATGCGCGACGCGGCGATGGCGCGCGCGACCGGCTCCTCGTTGAAGGCCCAGAGGTCCTCGATGGAGCCGCCGCCGCGTCCGACGAGCAGGACGCCGGTGTCGGGCGCGAGCGCGTTGAAGCCTTCGATCGCGGCGGCGATCTCCTCGGCGGCGCCGGGGCCCTGGACCTTCACGGGCCACACGCGGATGTCCAGGCCCGGCCAGCGGCGGGAGAGCACGGTGATCGCGTCGCGCACCGCCGCGCCCTGCCCCGAGGTCACGACGCCGACCGACTTGGGGTACGCGGGCAGGGGCTTCTTGCGCGCCTCGTCGAACAGGCCTTCGGCCTGGAGCTTCGCCTTGAGCTGCTCGAGCGCGAGCTGGAGCGCGCCCTTCTCGCGCGGCTCGGCGGCCGAGACGATGAATTGGAGCTCGCCGCGCGGCTCGTAGGAGGTCGCGCGGCCGCGGACCAGGACCTTGAGGCCGTCGACGAACTTGAACTTCACGCCGAAGGCCGCGCCCTTGAACAGGACGGCGCGGACCTGCGCCTTGTCGTCCTTGAGCGTGAGATAGGTGTGGCCGGACGGATAGGCTTTGCAGTTCGAGATCTCGCCCTCGACCCACAGCTCCGGAAAGGACGCCTCGAGGAGCTCGTGGACCCGGGCGTTGAGCTCGGAGACCGTCAGGACGCGCCGCTCGCTCGGCGTCATGGCGCTACTCCGAACGGGGCCGCAGGAAGAAGGCGAGCGCCGACCCGGCGGCAAACCAGCCGAGCAGGTGCCAGAGCAGGCTTTGGCCGGCGGCCGCGCGGGGTCCCGCCAGCCAGGCCAGCAGCGACGCGGTCATGACGGCGCCGAGCTTCTCGACGGCGGAGCGCGGCCCCAGCTGGAGCGTCAGGAACGCCAGCAGCATCCCCGCGAGCAGGCAGGCGGGCCCGCTATGAAGGCCGGGAATGAAATACAGGATTCCGCCCGCGATCAGGCCGCCGACGAGGACGCGCATCAGTAGGAGGACCAGGCGCGGCCCTTGGAGTCCTTGTGCGCGCAGTCGACGAAGACGTCCCCGTCGCAGGGCGCCTGGGGGGCGACGACGTAGCCCCACTTGCCGGTGTCGCGCAGCTTGTCGCCGAGGATGTTCTGGCCCGAGCAGACCTCGGGGCCGTAGATCTCGACGCCGGAGGCGCCGGGGTGCTCGGCGAGGCCGGGCGCGGGAAGTTCCGGGAGATACTTCGGGACGAGGGCGGCGAGGTCGGGGGGATAATGGCCTTTCGCGTCGCCGTAATAGACGGCCGCCGCGGAGCGCAGGCTTCCGAGCCTGCCGCGGACCGCGCTTTCCGCGGCGCGGGCGCCCAGGGCCGAGAACTGCGGGATCGCGAGCGCCGCGGCGAGGCCCAGCGCGACGAGCAGCGGGAGCAGGACGCCGACGAACACGACGGCGGCCTTCCGCGCGCTTCCGATTTCCTCGACGCGCACGACGCGCGTGTCCGCGAGGTAGTCGTGCAGGGCGCGCTTGTTCTTGGTGAACAGGGCGATCAAGAAGCCCAGGCCCAGCAGGATCGAGGACAGGAGATAGCCGAGCCAGCGGACGAAGGCGCGGCCGTACGAGAGCGGCGAGCCGTCGGGGCGGACGATCGCGATGCCCGCGGCCCTCATGCCCAGCGTCTGCCCCGCCATGCTCACCGGCAGCAGGGTGAAATACAGGGCGGGGATCAGGATGCGCGCGACGAGGCCGAGGGCGTCCGGCAGGAAAACGGCCGGGAGGCTGGCCAGGGCGAGGAGGAAGCCGTCGATCATGTAGGCGCCGCCGCGGAGCCAGAAGCCGGCGGAATAGTCGGGCTCGGGTGCTTCGGGCGCGGCGGACGGCGGGGCTTCGTTGTCCATGGGTCTCCTGAAAAGTCTACTTAGTTTTCGAGCGCAGGGCGTTCAAGCGCTCGGCGATGCGCTTCTCGTCGCCTTGGTCGGTCGGCTCGTAGAAGCGCTTGGGGTCGGGCATGTACTCCTGCGCGACCCAGTGGCCGGGGAAGTCGTGGGCGTACTTGTAGCCTTGGCCGTGGCCGCGCTCCTTGGCGTCCATGTTGGCGTCGCGCAGGTGGAGCGGGACCTCGCGCGCGGGGCCGCCGCGGACCTCGGCCAGCGCGGCGTCGACGGCCAGGTACGCGGCGTTGGACTTGGGCGCGGTCGCCACGAAGATCGCGGCCTGGGAGAGGACGATGCGCGCTTCCGGCATGCCGAGGACCTCGCAGGCGTGGAAGGCGGCCTGCGCCACGAGCAGGGCGCGGAAGTCGGCGTTGCCGACGTCCTCGGACGCGCAGATCAGGATGCGGCGCGCGATGAACCTCGGCTCCTCGCCGGCCTCGAGCATCTTGGCCATCCAGTACACGGCCGCGTC
>VFSW01015115.1_pt1 | contig 10636 bp, 4 predicted proteins | sample 5358111 | NCBI WGS metagenome assembly VFSW01 (sample SAMN11554181, study PRJNA540505) | mine drainage metagenome | isolation source: sediment from site ElyBrook_90M | place: USA: Ely Copper Mine, Vershire, VT | collected 2017
GGCGTGCGTCAGCATGTGAATCAACTGCAGGGCGTTGACGATGCTCTTGCCCTCGAAGTGATTGTTGGCCACCACGAAGGTGGTTTCCGTATGCGCGGCCACGCGGCGGATGCGCTCGGCCCAGGGTTCCAGCTCCTGCTCGGAATAGAGGTAGTTGTAGCGCTCGTGGCCGGGAAGTTCGGGGTCGTCGCTGAACCATGTGTCCGCGCGGCGCCCGTGCAGCCGCACGTAGCCCCGCGCGGAGGTGGCGCGGGCTCCCGGCTGGATCGAGTGGCCGATCACCGGCTGGTCGATGTTGCGGATGCCGGCGTGCCGCTCGTGCAGAAACTTGTAAAACTCCGGCTGCGCCCAGGATGAGTGGCGGACCTCCACGACCAGAGCGTAGTCGCGAAACGTCTTCAGCAGGCGCTCCAGGCGCGCCAGATTTTCGGGCGTATGGTGAAACGAAAAAGGGAACTGGAGCAGAACGGCGCCCAGCCGTCCCGCGCCCTGCAGCACGTCAAAGCCCCGGCGGACGGCGTCGGCGTCTTCGGCCGTTGCTCCCTCCTCGTGCGTGAACCGCTGCCAAAGCTTGGCGGTGAAAAGAAATCGCGGATTTGCCGCGATGCGGCCGAGCCATTGCGTGGCAATCCGGGCCTGGAGCGGGCTGTAAAACGACGTGTTGATCTCGATCGTGTCGAAAAACTCGGCCAGATACCCGGCTTCGTGAAAGCCGTGTGGGCGCCGCGAAGGATAGACGATCCCGTGCCAGTCGGCGTAGGACCAGCCCGCCGGGCCGACCAGAATCCGGCCGGGTGGGGCGGGATGCACGGAGCTTTCATGCGTCATCAGCGGTTTCTCTCGGCCTTCGTAACCAGCGTAGGATGTCCTTCGCTCGGTGTCAATTCGCGCGGGCTCGCCGGTCCGCAAGACGTATGGCCGGCGGCGATGGCGGGCGTTCGAAAGCGTTACGAGGACGGGCTTGCAACTCCGCGGCCGTGCGCGCTATCCTGAATTCACTCACCATGCCAAGGCTTCTCCAGGTTGTCGATCCGGTTGTGACAAGGTGCCCAAATGAAAATCACCTACAGCCACATCGATGTACAGGTTCGCGAAGCGATCGAGGATGAAGTTGCTCATCAGGTTGAAAAGCTGAATCGTCTGCTGCAGCAATATGAGGGTGATTCGGTCCAGCTCCACAGTTCCCTGGAAAAAACGCCCCGTCGGGAGGAGTTTTGCCTTTCCCTGAAGCTCACGCTGCCCAACGGGGTGCTCCACGCCACCGGCCGGGCCGCCGACGTGCGCACCAGCGCCAAGGCTGCGTTCGCCGAAATCGAAGTGCAGGTGAAAAAACACCGGCACAAAATGCGCAAGGACCACGTCTGGAAGCGCCGCGGCGCCCGCGGCATGTCCACGCCCGGCGAGGCTGGGCTCGCCTATTGAGCCATCCTTCACCAGCCGCCCGGCCCGCGGCCGGTCCGCGGCGCGTCCCGCGCCGGTTGCTCGTTTCGCGCGCGCACGCTAGAATCAACGGACACGAAAATCAGACGCGGAATCGTTCGTGCCACTCTGCCAAGCCCCGCCGTCGGGCGCCGCAACGGCACAAGCCTCCACGCAGCAGGGGCGTAGCTCAGTGGTAGAGCAGTGGTCCAACCAAGGTTGCGGATAAGCCCGAATAAGCCATTGATCGTCCGTGTCGGTGGCTACGGCAGTTCGACGTTCCTATTCCGATCTATTCCGTAGAACGATTGGATCTCCCAAAGCCTCTGCTCGATTGCCCTCCGCTAGGCGCGCAATCCCAATTGTCCACGTAAAGTCCGGGCGCACGTCCCTGGCTCGCTCGCGGCCATGAGCGGGGAACTGGGTGAAGCTGTCCTGTCCTTCATCCGGCCCTGGGTACAGTATGGGAGGATTGGCGATGCGCGTATAAACAACTTAGAGGGCACCCGGCCCACCTTTGCACGGCTACGCAAGAAGTTGTATATGCGGGAACGATGGATCCGAACGAAGAGTACATAACACAGCGTTGAGGCTGCGTCGACAACGTGATGATCAGCACTCTGCTGCGAATCAAAGAGAAAGCATTGCAGCGCGAGATGCCAGTCTTGCTTCGCTTCGACGGGCAGTCCAGCGCATCGCGGACATCGTTGTGACGACCGGGAGCTGAGATGAGACGGTTTGTATTTGCAATCCTATTGTTGTTTTGTTCGACTCCTACGAAGGCCCAAACGGCTGGCATCATTGATTCGAGCCGCGTGGTTGGCTGGAGTGCTGTGGGCGTGCCGGGCGGGATCCCAGCGCGCACTACGATCTGCGCGACTTTTAGTCCCGGAGCGACCGCCGCGCAGATCAATTCTGGGCTGCAGGCGTGTCCAGCGGGGCAAACTGTTTTCCTTAATGCGGGAACGTACAATCTTTCGTCCGAACTGATAATGACCGCGCACGATAATGTTACCCTTCGCGGCGCAGGAGCCGACAAGACGCTTCTCGTCTTTAGCGGCTCGGCGCCTTGCTGGGGACAGTCTGCTGATTTGTGCGCTAGAGGAGCGGACGGCAATTGGCAAGGCGGACCGACGAATTCCGCGACGTGGACCGGAAGCGGGCCGTGGCCGAAAGGCGCGAATCAGATCACCCTGAGCAGCGTAGCGAACCTGAAAGTCGGCAACGACATGATCCTCGACCAGGTGGATGATCTGTCGGACGATGGCCTCATCTATAACTGTGAGCAGTCAACGACTTTCTCGCCGAATCAGAATCCGCCGTGCAATGACGACTCGAACGCCACGGGTGGAGGTTCGGGCGCCCAGCGTGGTGATGGCACGGCGTCTGTTAGAGGGCAGCAACAAATCGTCATCATAACCGCCATGAACGGAAATACGGTCACGTTTACTCCCGGCTTATATATGCCCAATTGGCGCGTCTTTACGGACTCGCGCGGAACCAACGTTCCCGGCGCATGGTGGCCGACGACACCAGCTCACGGAGACGGCTTCGAGGACTTCTCCGTAGATCACACGAACTCCACGGCGTTCCTCGGAATCGGCCTGTACAACTGCATTGGCTGTTGGGTGAAAGGCGTTCGCGGTATCAAGCCCAATCGAGACCATGTCGACTTGCTGTTCTCGCCGCTCGCAACGATCCGCGACAACTACTTTTACGGAGCCCAGAACCTCACTGGTACGGGTGCCAACTACGGAATTGAAACATGGGTTACCTCCGACACCTTGATGGAGAACAACATCTTCCAGATGGTTGGCGCGCCTCTGATGATCAACTCCGACTGTGAAGGTTGCGTGCTAGGCTACAATTTTACGATCAACGATTACTTTCCACAGTCGAGCACTTGGGAAAATCAGGGAATATTCACGCACTCATTGATCAGCAACGTGCTCATGGAGGGCAACATCGGCGTAGGTGTGTACAGCGATCTGTTTCACGGCACGCACAACTTCATCACGATGTTCCGTAATCGTTTTGACGGCTTCGAGCCGAACAATGGAACGACAACATCCGGCCACACGAACCCTTTGATCATTTATCCGTTCAATCGGTACTACAATATCGTGGGAAACGTGCTCGGCACGGCCGGCTACCACACGATCTATCAATACACGCAATCGCCGGAGCAAGGCGCGGGCGACAAGGCGATTATGGTGCTGGGCACGGGACCGGTCACGTGCTGCCAGTCGGGTGATCCAAAGGTCCTGCAAACCCTGATGCTGTGGGGCAATTACGATACAGTAAACAACGGAGTGCGGTTCTTGGCCTCGGAGGTTCCGAGCGGATTGACTCAATTCGCCAATCCCGTTCCCGCGAGCCAGACTCTGCCGGCATCGTTCTATTTGTCAGCGAAGCCAAGCTGGTGGCCAGCAGCAATTCCCTGGCCACCAATCGGCCCCGACGTCATAGGTGGAAACATCGCTAATGTCGGCGGGCATGCAAATTTAACGGCATCGGCGGTTTGCTATTACACGACAATGGGAGGCCCGGCCAACGGTGTAGGATCTGTTTTGAACTTCAATGCCGCGGCGTGTTACAACGCATCGTCGTCCACTCAACTTCAGCCACCAACCAATCTGACCGCAACCGTTCACTAAAGCGCTCGTTCATAGGGGGCGCGAAATAGCAGAGGACAACGAAGCGACGAAACGAGTTCCGGTCGCAATCGCATTGCCAGCGCCGGCAAACAATCTTGCCGAGAGCTGCGTCAAAATGAATTCCGGCAGCGTTGGGGATGTGCGGATAGCAGGCACGGTCAACGTGCACGCAACTGGCGGATGGAGCGGTTACTCGGGGTCGCCCTGACTGTCCAAGATTGCAGCCCATCAAACTGCCACAGCGCGACCTTGCCCAGTCACGGGATTCGAGCGACACGCAGCCTCCCGCTCACGAAACCTTTTGTTTGGAGATACTGATTCTACTTAATTGGGGTGTGCAGTTTTAGAGTGGTGTACTACAGGAATCTATGCGTGGGAGCTAGTTGAGAAGCAAGATGCGGCCTAACCTTTTTCCCTGTAAACTGTCGCAAGTGAATAGGGGCGTAGCTCAGTGGTAGAGCAGCGGCCTTTTAAGCCGAAGGTCGTGGGTTCGATCCCCACCGCCCCTACCAAACCTCACTGAATATCAAGTCCTCGTCGGCTCTTCTGTCCCGCACTTATGAAATCCTTACGAATTGCTTATGACTCGTTCATGCCCCAGCGCTTAACCTAATTGCGTGAATTCAACGACTCTAATGCGCTGATGGCCTCCAATCCCAACGGTTCTTTACCCTCACAGTCCGTCCGGCCCCTAGCCAAGGTTCTAGTGGCGACGACGGCGATGCTCGCCTTCATCTCCTACTGGCGCGCCGCGGCCATCGTCCTCAACGACCTCGGCTCATCCGCCTTCTACGCGGGCGCTATCGCCGAGCACTTTGTCGGCAAGACCGCTCCGTGGTTCATCCTCGCCATCATGCTCTTCTCGTATGCGGTGCGGTCGGTTTACATCGAGAGCTGCAGCATGTTCGTGCGTGGGGGCGTTTATCGCGTGGTGAAGGAAGCCATGGGCGGGACGGCAGCGAAGTTCTCCGTTTCCGCGCTCATGTTCGACTATATCCTGACGGGGCCCATCAGCGGCGTGTCGGCGGGGTTGTACCTGGTCGGATTACTGAACGAGCTTTTGCAGCACTTCCATGCCAACTTCGTGCTGCCCATCAACGCGACGGCAGCGCTCTTCGCGGTGCTGGTCACCATCTATTTCTGGTGGGAAAACATCAAGGGGATCACTGAGTCCAGCGAGAAGGCCATGCGCATCATGTACGTGACCACGATTATGGTAATTGTGATGATCGCGTGGTGCGCATATACCCTCATGGTGCGCGGCGTCCATCTCCCTCCCTGGCCCAGGCTCTCCAACTTGTCCTACTCGAGCGACGCGCTCGGCTGGCTGCGCCACACGTCGCTGCCGTACACGGTCGGACTGATCGGCATCTTTATCGGCCTCGGTCATTCAGTTCTGGCCATGAGCGGCGAGGAGACCATGGCCCAGGTCTACCGGGAGATCGAGCACCCCAAGCTCCGCAATCTGGAAAAAGCGGGCCTGGTGATCTTTCTCTACAGTCTGATCTTCACGGCCGGGGTTGCTTTCTTCGCGGTGATGATCATTCCCGACTCCGTGCGCAACGATTTTTCAGACAACCCAATTGGCGGGCTGGCCATGTACTTGGTTGGGCCGTTGTCGCTCCGGCTCGCGTTTCGCGCCTTTGTCGTGGTGGTCGGCGTCCTGATGCTCGCAGGCGCAGTGAACACGGCCATTGTAGGCTCGAACGGAGTCTTGAACCGCGTCTCCGAGGACGGGATTCTTCCCGACTGGTTTCGGCAGCCCCACCGTCGCTTCGGGACCTCCCATCGTATCCTGCACCTCGTCGTGGCCCTCCAAATCCTCACCATCGTCTTAAGCCGCGGAGACATTTTTGTGCTCGGCGAGGCGTACGCTTTCGGCGTGATGTGGAGCTTTGCCATGAAGGGCCTCGCGGTACTCATGCTGCGCTACAAGCAGCCGGGCCAGCGTGACTTCAAAGTGCCGCTCAATATGAAGATTGCGGGCGTCGAGATTCCCGCCGGCTTGGGACTCATCACGCTCGGTTTATTTGCGCTCTGTCTCATCAATCTCTTCACGAAGCAAGTCGCCACAATTTCCGGAGTCGCTTTTACGATTATCTTCTTTGTCGCCTTCGAGGTTTCCGAGAACGTGGCAAAGAGGCGAAAAACGACGCACGCGGAACTCGATAAGTTCAATCTGTCGCAGGCGGGCGATTTGACGATGGAGAACGTCGGGGTTAAGCCGGGCAGCGTGCTGGTTCCCGTGAGCAATTACTACGCGCTCTATCCGCTGGAAGCCGCGCTCCGGCGCGCGAAGCGAAGGGAAGCGGAAATCGTCGTGCTGCACGTGCGCATCTTGCGGCGCGCGGCCTCCGGCGAATACGGCCTCGCGCCCGATCAGCTTTTCACGGCGATCGAGCAGGCCCTCTTCACCAAGGTGCTCGCCATGGCCGAAAAGGAGGGCAAGCCCGTGCGCCTTGCGGTCGCCGCCGCAAACGATTTGTGGGAGGGAATTCTGCGCGCCGCGGCGAACTTGGAATCGAGCACAATCGTCGCCGGGAGTTCATCGAACTCCACGGTTGCGGAACAGGCGCGAGAGATCGGGCTTGCCTGGGAGCGCACGCCCGATCCGCGTCCCCGAGTGACGCTCGAGATTTTCACGCCTTCAGGAACGGAGCAGGTCTTCTACCTGGGCCCGCACGCGCCGCGGCTGACTGCCAAGGAAATCGACCTGCTACACAAAGTCTGGCTCGATCTGAGCGACAGTCTGCCGGGCGAGGAGATCCATCACCACGACATCGTCCATTTCGCGCTGACCGAAGTCGAGCGCACAATCAACGAGCCACAGAGGGATCCTATCCTCGCGCGGTTGCAGGGCCATCTCGCTGGAATTCAGAAGCGCCGGGAAGGTGTCTGAGAGGCTTGCGCTGCGTAGGATCGCTACTGGTATCTTGGTCATCGCAGCGCTGATCAATGCCTCCCTTCGTGTTTCCGAGCGGCCGTGTGGCTTCGCGCTCGGAGGTTCGAGGCGGTATCTGAACCACGACGTATCGTGGATAAAGATGGCCTCAAACGGATGCCGAAATTAAGAAGTACCCGTCCTGCAGTATGTCCTCGGCGGTCTTCCTCGCGTAGGTTTACTAAATCCTTAGGTCTCCCTTATTTCTTCCAGATATTGGCAGAGTAGGCTGAATCATGAAACTCGCCCTCGGCGAGCTGACAAGATGCTGGGCAAGAGAGTTCCATGAGATCCGAAACGATGCTGTTCATCACAATAGTGCTGGTACCCGCGTGCATATTTCTTCTATACGTGTTGTTCCAGTTCTGGCGCGAGGCGACGCGCCCGGCAGGCAGGTACCCGCGGCGATCGACGCGCGTTGTGAACTTTGTCACAGCACCCTCTTCCCGACCTGAGGATGCTTTAGTCGATCCCCCGGGCGAACCAGCGGCAGGGCCGGAATCGAGGGGCGGGCGGCCGGCCGCGACGTTCCCGCGTGCGGCCAAGGGCTACACCACGCGAGATGTGTGATAGGAGTGACTCGAATGCGAGACCTTGTGTTTGTGTTATGCACGGCTGTTTTCTTCGCGGTGTCCATTGCGTACGTGTGGGCCTGTGAACGGCTGAAGTAGGGAGCGAGATCAAATGACCGGCGACAGCGTTCTATTGGGAATTTGCGTACTGATGTTGGGGTACCTTCTGGCGGCACTGCTCTGGCCGGAGAGGTTCTGAGATGACCGTGAACGGATGGCTGCAAATTGCGTTGTTTTTCGTGGTCCTCCTGGCGGTCACGAAACCGCTGGGCGTCTTCATGGCGCGCGTATTTTCCGGCGACAGAACCTTTCTCGACCCGGCCCTGCGGCCCATCGAGCGCTTGCTGTACCGGATGACGGGGATCGATGCAGAGCGCGAGATGGACTGGAAGGAATACAGCGTCGCGATGCTGCTCTTCAGCGGCGTGTCGATGTTGCTCCTCTACCTGATCCAGCGCGTGCAGCAATGGCTGCCGTGGAATCCGCAGCATCTGGCCGCCGTGGCGCCCGACCTCGCATTCAACACCGCCGCCTCGTTCACCACGAATACCAACTGGCAGAACTACGCTGGCGAATCGACGATGAGTTATTTCACGCAGATGGCCGGCCTGGCCTACCACAACTTCGCATCCGCGGGAGTGGGCATCGCGCTCGCCATCGCCGTCATTCGCGGCATCGCCCGGCGGGAATCGAAGACCATCGGTAACTTCTGGGTGGATCTGACGCGATGCATGCTGTGGGTTCTGCTTCCGGCCTGCCTGTTGTTTTCCCTGGTCTTCGTTTCCCAGGGAATGATCCAGAACTTCCGGCCGTACGACACGGCGAAGCTCGTGAACCCCCAGACGGTGCAAACCACGGGACCGGACGGCAAGACCACGACGCAAACGATCACCGACCAGGTGATCGCGCAAGGGCCGGTGGCTTCGCAGGAGGCCATCAAGATGTTCGGAACCAATGGCGGAGGTTTTTTCAACGCCAATAGCGCCCACCCATTCGAGAACCCAACTCCCCTGACCGATTTCATGCAGATTGTCATGATGCTCGCGCTCGGATCGGGCCTCACGTACACGCTGGGCCGGATGACAGGCTCACAGCGTCATGGCTGGGCCGTATGGTCCGCGATGGCGATATTGTGCCTCGTGGGCGTCACCGTGGCGTATGCCATGGAATCTCGTGGCAACCCTCTGCTGCACGGAATTGACCAACACACCACCGCCATGCAGCCGGGCGGCAATATGGAGGGCAAGGAGGTCCGCTTCGGGATTGCACCGACGGCGCTCTTCGCGACAACTACCACGGATGCGAGCTGCGGCGCAGTCAACGGGATGCATGATTCATTCACGCCGATCGGCGGGCTGGTTCCGCTGGTCAACATCATGCTCGGAGAGGTGATTTTCGGGGGTGTCGGCTCGGGGCTATACGGCATGGTCGTGTTCATCGTTCTCGCGGTTTTCATCGCCGGGCTGATGGTGGGCCGGACGCCGGAATATCTCGGGAAGGAGATCGAAGCATACGACGTGAAGATGGCCATGTTGACGGTCCTGGTTTTCTGTCTCGTGATTCTCGTCTTTACGGCCGTCGCCGTGGCTTCATCGTTCGGCACCTCGTCCATTTCGAATCCGGGTCCGCACGGCCTCGCGCAAGTCCTATACGCTTACACCTCCACTGCGGGAAACAATGGCTCGGCGTTCGCCGGGCTGAACGGGAACACGCTCTGGTACAACGTCAGCCTCGGCTTCAACATGCTGTTGGGAAGGTTCTTGATGGTGATTCCCGTGCTCGCCCTCGCCGGAAGCCTGGCGGCAAAGAAGCTTGTGCCCACATCGGCGGGAACGTTTCCGGTGACAACACCGCTCTTCACGATGCTCCTAATCGCCGTGATCTTGATTGTCAGCGCACTTACATTTTTCCCGGCGCTCAGCCTGGGTCCGATCCTCGAGCACCTGCTGATGCACGCCGGAAAGGTATTCTGAGGCCACCATGAGCGGACGAGAAAGAAGAAAAGCACTTTGGACCTGGGGCATCGTCGGTGGCGCGGTGCGGGACTCCATCATCAAACTCAACCCGCGCACGCTGATGAAGAACCCGGTGATGTTCGTGGTGGAGATCGGCGCGGCCGTGACCACCGTCGAGCTCGTGCGGGATCACATGCTGCACGCCGGCAGCTTCGGATTTGAGCTTCAGATCACGCTGTGGCTGTGGTTCACGGTGCTCTTTGCGAATTTCGCCGAAGCGATGGCTGAGGGTCGCGGAAAGGCCCAGGCGGACACGCTGCGCAAGGCCCGCGCTGAGACCGTGGCCCACCGGATCAAGACCGGCGGCGGGATCGAGGAGGTGACGGGTTCGAAGTTGCGCACGGGCGACCTCGTGAAGGTCGCGGCGGGAGAATTCATTCCCGGCGATGGTGAGGTGGCCGAAGGCGTTGCCTCGGTGGACGAATCCGCGATCACAGGAGAATCGGCGCCCGTGATCCGCGAATCGGGCGGCGACCGCTCGGCCGTCACCGGCGGAACGCGGGTGCTCTCGGACGAAATTATCGTCCGGATCACCTCAAATCCCGGCGAAACGTTTCTCGATCACATGATCAAACTGGTGGAAGGGGCGGAACGCCAGAAAACACCGAATGAGATCGCGCTCAACATTCTTCTTGCTGGTCTGACGATTGTCTTTCTTCTTGCGGTCGTGACGCTCCAGCCCATGGCCATTTACTCCGGCGCACCGCAGTCCGTTTTCGTGCTCATTTCGCTGCTCGTCTGCCTGATTCCCACGACCATCGGAGGCCTGCTTTCCGCCATTGGAATTGCGGGGATGGACCGCGTGGTGCAGCGGAACGTGCTGGCCATGTCGGGCCGCGCGGTGGAAGCCGCTGGGGATGTGGACACGCTCCTGCTCGATAAGACCGGAACGATCACGCTCGGCAATCGCCGTGCCACCGAATTCGTCCCGGCGCCGAACGTCACCGAAGCGGAACTCGCCGATGCGGCGCAACTCGCCTCGCTTTCCGACGAAACCCCGGAAGGGCGTTCGATCGTCGTGCTGGCCAAGGA
>VFSW01015116.1_pt1 | contig 10636 bp, 9 predicted proteins | sample 5358111 | NCBI WGS metagenome assembly VFSW01 (sample SAMN11554181, study PRJNA540505) | mine drainage metagenome | isolation source: sediment from site ElyBrook_90M | place: USA: Ely Copper Mine, Vershire, VT | collected 2017
GGAGAGCTTGCGCAGCCTCATTACTCTTTCGAAAGGCACGGTTTGCGAGGACATTAGCGAGTGCGACTTTAAAGCCGAGGCTTCCGTGACGCACGTGATGGTGTATGAACGAAAGAAATCAAATTCATGGGGTGCTTTTTACTTTAAATCCATCAAGCTAGATAAAGGCGAAATGATGATTGGAGGAGCGTTCGGGCTTAGCCCTATTCCTTTTCCAGCTGATCCATCTTAAGCTGCAGCTCGCGTAGTTTCTCGTTACTTTTTGTAATATTTTGGTTTTGGTCCCAAATCTCAACTGCCACCATGGCCTTTTTCCACTCCTTTGTCTCGGGATGGTTTTTAGTCCCAAATCCAGGCCCAGAAAACAAATGAAAGTATTCATTTATCTCTTTGATTTCGAGCTGGCGTTCCTCCGACGCCGATTCGCAGTTTGCGACGACAAAGGGAGCGAGGATCGTCGCAAACGAAATGTATCGCTCATAAAGCTTCCCTAGAAAATCACGGTGAATCTGGCAGAATTCAGAATACTCGCGTTCTGCCTTTCCAATTTCTTTTGGGTCGCCTCCGTAAGATAACTTCAATCCCGTAGCCGTGCGGCATAAATCATCCCTTTTCCCATCGTACATATCGATGACGGCTCTATAAATCTTAAAAACAATCTTCGGCTGGACGGTGCGAAGCTTCAAGCGATGAAAAGCAGAATCAATCTCGTATAAATCGCCATCCATTTTTGTCGCTCTTGCTGGCCTTTTAAAACTCAAATGTGTGATTTGTGTTTTTTACAAATTCCAACTCGGGCTCACAATAAAATGTTTTTCTTGCGAGGAGTAGTTCACCCAAAACTTGATTTTCCAGGCGGGTTTAACGGCCCCGCTATTCGAAGAGACGAGTACGCCTCTGTCGAAGGAAAGACGTTTCCTGTTATTTTCCGAAAAAATGACAGAGACTTTTGCGCGGGGAAAGGAAAGCTCTACGTCGCGCCGACAGGGGAGCTCATGGCTGATATGAAGCTTTCTGGAGTAAGCGAAATTAACACTCTGGGGTTAAAGTACTTGTCGCTCGACATGGAGGCGACCTATGCGAACAAACAAATCGAGAAAATGAGAATCACCGCGATTCGGCTAAGCTCAGAAACTCCGTGGCTTTCGTGCACTCTGAGCCAAAAGTTACCTTTGTAATTTTCCCAAGTTAAATTTACTCACATATTTCAAAAGATAAAACTAATGCAAAGTTCATTTTTTTACTCCAAAATGCGCTCGCACACTTGCCTCGCGCTATTGACAGTGGCGCTTATCTTCGTGTCTCTCGTCCGCAAACCTCCTGTCATCTCTCCTGTCGTTTCTCCCGTGCTCAATTCCCAACCAAATGTTAAGCTCGATCGTTTTGGCGGAGTGGATTTTGTAAATTCATATAGGCCTCTTGCTTACGAAAAAAACGCGTCTGTTTCGTACGCAATGGGCTCGGACGATCTCGATGCGCATCGGACGTGTTACTTACCGGGGCGAGAAGTCATTTACTATCGCGTGAATGGAAACGGATTCGGGTCGGATTTTCTCAACAGGGCAAACTATATGCTATGGGCCGCCGCAACTCCTCATTTGTTATTGATGCACGCCGCGTGCGACTACGATACGTACCAGTTTTACCCGTATACTCGTTTTGTCGAGCGCCATTTTATGTTTTTGAGTGGGAATCTCTCGTGCACCAAGGTGGGCCCTGCCGAGCCTTTTAACTGGGAGCGCAAGCACGTGTCGCACTGGCCCAACATGACAGCGTGGATTAACAGAGAACATGGAACGAAAGAAATTGCGGTAAACAAAGCTCTGATTCTACGCCGCACAATGCGCATGCATCCTGCATCGCGCCGCGCTCTGGATGCGCGCATGCCCCCGATCCCGAGAGTCGCCATCCACATCCGCCGAACCGATAAGTTCTCCGAGGCAACTCCTGTAGCCTCGTACGCATACCTTGTGGCTTTGCACCAGCTCACCGCGGCAACGACAAACGTGACAGTGATGTCCGACGACCCGAGCGTAAAAGGCGAGCTGGGTGCCGCGAATTACCGCATAACCACCACGAGACCAGATATGACAAAAGATGCAAACGAAGCCGAAGAAGCGTTTTGGAATGTATTGGTGGACTTGAGGATCATGGTGGAAGCAGACATTTTCATCGGGACGCAAAGTTCTAACCTCGGGATTTTGGCATGTATGCTTCGCGGATATAACAAATGCTATAGTGTGGAAAGTAAAGATTTGGAGTGGGACCCACTAAAAGACAAAGCAAGTTAGAATGGCGAAAATTATTAGTCATATACGAAATCTTTCATTCTACGTAAGATATCCATCTTTAACAAAGTGACTTTACTGTTAGCTCCTAGCCTTGGAATGGCCAACGCAGAAACAAAGGCGCATACCGACAGAAGATTCTTGTCTATTAACTTTTTAATAAGAACAGTTATCACATCGAGTCCTTCTCTAAAAAACTCTTCTCTGTCGTTATTTTGAATTCGAACCAATGCATGGATGAAAAATTCATCCAGACAAGGATGCGCGCCAACTTTACGAACAAATTTTTTTGCGTTTTCCACCAAAAAAACTTCTTCTTTCCCCAAATAAAGACAAACAAGCTTAACGTGCAGAGGAAGATTTTCTCCTATGTTCTCCAAATCCTCCTGATTTTCAACGATAACAGTTTCGTGTTTACTAAAAATAAGTTTTAGGCTTTCAGGTAAACTTTCATAAGAATTTGATTCTTCCATTTTTTTTAGTTGTGGAAACTTTGTTCATCGTATACAAATTTTTTCATGAGACGAAGGATATCCGTATTTAATAGAGTCACTTTACTTTTGGCACCGATTCTTGGAATAGCCAACGCAGAAGCAAAGGCGCATACTGACAGAAGGCCGAGATTGTTAATTACGTCAAAATGATTGATGATCACGTCTGCGGCATGTTCTTCAGCCTCTGGGTCTTCGATTGGTCCATCGTGTTCGATATAATCATCGTCAGAGTAAAAATAGCACGTATAATACTCACGTAAGTTCGTGTATGTTCCAAGAGCTTTGACAAACTTTCTGGCGTTCTCTTTTAAGAAAATCTCATTCCATCTCAACTTTATAAGAAGGAGCTTAATTTGATGAGGAAGCTCTTTTCCGACTTTCTCCAACTCCCCTTGTCTGACAACTAACGACTCATGTTCTTTATAGTACGGTCTCAATTCGTCGCTTAGGCTTTCCTCTTTCGGCATTTTTTTTTTGATTTTACAATTTGTGAGAAGCTTATCAAATATCTACTTCCTCCTCCTCCTCTTCTTCTTCGTCCTCTTCGTCCTCCCATTGTTCTACCACCATGTAGTCAAAGGTATCGCAATCGAATTTGACCAAAATGTTTTCTTCGACAAGCATAGGCCGGAGTAGCCTCAAAAGGTCTTTTGGAAAAGTAGTAACCCTTTCTCCTCTGTTCCTAGCTAGTTGGTTTGCAGCTGAAAACTCGGCAAAGCTCCTAAATGCCTCTGGGTCATCGTGGCAAAGTACCTCGCTAACAGGGCACATAAAGTATCCTTTTGTTATTCCTTGTTTTTTCAATCTCCTGTGAGTACTCTCCATCGTATAGAGGTACGCCAAGACCTCTGGAAACGGGTAAACTTCTCGAGGATCAAATTTATCCCCGAAATAAGCTTTGAACATTTCTTGAAACGAAACAAACCCTTCCGCGGAATGGAGAGGGATAATGTCCGTACGCAAAGAAAATGCATATAAAGTAAGAGACGGGGATAGTTTCCTATGGACGGATGCTCCAAACATGGCTAGGCGAGTATGTTCGACAAAATGATAATCATAATAACCCATACCTTCATTTTCAATTTTTCCATCGCGAGAATTAATCTTTCCTAAGCGAACGTAGCGATAAAGAATAGAAGCCAATCCATAATCTCCCTCTTTAGCTGTAAATTCCGGCATGCGCACCATCTCAATTCCCGCGCCTGCTTCTGGCCAGCCTTTTAAGAACTTTTCAACCGAAAAATCATCCGCCCACGAGTAATCTCTGCTATACCCGATGATACCAAACAATTCCCGAAATCTCTTTTCGTATATGGTATCCTTGTCGACATATACTAGCATGAACAAAAGCGACCGAATCTCCTCTAGCCACGGCGTATCCTTTGAAAAGTCGCGCATGTATAGATTGCTGTCGTCGAAATACGCGACAGCAGAGTTCGCGAGAGCTTGAAGAATCATTATCTTGCATGGCCCGTAACTGGTTCCAAATACCAGGCAAGTCACTTTTTCAAATAGCTTGCGCACATAAACAGGGTCGTCTTTTACCTCTTCCCAGATAAGAGAGATTCGAAACTCTATCCTTGATCCTTCAAAGCTAACGCTATTTACCGCATCTTGTTTCGTGTCGATTTCTTTAATCCGAATCACCTTGGAAAGAGCCTTTGTCCAAACATACAAGGAAAGCCTCCCGCCAATTTTCTTATAGAGGTATTCCCAATCTGCGACTATCGCCTTCTCGGCATCTTGGAGAGTCGCGTACGCCCCCGCAACACGAGCCGCCAAATCATCGACAGGTATACGAGAATGGATCAAAAAATAGTTTTGGTGAAAAATAAAACTGCACGCTGCAATCACCCCAAGGCTCACGCCGCGTTCTTCGTCAATAAAGCTATATTTTATCGACTCCAGGCTCGGATTCCATTCTCTCAATATAAACTCGGTCAGAGAAGGCATATAATCCACATGCGGAGCTCCTGATCGATCCGCATATTCGTCATTCTTTAGCCTGATGATGTTAAACACATGGCGCGTATACTTGTTAAAATGATCTTTGTTTTTGAAAGTAGTCAGAAGCCTTGAAGTGTCGATTGGGAAAAAAGGAAATCGCATCGTTTTCAATTCTCCAGTGCTTCTGTCCACAGATGTCCTTTCCTCCAACGCTTCCGACAACCTTGACTCGCACAAGTGCTCATAAAAACCAATATCGCTCTCGTAAAGAGGCCAAACCTCGTTATCCTCCATTTTATTTAAATTTGTGAGGGCATTTTTTAAAACCAAAAAATGCCCACTTTCACAAGTTGGAACTCAAGGCGCTCACAAATCAAATATAAAAATGGAGGACTCCAAGCGCCAAAAGACAGAGGGAGAGGAGGAAAAGCCCAAGACTCTTCCAGTCGTCGGGGACACGTACAACTTTGACGGGACAAATATCATGATCCTCGCTGTCCTCGACGACACGGTCCTGGTGGATTTCGGAGAAGAACCTGGCGAAATTCCGCTCGATGATTTTCAAGGCCACAAGCCTAGGAAGGTCACCAAGCGAGACGAGATTCAGCATAGCATGGATTTGCTAAGAAGCTTGATCAAGAAGAGGAAGGAGTTTGATCCTCTTCCTCATCTGAAAGAGTTAAAAAACAAAGCTATCAAGATTTACCCGGCACACGAGCTTCTCTGTGCAATTATTGAGATGGAAGAGGAAAAAGATAAAGGAAAGTTGGACACTTTGCTGATCAAGGCAATTACAAAACATTTTTAGCACTTAGCAAGGTTTGATATTTGTAAACGTCCTCGCCACTGAGCTAGCGAGCGAAAAGTATGCCCCTGAACCTTCTACTGTAAGCGCCAAATTCTCGTTGATAAATAATTGCGTTCCCTTCCCTGTTACCACCTTGTAATTTAGCATAATGTTTTTGGGAAGTAGGGTGATCCGGCGTTTATTCTCCCAAACTCCGTTTCGAAACGTCTCTGCAAACTGCCTGGTGACAGAAATCGTCAGGATATTTCCGCTTTTGGGACTAGCTTTTGCGCGAACTCTTCCCATTGGCTGAGACGCCAAGCCTATAAAAAAAGCCGAGTCTCTTCGAAACCTCGCTGTAAACTCCACGCATCCGGAAAAAACGTGCCATACAAAAAACAAATTTTTATTTTTTGAAGACACCACCACCTTTTTCGAGGCGACAGGAGTTGGCTGGCACGGCTGGATGTCTGAATACAAAATATCGAAATTTTGGCCGGACGAGAACGAAAGCTTGGTAAACCCAGCAAGTCCTCCTGTTATAGGAGCAGTTAACAGAGGCGAACTATTGGTCACTCCGTCTCCAAGGCCAAACTCAATCGCTTGGCTTCCCGAAACGTAAAATTGCTTTTTATCCTCCGTAAGCCCTCCAATTCCTAAAGTGGAAAACCCGATGACGTTACCTTGGAAGTCGTAAGCGTTTTTGGAGCTTAGCGCATACCATCTCGCCGCGTTATTTCGGCACGCCACCGAAGCATCTCCGAACCCGACAATTCCTTGCGGCAGCGCATCGGTCGACACAATCACTTGGGGAATGGCAGACGATAAAGAGCGAGACGCGGAGACTTGGGCGAAAAAGCTCACACATCCTCCGAACGCAAGTTCTGGAGCCCAGCTTGTAAAGTCCACCGCTCCCGCTATGAGTAGCGCTTTCCTTGTTGGGGGGCGCTCTTGGCTAAAGAGAGTTTGGGCTATTTTTTTGCCTTCGAGCGACCCAGAGCAGTCTGCGTCGTTTACCAACTTTTCCAACTTTGCGGCGATACCCAGCACGTATTGAATCGTTTGGTCGTTGGAAAATGAAGGAAACTTTTCGTACGCGAGAGCCAAAATACCGGCGACAAGAGGACTTGCCATTGACGTTCCTCGCTTATAAGCAGTTGCTGTCGGAGAATCTGGAGCCGCGCTTAGTATGTTATCACCGGGAGCGTAAAGGTCAACGCACGAGCCAAAATTAGAGACGCTAAGCTTGGAATCGTCTTCCGACGTCCCTCCCACTGTCACCGCTGTTGGCTCTCGCGCGGGCGAGTAGTTGCACGCGTCCGAGTTGAAATTAGCAGCGGCGACAGCGACGACTGCTCCTATCTGGTAAAGAGAACGAACCAAGTCATCCACTACCGTATTAGCTTCTGTCTGGATGCTGAGGTTGACAACAGATTTCTTGCCTCTGGACGCAATGCTCTTTCTTACCCACTGAATCCCGCTCGTCAAGCTCATGACTGTTCCTTTTCCTTGGCAATCAAAAATCACGACAGGAATGACGGTAGATTTCCTAGCAACTCCAAACCCTTCCCCAGCAGCCGTGCCCGCGACGTGCGTCCCGTGGCCGTAGCAATCTGCATTGCCTGCTTTATCGGGAAAGACGGCGTTATACCCTGCCAGCACTCGGCCAGTAAAGGCCACGTGGTCTCCTTGGACACCGGAATCAACCACATAAATATCTACTCCGTTTCCTTGTTGCTCGGTAAACGAATAGAAACCATCCTGCCCGAAAGATTGGTCGATTCGGTCCAAGTTCCATTGCTTGGTCGGCTCGTCGAAAGCAGGCTCTATCGGAGCGTTCGGTACGATATCCAAGACTCCTTCGTAATTTTTAAGGGAACTACGCTCCTCTTCCGAGATGGAAACAAGGGAAAACGTTCGTACTCTCTGTTGGCCCTCGTACTCGTCCTCTACAGCGACAGAGGTAGGAGAAGGCGCGGCTCGGTACCCTTTTTGTCCCGAGGAAGGAGAAGAGATGACAATGAATTCTTCGGCATTGCAAGAAAAAACAAGGCTTAAAAAGCTCAACACGAGCCATACGTAAAAGCTAATCATCTTTTAAACCCGTGAGTGGCTGGCAATTGCATATTTCCCCCAAGGGCTTGCGATAGCACTCCTTGCACAGGGGATGGAACTCGCATTTCTTTTTCGTATCGCACTTTATACGATATACGAAGCAAATGTTTGGGAACGGCTGGCAATTTTTTCTACCTACCCGTTTTACTAAGGAAATAAATCAAATCACGTAGTCGTAATCCGTCACTGCAGGGGAAGGAGTAGTGGTTGCCACATTTCTTCTGTAGACAGGAGAGAAAGTCGGCATGTGTGGCGCTTTCTCTGAAATAACCACCTTCACTGCCACCCCGCTTATGGTAGTCATCGCTTTTAGCCTGACCAGAGAGACTCGCCCCGTCCGAGTAATCGGAGAACTTGAAGCAAACGACAAAAAGTAGTCTGTTCCTCCTGTTAGAGTACACGAAGTCCCTGAGTTTCCGTCGTAGCACGTGGGCGACAGAGTGGATGCCGTTGCTAGCGGAGCAATGTTGTAAGAAGGCAAGGCAGAAGTGTAGATTTCGATATCCCCTAGCGCTCCCGTCGACGCAGCTGTAAAAGTAAATTGTTGGTCCCAGGCAACAGTATACGAATTTGCAGTTCCTGAGAGCGTGGTCGTGTAGTAGACGTTTCCTTGGGTAGTTTCTGCAAAGCTGATGGTCGCGCCGTTCAAATTTGACTGGCCCGCGTCTTGCCTGTTAAACACGATGACGTAGGTGATCTCGTCCACAAAGCCAAGGTCAAAAGTGATGTATGGGTTTGTTTCCGAGTTCGTCGAGCAGTACGTGTTGATGTCGCCATCTGTGCACAAGCCAGCAGATTGCGCCCCAGAAGTGGAGGACATTGACACGGTCGTCGCGGAAGAAGACACGACATTTACCGTGGACGTGCCTCCTGCGACGTACGCTCGCAACTCGCCAACGTTCAATAACCCAGACGCCTTTGAAAGAATAACAATTCGCCTCAACTTTCCGGGCTGGGGCCTTATTTTTCCCTGGCACAAGCAAAATGTCGGAAAATTGTTCGTTGTCGAACACACTACCTGGTTGACGTTGAGCCACCCACTAGAGGTAGATGTCATGTCTCCCAGGCGAGCAGACGCGGATGTTGAATCTAAAGAGGTCGTCCCGCTTGAGCTACAGTCTCTGGTAGTATCAATCGCACCAGTTGTTTGAGAAAGGCTATAAAACGGAGTCGGAGGGGTAGTGTAGCCAATGAGAGACAGAGGGAGGATGAGAGGCCCTGCCACAAACGTAGAATACGCATTTGCCAACGTTACGCCATACCCTGTTCGCACTGCAAGGGAATTGTTGGGGGAAGTAAACCTCGTAGAGAGCGACATGGTCCCTTCTGTCGGGTTCCTATAAGAAAGCAAAGGAGAGATGTTTGTGCACCCCGGGTAATTCGCAAGGAAACTTGTACACGCTGCCTTGAACGGAGCCACCCCCGACCCAGAGTCAATGAGCGAAAAAGAATCAAACACTGTGATTCCATTCGTCAGAGTTGCGTAAACAATAGGAGAAGCAGTTGGGACTTGAGTTGTAGGAATAGTAGGAGATCGAGATGGAGCCTTGGAGGGAGATTTGGTTGGGGCCCGAGAAGGAGACTGGGTAGGAAGAGACGTCGTAGGAGGAGTAGGGGAAGTCGTGGGCGATCGAGTTGGCGCTGTTGTCGGGTAAGCAAAGTTCACGTCGATCGTCGTCACGTTGGCCGTGCTTTGCGTGGTGACGACGTGGCTATTTCCAATTCCCCCGATGAAATCATATTCCACGATGGATATCGTTGCTCCCGCAAGATTTGCCTGGCAACAATCTTGTCGATTAATCAACCGAATTCTCACGATTCTTCCAGCCCCAGGAGAAAAAAACAAATTGATTCCTCTTGCCGAGCTCTGTGTAGAGCAGTACGTGTTTACGTTGCCGTCCACGCAAAAAGCAGCGACTTGCGATCCTGCTTGCGAGTCCATGGTAACCGTCGCCCGGGAAGCAATGTTAACCGTTGGCTGCGCGTCCGCGTAAATCTCAATCTCCGCCAAGTTATTCGCGCTTGAGTTGGTCGTGATGGTAATCGACACGGGAATGGAAACCGTAAAGACGGAAACAGCCGTCGTAATCATGTTTTGCCAAACAGGAGGATTAGACACGGACGTTTCCAGGATTCGCACGTAGCTCCGATGATCCTCGACTTACAACAGTCTTGGCGGTTCGTCACAGTGATCTTGACAATCTCCCCCGCTCCCGATGGAAGCTGGAACCGGATGTACGGGTTCGCCTCCGATGTCGTCGAGCAATATGTGTTGATGTTGCCATCCTTGCACAAAGACCCGGTTTGCGAAGCAAAGGTGGACGACATCGTCACCGTGCACAAGGAGGCAATGTTTGTTGTCGGAGTAGCCCCAGCGACGTAAATCTCCACTTCACCGATATTAAAAAAATCCGGGTTCGATCCAGACCTTGAGATCTCCACGAACCGCGCCACGCCCGTAGACGTGGGCGATTGTCGGAGTTGGCCCAGACACGACCCGAGCAAAGGCAGGCTCGTTGAACACACCGTGGCCCCGCCCGCTGACAAGAAGCCTACGCCCGTGGAAGAGGCCAATAGGGTCGCGCCCGTGGCCGAGGTGGAGATGACCGAATCGCTCCCACCGGAGGTGCCGCAGTGGTTTCCTGGATCGAACCCACCGGTCCCGTCGCTGAGGGTCCACGCCTTAGTGCCCGAGAATCCGAGGATGGAGTACGGGTTGATCAAGGGACCGGTGACGCACCTCAACTGATTCTCGCACATCGGCGCGCCGTAAGACGAGGTCACCGCTAGCGGCGAGGTAAAGTCGTACATCTGCACCACGGTGCTCCCGCTGCGGTAGCTGGCCCATAGAGAGTTCCCAGTGCACGCGGGGTGGATGGCCACCGTGGCGGGCAGGGTGTTGGTCGCGCCAGGGGGCGAAGTGGGCGAGATGGTCTGCGTCACCGCGTCGGTACACTGCTGGGTCCAGGCGGAGCCGCTGGTGGCCGATGTGCTGCCGCAGTTGT
>VFSW01015117.1_pt1 | contig 10634 bp, 15 predicted proteins | sample 5358111 | NCBI WGS metagenome assembly VFSW01 (sample SAMN11554181, study PRJNA540505) | mine drainage metagenome | isolation source: sediment from site ElyBrook_90M | place: USA: Ely Copper Mine, Vershire, VT | collected 2017
CGCATAAAATGCTATTTCTAATTTAAAGATTCCGCACGGCTCGACCTTGCAGATCCAGCCCAACAAAAATGGCCCGAGCCGCGGTCTGGCGTCGCCACCTCGCTAAGTCCTGTCCGCGAACTTCGGCGAGTCACATGGTCCAGCATCAGGGAAACCCGATGCTGTGCCATTTCCGGGGGGCCCTGCGCTGGGCCGAAAAGAGCGACTTGAGGGCTTGACGAGTAGTCGTGCCAGGTTGTACAAGGGTGTCTGCCCATGAAAGACTAATCTTCCGGGGCCGCGTTCCGAGTTAGCTCAGTTGGTAGAGCAGCTGACTGTTAATCAGCGGGTCGCTGGTTCGAGTCCAGCACTCGGAGCCATGTATCAAGACAGAATCCCTCGTGAAAACGGGGGATTCTGCGTTTCCGGGACGCGGCGATAGGAGAATCTGTGCTGTTTTAGACGGCCGAGAATGGGCTTTCAAAGCTACGATTCACCTGGCCCGCTAGGTTCAGGCTGGGTGTTTGATTCGGGCGGTCGTGAGGAAGGTGCAATATGCGCGGGCGAAGGCTAAAAGAGTTCATCGAGCGATCGAGCGCCGAAGGCGTTGGATACGTTGCGTTCTACGTTGCAGCATTCTTCGTGCGACTCTCGGTGCCGAGAGGGTACGGCGGCCGTCATTCTTATCGGAACGCAGTCTCCGGCCGGCGGCGCAAGTGAAGGAACCGTGCAGACAACTCGGGCCAGCGCAACGATCCCGAAAAACACAGCCAAATCAGAAAGAAGGCTCGGATGGACGCCATCACCCTCCTCAAAGCAGATCACCACGCAGTCGAAAATCTCCTAAAGCAAATCAACGAGCTCGAAGAGTCTGCTCATACCAGACGGCGAGATCTGTTTCGACAAATTGATAAAGAACTCACCGTGCATTCAAAAATCGAAGAGACGATCTTTTATCCCGCACTCAAGAAAAAAGCGTCGTCCGCAGATGACGATAATGCTACGCAGGAGGTTCTTGAGGCATACGAAGAGCATGCCAACGTGAAAAGCATGTTGCAAAAGTTGGAAAGCACGGACGCGGCGGATGCGACGTACAATGCGAAGCTGCAGGTGCTGAGCGACTTGGTGAAACACCATGTGCACGAGGAAGAGCATGTGATGTTCAGAGAGGCGAACACCTTGATGAACGAAGCGGAGCTCGAACAGCTCGGTATCAAGTTAGCGCAGGCCAAAGAAGAACTTCTAAGCGCCGCTGCGGTATAAGGACGCATACGTTCGGCTCATTGCTCGTTTATGGCGGCGCAACTGCTCACGCTCGGACATGGAACTGCGAGCGAAGACGAACTCGCGCGGCTCATTCTCGGAGCCGCGATCGAGTCGCTCGTCGATGTCCGCACCGTCCCCAAGAGCCGTCGTCATCCGCAGTTTTGGCGCGAAGAGATGGAACGCTGGGTCCCAGAGCGTAGCGGAAGCGCGTATCGCTGGGAACCGGCTCTCGGCGGCTTTCGCAAAGTTAATCGCAATAGTCACAACGTTGCGCTCCGTCACCCTTCATTTCGCTCCTATGCGGATTATATGGAGTCCGACGCATTCGCAAATGCGCTCAACGAGCTTCTGGTGCAAGCCACGACCGCGCAACTGGCGATCATGTGTTCAGAGACGTTGTGGTGGCGTTGTCACCGTCGGCTCATCTCAGACGCCGTGCTCCTTCTCCATGGTCTTCCGGTACAACATTTGATGCACGATGGCAAACTTCGGCCGCACATTCCCACCGCGGGCGTTCGCATAACGGCGGAGGGGAAGCTCCGCTACGACGTACTTTTTGAAACCGGGGAGTTCGCGTGAGCCTGCGCACCACCATTACCCCTATTTCGCCCTATCGGCTGGACTTGACTGCGCAGGCACTTCGCCGGGTCGGCAGCAACATCGTCGACGTTCTTACGCCGGAAGGAACGTATCTACGTGCGTTGCGCGGCGACGACGGCGTTAACATCGTCGAGGTGCAACAAGAGGCTGATGGGCTTCTCGCAGTGCGGATTAGCGGACGCGGCGCGCGCGCACATCTGGAGACGGTGAAAACGATCTTGGGGACGGGTGTCGATCTGCGTCGCTGGAATCGCCGAGTGGCACGCTTTCCATGGCTTGCCGTCCTTGCGCGGCATTTCCGCGGAGTGAAACCTCCACGATACCCTGATCTTTGGGAGGCCCTGTGTAACGGGATCGTATTCCAGCAACTAAGCATCCTGGCCGCCTCTTCGATCATGCGACGGCTAGTGGAGCGCTTCTCAGAACCGCTGGAACACCACGGCGTGTCGCTCCGGAGCTTTCCTGAACCCGCTACGATCATGCAAGCCAGCGATGAAACGCTGCTACACCTAGGGCTTAGTCGACAAAAAGTTAGGTATCTGAAGAATGCCGGCGCAGCGGTAACCTCGGGCGCGATTTCATCTGCACACATTGAATCACTCCCGACCGCCGAGGCACGCATAGCGTTGCAATCAGTCAGCGGCATCGGTCATTGGAGCGCTGCGAACATTCTCTTACGGGGCTTCGGGCGCCTCGACGTGTTCCCGATGGGCGACACCGGCGTAGCCCAGAACATCAAGCTCCTGTCGGGTGACGCGCATGTTCGTCTCGACGAGGTCTTGCTCGGCCTTGGCGATATGAAAGGGATGCTATACTTTCATCTTCTCCTTGGTAAACTACGCGGTCGGCCGACGTTTTCGTCAATGGACGTTGTGAACTAGATAACGAAAACCAGAACGAATCTTTTTCTCTCGGGGGGCCTTGACTATGAAACTCGTAACGGTACTAACGACGGATACTCTCAAGCACGCCACGCTCATTGCGGAATCGAATGAGTTCGCGATTTATGATGTTGGCAATGATACGTATGCACTCGTACATCGCCATGCGTCCGTTGAATGGCAGGCCATTACAATTTCTGGCGACGGGCTCTTCCGTGTCCTCGAAATATTAGCGTGCGCCACGCGCACTCTGTACCGAGATGTCGCGGGCGACCTTTCAAGGCAACGGCATTCGTAACCAAATCTCGCTGCCCGACATCGAGTCGGCGTTGACGAGGCGCCTCGATCGTAGTGGCTGACAAAAGACCGGGCCATGCATATGAGGCGAGGTAATCCGTCGAGAAGGTCAATAGTATGAGTAAGCGGCCTACAGATGATTCTGAAGTTGAGACGAACGAGGCGCTTGGCGGCGATTCGTCGTGTTGGTTGCACCTTGTCTGCCCAGAATGTGGCATCGTGCTCGACCAGAGTTCGACGGAGCACCGACCCGGCTGCGCTGAGGGGCGTCACTAGCATCGACGTGATGCGATTCGACGTGTGCTCCGTCCCACAAGACGAGCGTCACCCTCGATCAGCCGGCGGCCGCCCGCCGGCTCGTGCCGGCTCGAGTTCCGCACTCGCTCGGTGCGATTGAATCGCCGCGTCGCGGCTTGCGGTATACCGACTTGTATACTATAGTATATCGAAAGGAATACTATACTATGTCGAGCGGTATACCATTTTATGAGGATGACGCGTGGGAGCTGCCTGCGCCGCCCCTGTTTGGTACGCGAATGCGAACGGCGCTACTGATGCTCGTGGCTGTGCTCGAGGAGACGTACCCCGCGGAAATCAGCCGTTACCTTGGTTCGACAATCTCGGCCGTCCAGCGCACGCTGGACAAGCTGGAGGACGAAGGTCTGGTGGCAACCCGCCAACTTGCCGTTCGGAAGGTAACGCTAAATCCGAACTTTCCGGCCTTTCGCGAGCTTCGGACGCTGCTATTGCGTCTCTCCGAAGGCTATAGTCAGTATCAGACCGTCAAGGAATCTCGTCGAACGCGGCCGCGACGACGAGGTAAACCGCTGTGATCGCTCGAGACACTACGCTTGCTGACGTCTGTTTTTTTGTCGGTAAAGCGCTCGATGCCTACGGCATTCGTGCAGTGCTCACCGGTGGTAGCGCAGCAACCGTCTATGTTCCCGAAGCCTATTCGTCACTCGACGCGGATTTTGTTCTTGAACACGACGTACCACTAACGGCGATTGCTAAGGCACTTCATTCGATTGGGTTTACGCGCGATGGAAAATCGCGGATCTTCGTGCACGCCGATACGAGTTACACGGTTGACTTTCCGCGGGGCCCGCTCGCCGTCGGCGGCGATTACGTGCATGAGACCGCGATATTGACGAAAGGTGACATGGCGCTACATATCCTCACTCCGACGGATTGTGTGCGCGATCGCTTAGCGCACTTCTATCACTGGGACGACTACACGGCGCTCAAGGCATCCGTGGCTGTTGCTGCAGCGAATCGCGTGGATCTCAAAATGGACATCCTGCGCTCGTGGTCGATCCGCGAAGAAAACATCGAGAAGTTTAACGAATTTGAGCGGCGCCTCAATAAGGTCAAGAAGTAGCACATATGATCATCGAGACTCAGCGCTTGCGGCTGCGGCCATTGAGCGACGCCGATAACGAATCATATCTAGCGATGGCGGCCGATCCGGAGGTGATGCGCTACGTCTCGCCGGTGCCTATACATCGCGCCAGCGCCGAAGCGGTAGCGACCCATTATCGCCGGATGCTGGAGAGCAAGGCTATGGCTATTGGGCGATCGAGGTGACCGGCGGCGCGTCATTTGCCGGAATCATCATGCTGCACGACGCCTCGGCATGACCCCGCGATCCGCACGATGATTTCGATCATCCTCACACGGGACGTCACGCTAGCGTTGCGTCGCACTTAGAGGCTCGTGCTAATGTTACCAGGTGCGCCGTAAAGCCCCGGCGTTCAGGCCGGGGATATAAGGTGCCCGATGCGGAGCATCGGCATAGTGCCCTACATATGGCACAGTAGTGTTGTAGGATCATTCTTGTGATTCGCCGCCAGGGCTATCGTTTTCGACTCAAACCAACGCAAGCCGAGGTGTCGTTGCTGCGACGTTTCGTTGGTTGCTCGCGCTTCGTCTGGAACGAACTCTTGTCGATGAACGAACTCCGGTACGAGCGTGGCGAGAAGCGCCTTGGCTACAAAGCCATGTGCGAATATGTCGTGTATCTCAAAAGCGAGTATCCGTTTTTGCGTGAGGTCCATTCGCAACCGTTGCAACAAACGCTCAAAGACCTCGCGAGTGCCTATCAACGTGCCTTCGATCCAAAACTCGCGGCGCGGTTCCCGCGATTCAAGAAGCGAGGCCGCTCACAAGGTATTCGTTTTCCGCAAGGCTTCGAAATCGACGGCAATGGCATCTTTCTGCCAAAGGTCGGCTGGATCGGTTTTCGCAAGAGTCGCGAGATCGAGGGTGCGCCGAAGAACGTCACGGTATCGTTCGATGGCGGCCATTGGTACGTTGCGATTCAGACACAACGAGAAATCAACGAGCCTCTTCACGCATCGGATTCGGTGGTTGGAATCGACTTGGGTGTTGCGCGATTCGCCGCGCTATCGGACGGCACGTTCATCGAAGGCGCAAACGCGTTTAAGACGCATGAGAAGTGCCTAGCCTTCTACCAGCGTCGCATGGCGCGTAAAGTAAAGTTCTCCGCGAATTGGCAGAAAGCAAAAGCAAAGGTAACAACGACGCACCGCAAGATTAGGAACATTCGCAACGAGAGGTTGCATAGAGCAAGCACCACGATCAGCAAGAACCACGCAGTCGTCGTGATGGAAGACCTCCGAATCCTCAATATGACGGCATCGGCTAAAGGAACCGTCGAGCAACCAGGTACGAATGTTCGCGCAAAGAGCGGATTGAATCGCCGTATTCTCGCCCAAGGCTGGGGCGAGTTTCGTCGTCAACTCCGCTATAAACTTGCCTGGAACGGCGGAGCGCTGTTGCTCGTCGATCCCCGCAACACGAGCCGAACATGCGCGCAGTGCGAGCATGTGAGCCGCGAGAATCGCCAAACACAAGCGGTGTTTCGTTGCATTGCCTGTGGACACGCAGCCAACGCTGATACGAACGCCGCCATCAACATCCTCCGAAGGGCCGGACAGGCCCGGATCGCCTGTGGAGATTCGTCGTTAGGTGAGTCGATGAAGCAGGAAACTCAGCGTGTCGCATGAGCGATGCGTGGAAGAATCCCCGGCCTTTAGGCCGGGGAGTATGTCAAATTGTACAGCTTGGCTTGTGGACGTTGCGGATCGCTTGAGTGAGCGTCAGGACGGCTTTGACGACGAGTTGCGGCTTTTCCAGCTGGATGTAGTGGCCGACGTTCGGGATCAGGCAATTCACACCGAATTCGGAAAGCGCGGCATCGTTGTCGTGCAGTTGCTTCCAGAGGCGATTTGCTGCGGCAATCTGGGCATCAGTTGCACCCTGTTGTTTTTCGGCATCCTCTGCAGAACCCGAACTAAGAATCATCAATGGGAGATTGCCGTAGGCTCGTTGTTCGCCCTTCACTTCGGCAAGGTCGGACGGCAGGTGCGTTTCCTCTGAGAGGATGGCATCCCAGAATCCGGCACTTTGATTGTGCATCTGCTGCACGTGGCCAAAAAGCAGCGGTTCGTGTGGGTCACTAGGCCCGACGCAATCGTCGCCGGGCTTGAGTAGGTTCTTATGAGCTTTTTTATCGCAGGCTTTTAAAAAGGCGGTATCGGACGCCTGCGATGCATCGAGTTTCTTTTTTCCATAGATGCTGCCAAACCGCGTTTCTTCCACTTCCGATGGATCGATCAGTAGCATAGCGGCAACCTCAGAACGATAACGATCGGCAAAAACTCGTGCATCAAAGGCATTAAGCGAATGCGCAACAAGAACGTACGGAGGCCGAATATGCGCGTGCACAAGCAGCGCATGTAAATCATCGACATTTGCGTTCGTCGTGTGCGGCAGTCCACCGGGATCACTAAATCCATAACCGGCGCGGTCATAGGAGCAGACGCGCAGATGTTGTGCCAGTTTTGGTTGCACGAGATGCCAGACAAACATGGATGAACCAATTGCCCCGTCGAGAATAACCGTCGGCGAACCGATACCGCTACAATAGATGTTGAGACGGCGCCCGGTCCCAAGATCTACCATGCGCTGTGGTGCCTCATAGGGCTTATAGGTGTTCGATGGAGCAACAGCGGCAAGCAATATGAAGCTAAGCACTGCCGCCAGGCAGCGATGAAGTGGTTTCACGATGAATGTTCTCCTTAGAGTTTAAATTAGGATCATTGATGTCGTCGTGTGATTTGATATGCTCCAGCCCCGATACACATTGCCGGAATTGCCCCCAAAACGAGTATCCAAGCCGGCGCTACGAGAGGGGACGAAAACCCGAGAGCGATGGGTACCGCTAACGCGACGATAAGAGACGTCGCTGCAAAAAATGCAATTCGAACGCTGTGCAATCGAACAAATGCTGCAATAAGTGCACCGAAACATGCAGCGGTTAGCCAACCGGAAAGAAAAAACAGCCACGAACCAACGCCGGATATCGTCGGGAAAATGGTTGCCAGTGCGTGTTCAATCAGCTCATTCGCCATGAGCATTGCCGCGAGCCCCAGAACAACGATGATGATCGTCACTGTGGTTTTTGCAACACCCTGTTGCGTGCGCGAAAATGAAAGAAGTGAGGGCAGCGATCGCAACGCCTGTGACCAATACCAGTGATCTGCACAGGCACGTCCGGAAAGCTGCGTGATGGAAGCGTATTCTTCTTCAAGATCACCGGCTACGCTTTCGTAATCCGATGGTGCAGTCGCCGCCACGAGTAGCTCGTGTGCTAAGGTTGGCGGTTTCATGCGAAATGCGCTCGTAGTGAAATGCCGGCATGGAGCCGGTCAAGAACGGTGCGAGCTTGTTTGAGGGCCTCGATTCCAGCGGCCTCGATCGTAAACTGGCGCTTCGCTTTGCCGCCGCGCTCTGCCGTCGGTTCACCCATCCACGAGGAGACAAGGCCCTTACGCTCAAGGCGTTCCAGCGTTGCGTGCAGGGCACCGATCGATGGAGATCGCCCCGTTGTGGCCTCAATTTCGCCCCGGATCATTGCGCCATGCGACCCGTCGCCGAGCCGCAGGAGCGTTAGGAGCACGATGTGCTCGAACTCTCCCAGGAAAGTACCCTTTGCCATAATATCTACAATATAGATTTTATTAAGATGCTTGTCAAGGCTATCGTTACTCCGCGTGCCCTGGCATCGTATAGGCGGCTCGTTCGCCAAATAGAAGATTTGTGACGTGAAAGCGAGGTTCACCGCTGGGCATACGAACAATTCGTGTCCGTCGAGACGGGAAAACACGCCGTTGCGCGTAGAACCGCCTAGCTCTGTTGCCTAAACAAAAGCTTGGCCCCGTCCATAGAATTCCGGCTGACTTCCAGAAGGCAATTGAGTCTGACTCGATTGCGAAGAGTGTATGGGAAAACATTACGCCGTTAGCCCGCAACGAGTGGATCTGCTGGGTTACCTCTGCGAAGAAAGATGATACCCGCGAACGCCGCATTACCGTTGGCCTGGACAAAATGCGAAAAGGCATGCGCAGACCTTGCTGCTGGCCGGGCTGCCCCCATCGTTAGCTTTGTCGTGAACCCAGCCCGTCCACGAAGCGTGCAGAGCACGGTACGCCAGACTGTCGCTCATCGGCATCGTAATAGGCGGCTCGTGCGCCGAAGAAGAAGCTTGGAGCGTGAGCGATCCCGTGACGATGATGAACACCCGCCGCGTCAAGCCGGGTTGTGAACGCGAGTTTGAAACGTGGTTCCGTGGCTATGCCAGTATAGCGGAGCAGCAACCCGGACATCTTGGTATGAACATCGTGCGTCCCACGAGTGCTACATCACACGAATACACCGTCATTTCAAATTATGATTCTCCCGAGCATTTAGCGCGATGGCTGCATTCCGATGAGCACGCGAAGTGGAATGCCGATGGCCGCCGGTGGCTTTCCGAAGATCAGAAGACGCAAGTGCTCACGGGTCTCGAGACGTGGTTCACGCCAAGCTCAGGCGACGAAATCATGCCCCCACCTCGATGGAAAATGTTTCTCGTCGCCTGGATGGCGGCGTGGGCCATTGTTTGGATTTTGGACGTCGTTTATGCACCGTTGATCGCGCCGCTTTTCGTTGGCATACGAGCGATGCTTTTCACCGTCGTCATCATTGCCTTGATGACGTTCGCGGTGATGCCATTGCTCACCAAGGTTTTCGCGTGGTTTCTCTATCCGAGGAAGACATGAGTACGAAGCTTTTTGCGCTGATTGCCGACGTGCTGCTCGTCGATGCGTCGGTGATTACGGCCGATTCTACATTTGAAACTCTAGAGAAGTGGGATTCCGAGCGCGAGATCGAGTTGGCGTTGATGCTTGAGGTGGAGTTCGGGGTGAGTCTCGATGCCAACGATATGTCGCGGCTACGATCAGTAAGGGCAATAGTTGACGTTCTTGAAAAATACGGGGTCCGGGTTTCGTGAATTCGAATGACCGCGTGGATGTTGTGCTATACGGGAGTTGTCACGCTCAGTTTTTGTGCCATTTGTTCTCTGAAACTCCGTCGCTTGCCCGCCGCTTTTCGTTTCATTTGGTCACGAATACCGTTGAGCCGGGTATGCCGCTCTGCGCGGTTCCCGATGCTGCCCGCCGAGCGGTTCTCGTTTGGGAGCAGTATGATCAACGTCCTAGCGTACCATTGCGAGAAGAATTGTTGAGCATCATTCCCCAAAATTGCCTTGTCGTAAAATTTCCGGCGGTTGCCATGAACGCCTTTTGGCCCTTGCGCGTCAAGGATCCGCGCAATGTTCCCGAGCCGGGATTTCCGTGGGGGCGGTTCCCGCTCGGGGATCGTATTGCGCTGCGCATTGCAAAACTCGGCCTATCACCGTCCGATTCGTACTCGCGATATGTAGAAGAGTCGTACGCCGTTATGCCGGATGTACGCCATTTGCTCGAATTGGAACGCAGCGTGTTTGCAACACGCGATGCTGCGTGCGACATCATCATGGGTGATGTCGTTTTTGCACGCCTTCGCGACACCTATCAATTTTGGACACACGGACATCTCGCCATTTCGTTGATGTCGACGCTGCTTCTTCGGCTACTTGAGCGAAGTGCATCCGTTCTTGGGGCGACCGATGCGGTGACAAGGGCCGAACTTGCCACCGTCTTTACGCGCTATCCCGGACAGGGCGCCATGCAATTGCCGATACATCCTGCGGTCATCGATCAGCTCGGATTAACCTTCGTCGACCAACAGTCGCGATATCGTTGGTTTGGAAACGCATGGACGTTCGAAGAGTATATGACGCGCAATATCCTCTTCGAACGTTCATGGTCGGCCCTTGCCTAATCCCTAGATGGGATTAAGTGTGACATTCCATTGCTCACCGGCGGTATATGCTTGTGAGAAATCCGGATCGTAGAGACCGTTACCGCCCGGAAGTTGACACTCATCGTCATCCGGGAAGGCATAGGCGAGCCCCGGTAATCCGGCGACCGGTGCTTGACCGTACTTGTGCATGAGCGCCGAGTACCAGTTGGTTTTTACTCCGGACACGGGTGTATAGCCATAATTCGTCGCTGTTGCACCGTAGAAATAGTACCAGTCGCTTGTTCCGCAGAAGGGTTGTGCTCCCGTCGGTGCACCTGCCGGCAGTTGCAAGGTACCGCGTTCGATGTTCACGACGAGCGCCCGTCGGATGAAAATTCCGTACGTGCCGGTCGTACTTGG
>VFSW01015118.1_pt1 | contig 10634 bp, 9 predicted proteins | sample 5358111 | NCBI WGS metagenome assembly VFSW01 (sample SAMN11554181, study PRJNA540505) | mine drainage metagenome | isolation source: sediment from site ElyBrook_90M | place: USA: Ely Copper Mine, Vershire, VT | collected 2017
CGGCGGCGCTCCTTATTACACGCTGCTGCAGACGCTGGGCCAACCCGCAAGCTACTGCTGTATCAGAAACGATCACTGGCAGTTTGTCATGATCGACACAGGAATCAATGACCGAACCCCCATCGGATCCGTTCCAACCTTCCTGCAGAACACGGAGGTCCCCTGGATCGAGGAGCGCATCGCGCAGGCGGCGGGACGGAAGACCGTGCTCCTGTCGCATCATCAACTCTTCACCCGTTTCTCGAACATCGTCGATCCGCCGCCATCAGGTCAGGCAGGCCTCGCGATCAATGCGACCCTCCAGCAACAACTCAGCAATGTAATCCCACAACTCACGCTTTGGATCTGGGGCCACGAGCACGACATGGTCGTCTACGACAAGCAACAGGGCGTGCTCGCTCGCTGCCTTGGCCACGGAGCGATCCCCGTGTTGCCGCCCGACGCCCCCGGTCCGACGCAACCTGCGCATCCCGAGATCACCGCAGATGACACCATCAGGCCGGCGTTGAACGGCCAGTTTCTCACTCACGGCTACGCCATCATGAAACTGAATGGGCTGAACGCCACCGTCAGCTATTACATGGACAACGACGAAGTCAATCCCGTAAAGATAGACAATCTCTGAGCTAGCTCCCGACCACATTCGTAAACCAGCATCTTCGGCCCTTGTAGTTTCGCTTACGAAAACTCACATGGCTACTCCCACCCAACTCGAACCCCAACACACAATTCGCTGGCGCGATGAGGTCATTCCCTTCAAGGCCAACGACGGTTTCCAATGCAATCTCATCCATGTGCTGGGATCGGCCGCCCCCCACAAGGGTCCTGTAGTGCTCGTCCATGGTGCCGGGGTACGCGCCAATATATTTCGCGCACCGGTCGATGCAACCATCGTCGACTACCTGGTTGAACGCGGCTACGATGTGTGGCTGGAAAACTGGCGAGCTAGCATCGACCTCGCATTCAATAGCTGGACACTCGATCAAGCAGCGGTCTATGACCATCCCGCGGCTGTCGACAAGGTAATCGAATGCACCGGCGCTACCTCCATCAAGGCAATCATTCACTGCCAGGGATCTACCAGCTTCATGATGTCTGCGGTCGCGGGCCTTCTACCAAAGGTCAACGTAATCGTCAGCAATGCCGTCGCGCTTCACACGAACATTCCCCGCTGGTCCGAAATCAAGCTGCCTCTGTCCGTCCCGCTACTGCAACGGATGACACCCTATATCGATTGTCAGTGGGGCATCGAGGCGCCAACATCCATCGCCAAATCCGTCGCGGAGCTGGTGCGGCTTACCCACCATGAGTGCAACAACATGGTCTGCAAGATGGTCAGCTTCACCTATGGTTCGGGCTTCCCTGCGCTTTGGTCGCATGCCAATCTAAATGACGCGACACATGAATGGCTTCGACAGGAGTTTGCCAAAGTTCCCCTGACGTTCTTTGCCCAGATGGTCAGGTGTGTTCGTGCAGGACACCTGGTTCCGGTCGACAGTCTCAAGCAACTGCCCACCGATCTTCTCGCCCAGCCGCCGCAGACCGACGCTCGTTTCGCCTTCTTTGCCGGCCTCGATAATAAATGCTTTCTGCCGACCAGCCAGCAGAAGACCTTCGAGTGGTTCGACGGTCACGCAAGCAATCGCCACAGTCTGCATCTGCTGCCGAACTACGGCCACCTCGATGTATTCATGGGCCAGCACGCCGCTCGCGACGTCTTCCCCGCCATGTACCAGGAATTGGAGAAAGCATAGGAGTGAACCATGTCGACACCGAAGCGCGTTCTACAACAAGCCGGGCGTTACTCCCTCGTTGACTCGATTCCCTTTCACCTGCCTGTGGCCTGTCAGAAAACGCCCGTATTGATGGCTGTCTTTTCCATCGACGCCGACAAGGCAGACGCACTTCTGCCCGGCAACGAGCTACACGCCATGCGGCTTTGGAAGCGAGGCTTGCTGGTAATCACCGTGGTCAACTATCAGGTAACGAACATCGGAAAGTACATCGAGTACAGCATCGCGATCGCATGCACGCATGGGCGGAAACGCGCTCCCCGCTTGCTTCCTGCCATATTCATGAAGCACTTCGACACCGGGCAGTATGTCTTCGATCTTCCCGTCTCTACCGAAGTTTCAGTCAAGGGCGGCAAAGGTATCTGGGGCATGCCCAAGCATCAGGCCAATCTCGACTTCAACATTACCGATACGTCCGTCAGCAGCCAATACGATCTCAATGGACAGCTTGGGATGCTGATTGAAATCCAAAAACCCAAGCCATGGCTGAACTTATCCATGGGAGCCGCGAACTTCTGTCAATTCCGCGGTCTGCTGATGAAATCATCCGTTTACTTCCACGGCAAGGCCGGGTTCTCGCTCTTCAAGAAAAGCTCTGCCCGGCTTTGCATCGGCGACCTCGCCCGGTTGCAGCCTTTGAAGGATTTAGAGATCGATAGCACGCCAGTGCTCACAGCCTTCATCGCCGACGCCCAGGGAATTCTCGACGACCACTTCGAAAGTTGGTTCCTCAGTTATGCTGAGCCTCCGACCGAGGCCCCCGAAGGCCTTCCCTCCATCGTCGATCTCGGGCAGAGCCAGCAATGGCTCCCCCCGCCCACCGCCGCGCCGGCCCCAGGAGACTGCATATGAAAAACTGGCTCTTGCGTCTTGATTACGCCTTCCTCTTCGTCTGCGTCTCCATGTACTTCGGCACAGGCTGGTCGTTGGTTCTGTTTTCTTTTCCGGTGGCGCCGAAGCTCACCGTTGCCACGTACTACATGCAGTTCGTGCCGCAGGTGACTGCCGCGACTTCGTTTTTTACTACCATGACCAAGGCCATGATCGTCGCCAACCTCATCATGCTGGTGGCGGAATTCCGTGCAAGCCTGCGATGGGTTCCCATCATCGTCTTTGGAGCTCTCATCGCTGCGACCGTCTTGACCGTCAAGCTCATCCTGCCCCTGAATGCCATCATGGCTCAGGGAATCACAAACCAGGCAGCATTACAGGAACTTCTAGGTAGGTGGATCGCTCTGAATAAGTGGAGGGTAGCGCTGTGGACCATCCAGTGGTTAGCAATGATGTGGTACTTCCTGGCGGCATGGAGCGCGGACTACCGCACTCCAAAGACCGTGGTATCTCCTGGCTGATTCAATTTATCTCGCTGGCTTCGATCGCGAGCGGCCTCGTGCAACTTGCGATGCCCCAATTCGTTCTCAAGCTGGTCGGTGCCGCACGCGATCTGACGACAGAACATTTCTTCGCCACCATCGGCATGTTCATGGCGATCTTCGGAGCCATGCTCCTACTGGCCGTGCGCAGCCGGACCGATCAGAGGGTCGCGATCTTCTGGGCCGCCATGCAGAAGTTTGGCGCCTCCGCTGCGGTCGTCATCGGTTTCGAGCGCCACGTCTTTTTCGCACTGGCGCTGGCCATTGCCACCTTTGATGGCTTGAGCGGATGCCTCATCCTATGGTTCTGGAAGCGGCGAGGTACTTACTAAATGGAACGCATTACTAAGATCTTTTTCTACACGTATATCCTGGCTCTCCTGCTCATCGGTGGGTCGGGCTTGTTTATCGCGCCGTGGGAGTTGCGAACCGTCTTCCATATCGACCTCGATTCCATGACCGCTATGAATGCCGCAACGCTTCTAAATCAGTATCGGTTCCTGAAAGGCGTGGAGTTTGCCAGCGGCTGTTTCTCGTGGCGTTGGCGCCGCGAAATCTATTCTGTTCCCGCCTTTCGCTATAACTTCCTGATCATCGTATGGGCCGGTGTCGGAGGCCGCCTCATGTCCGTCTTCGTCGACGGAAAACCACAAGTTATATTCCTCGGATTTCTAATCATAGAAGCCGTCACGGGCATCCTGATGAGCCTGAGAGGGAGTCGCGGCGCCTATGCCTGATCCTTCGCTCTATGCCTCCGAAGGTACCGAGCCACGCAGGTCGCTCATTCTCGCCGGCGGCGGCATGCGTGTCGCCTATCAAGCCGGTGTTCTAAAGGCGCTCGTCGAGTTCGGTTACAAGTTCGCGCATGGTGACGGCGCATCCGGCGGAACCATGAACCTCGCCATGTTGCTCTCGGGTCTCAACCCGGATCAGATGTGCGATCGCTGGCGCACTCTGGACGTTCGCAAATTTGGATCTCCGATGCCGCTTGAACAGTATTCCCACGCGTGGAATATGACCGGAATGGCCAGCTCGGAAGGAATTCGCAAGGCCGTCTTTCCCCATCTCGGCATCGACATCGCCGCAATCAACCGGTCCACCCCCATGGCCGCAACCTTCAACGTATGCAACTTCAGCCGCAAGGTCGCCGAGATCATCACCGCTCCCCATCTCACCCTCGATCTCCTCGTCGCCGGCATCTCGCTCCCCATCTTCATGCCCGCGGTCCGTATAGACGAAGACTGGTACACCGACGCGGTCTGGATCAAGGACGCCAATCTCATGACCGCCGTCGCTCAGGGTTCTGAAGAGCTCTGGCTCGTCTGGTGCATCGGCAATACCCGCGAATACCTCCCCGGCGCCTTCCATCAATACGTCCATATGATCGAGATGGCAGGCAACGGTCGCCTCTTCGAAGAATTCCAACAGATCAACGAACTCAACCAGAGATCTGCATCCGGTGAGGGCCCCGCGCGTCCTATCAGACTTCACATCGTCAAGCCAGCCTACCCACTACCGCTCGATCCTGACTTCTTCCTCGGTAGAGTTTCCGCCTCAACTCTGATCGAGATGGGCTACTCCGACGCGTACCGGTATATCGAATCCGAGATGACGCCAGAGGGTATCCCCCTCAATCCTGACGCAACGCAGATGAAGCCGCTTAGCGTCGGCATCACATTCAGTAAGACGCTGCAAGGCGAATTGAATATCGCCAACAATGATTCAACGGCATTAACCCTCTGCCTCACGATGCGGATCATTAATCTAGCTGCCTTCCTCCGAAACAACTCGGACGCGCTACAGATCACCGGAAATATTAGTCACGCCAGACTGGGAAATATGATTCCGCTGATCCACGCAGCGATTACTCCCTCCAGCACAACGGGCGTCTTCAACTTGACATGCCGCTTTCGAAGCGAAGGCTCCGAATACCGCTTGGAGGGAGACATGAAGAGCGCACACGGCACCCTTCCCGTCGGGAATTCGAAGCTACCCTTTAGATTGTCGCGGCTAAACCACGGAGTAGGCGAAGCAGCAGGAATCGGAATTCTCACGCTAGATAACACAGGCTTCATTGAAACCATCCGAACCCTCTACGTTACGAACGCTCCGTCATTCAGAGATAGAGTCCGGGCATGGTTGAATTTCTGCCAGCTCTACTGTCGAGAATGGATTGGAGGTTGACTTCGGCGAGCGTGGTTCCCGCAAATATAACTTCTCCGGGAGAGTTGCTTTCCAGCGGAACTCCCCGCGCAGGACTGCCGCCGTCGACCCGTACCATCCACTTCGCTTCGATGCCACGCATGGTTTCACTGACCGCCGAGCCCCTTTCTACGAAGCGAAGCTGCCGTCCAGGATCGTCTCTTCCCACGTCAGCGAACCTTCACCATCCGGCGCGCCACGCAGCGGATCGCTCAACCCCAGCTGCGCATCGAGCAACAACTGGAAACGCTTCTTGTCTTGCAAAAGTCCACCGAACCACTCGTCTCATACGACAGTTCGCAACTTGATGCCACCCCTATTTATTAAACACCCTCTAGAATGATTTGCAGACACTGGCGTGAGAGGTTTTCGTGGCGAAGCAAAACAGAGAATTCAGTGGTATCCGGCGAGTAGATCTCGCTTACGCGCAACTCGCATCGAGCGAGGTAGCGCGCGACATGAATCGCGACGTCGTCTTGGAGCTTATCCGGGCGCATCAACCGGTCTCTCGAGCGGACCTCGCCCGCCTGTCCGGATTGCAGCGAAGCACGGTTTCTGAGATCGTCGAAGACCTCATACGCGAGGATTGGGTACGCGAAGGTTCGATCGCGCGGCGTCCCCGAGGACGTCGTCCCACCATGCTGGGCCTCAACGGAGATTTGGTGATTCTGGTCGCAGATGTGCATCCTCGTCAAGCCATCGTTGCGGTCGTGGATCTCAACGGCCATTTCCTATCGAGTGACACCATCACGATCGTGTCCGATCCTCAGAGTGCGACGAACAACATCATTCGCACGATGGTGAGAATGAGAGAGAGACATCCGGGCAAGTCGTTCGAAGGCATTGGGATCAGTGTCCCTGGACGAATAGACCCGGAAACCCAGCGGCTCATCTTCGCGCCCAATTTGAAGTGGGCCAACTTCGACTTGCGCGGAACTGTCGAAAAGGCGATGGGTCTCAAGGTTGAACTCGATAATGCTGCCAACGCATGGATACTATCCGAGATGTGGTTTGGCAAGATGGATGGTGTACGCAACGCGGTTCTGGTAACGATCGCTGAAGGTATTGGAACGGGGCTCATTGTGAATGGCCAGCCCGTTTCTGGGACAAATGGCATGGCGGGCGAGTTTGGGCACATGGTTCTCGACCCGTCGGGCCCGCTGTGTGGATGCGGTGCTCGAGGGTGCTGGGGGACATTCGCATCGTCCGGTGCCGCAGTCCGTTTTTTTGAAAAGCGCAGGCCAGGGGTATCAGGCATGGACATCAGCGAACTCCATGCTCTCGCTGAAGAAGGCGATAAGGACGCCGTCGCCGCGCTCACGGAACAGGCAAAAAATATCGGCCGCGGACTTCGGCTGATCACCGCCGCGCTCTCGCCTGAAGTAATCTTCATCGCGGGAGATATTACCGTTGTATGGCCGCTGGTCGGCTCGATGATTGAAGCAGAGATGAAGGCCACGTTGCTCGCGGGTTCTCCGCCACGCTTAGTGCCGTCGGAGGAAGGCGGACTCGCCCGCTTGCGCGGAGCTTCTGCGCTCGTCCTGCAGCGTCACTCCGGCAAGCGCCATGCGAGCGGCGCCCCTGCACACGCATCGAAGTCGAAGCCCAGGAAGAAGACATCGAAGTAGACTCCTGCCCATTACGCAGCGCCCCCTCATGCAACTTACATACCGGAAGCTAAGCAGGTTGGTTCGGAATACTCGCCACAACACAGTCCGGGCTGCACGCGTCGCGGACCTCAGGTGGTTGACACCTCCGGCCATTTCCAAATCAGAGAAGCTCTCCAGAATTTGCAGAACCCGCTCTGCCGACAAATACCGAATCAAGCTTCTTCATCGCGAGTCCGTCCCGGAGGAATATCTAATGGAACAACGATAACGGAATCGCCTGTCCCATGGCCCGGTATCCTGGCGGCGCAGGGTGCAGGTGATCGCCTGAGTCAAACGCAGGCAGAAGCCGCTGTGGATTAGCTGGATCGGCCATCACCTTATCCAGATCGATGACCATGTCGAAATTTCCAGGCTCACGAATCCAGGCATTCACTTGCTGGCGATCATGTTCACTGGCGGCGTCAGGATGGTAGTAGCCAGACCCGCCGTCCGCCATCACAGTTGCCCCGTACACAACAATGCCCTGTGCATGGGCACGCACGATGATTTGCTGGTAAGCGCCGATAATGCGACGGACGAGCTGATCATGAGCCGTCTGTGTCGCATTTTCCATACGTCCGAAGCCACCGAGGTCATTGATGCCTTCCAGCACGATGAGGTAACGCACGCCTGCCTGAGCCAACACATCGCGATCGAAGCGCGCCAGCGCGTTCGGCCCAAGCCCATCGATTAGGAGATGATTGCCTCCGATACCCTCGTTGAGGACTCCGACATTGCGCGTGCCCACATTCGCCTGCAGCCGCTGCGCAAGCACGTCAGTCCAGCGGTCATTGCCATTGGTAGTCGTCGCATGCCCATCCGTAATGGAATCGCCCAGAACAACGATCGAGTGGGCCCCAGGCGCAGCTTGCACATCTACCCCAGACAGCATGTACCAGTGTTCAACCTTCTTGGCCAAGGGCATGTCCGCCGCTCCCGTCAAGCCACCGTGGGCATAGAACGTCGTCTGTCTCGAACCTGGATGGCCAGTCTGCCGACCTGGCGCCTCTTCAACATGCATGGAAACCGTCAGGTCCGACAGCGCAGCGAGCGGATACGCGATGGGGTCCGAGACGTACTCCGCGCCTGGAGGGACGACTACATCCGTGCATCCATTGAAGAGCAACGAATGGTCTGACGCCGGATCGATCGCGCTGGAACCGGATGCCGTCGGCCGCGCGATGTGAACCGAGATGAGATGGAGTGCTTGAGTGCCGAACTCATTAGACAGATGCACGCGAATCATCGAACCACCTTGCGACACGTGGACGGTTTCGCGAAGAGTCGCGTCCATCAGGTCCGCGGATGGTAGCGCATTCTGCGGCTCTGGAATCTGCTGCGATGCTGCCCAGGTGCCAACCCATATCTGTGGCGTCATGCACTGCACCTTGGATGGCAGCGTGAGGGCAACACACAAGAGAACATATTTCAGAATTTGCATATCAAATCCTCATTGCGGTGGTGGCGTGTGGCCGATGAACTTATTCGCCCAAGCGATAAAGTACTTTACGTTCGGTGCGTCCGTATGGCCACCATCGTGTTGCCGCCACGCGAGTTCGCCATCCAGCAGGCCAACGTTCACTGGAGGCATCTTTGCAACATGGTAGTCGCTCGAGACGCCAAGGCCTTTCGCCCCGAGGAGCTCAAAGACGGGCTGCGCGGCCACGGTTGCCATATAGCTGCCCTGGTGGTCGAGCCACTTGGCGTCGCCGCGTTCCGGAATGCCATAGCTCACAAACACCAGCCGCGGAGCGCACAACGCGATCAATTCCGGCGAATCCACGGGCAGGTCGCCTGCATTCTTCGATCCGAAGACGGCTTCGCTCGCTCCGTACTTCATGAAGTTGCCGGCCATCCAGTAATACTCGCCGCCGGTCAGATTCTCGAGCTGTTCGCCCCAGGTACGTCGGCTTGGCTTTACGCCTCCCTCTCCGGACGAACCGATCAGGCCCATATAAAATCGTTGATCGTAGGCCTCGGTCACCAGCGCAGCTTTGCCGTAACGGGACACTCCCTCAATACCCACATGCTTGGTGTCGACCGCCGGATCAGTCTCAAGATAGTCCAGGCCGCGGCTGGCCCCCCACGCCCATGCGCGCAATGCACCCCAGTCTTCCGCATGGCGCGGCTGCCCTTCATTCACAAGCCCGATGATCCCGCGCGTGAGCCCTGCTCCGTTATCTGCTTGAACGCTCGTGGGACTGATGGTTGCGTAACCCCATCCGTTGGCAATCAATTGTTCGGTGGGTGGAGGATCGTTGGACGTGCCATTGACGCCCGGAGGTCCGGCAGGAACGGGTGCACGATAGGGTCCGAAGGGCCAAGGCGGTGGTACCGCCGCGATCGGCTGATACGCCGGATACTTCTCCAGTATCGTTCGCAGCGAAGGATCGCTTTTCACCAATAGCGCGCGCAATGCTTCGTTGAGCTTTTCTGTTTCCTCGGGATTCGGTTGCGCCGGCGCGGGCAAAGCTGGACGTCCGAACATCATCAGAATCGGTACTGGACCATGCGCATTCGCCGGCGTCACAAGTACCATGTCGATGTTGACGTCGATGAGTGGATAGCTTGAATTATCGACGTGCCCCACAAGGTGTTTGGCAATGATGGGAACTCTGCCGACAAACTCATGGTCAACCACCTTCACGATCCAGGTCACCTTGGGCGCGTTCTTGGGAACACGTCCATACACATCCCGGTCAAAATCCTCCACAATCTGCGGCCGTCTTAGCTTCCACCAAATCTGTGCAGTGGTCACTTTCTCGCCATCATTCAGCGTAAGTGGATCAGGAAAGGTGGGCCATGGGTTGGCCTTCGACTCGTCGTAATTGGCGTGGTTGGGGGCATTTTCGTTGCCGTCCGCCCCCGGACGCAACGCCTTGATACCGAGCTGATCCAACATGTTCTGCTGGTCCTGCTCCTGGGTCCAATTCACCGCCGGCGGAGGCAACTGCTTCTGCGGTTCAATACCAAACTGACTAAGGCCAGGCGTTGCACACGCCGTAAAAACAATCGAAGCTGCGACAAGAAGCTCAATTCGATTCCCCATCATCTTTCTTCTCCAATCTCGCCTAAAAATTCGCAAGCAAAGGTAACGCCATGTTGTTAAGCTCGCACTGCATCCAAGTCATTGGCTCTAGGACAAATCATCCAATCTCGACCGAACGCTTCATCTTTTCTGGCTCAGCGATAGCGATAAAGACGCACCCTGTAAATTCTCCCTTGGGCTACATCAGTGTCGTAAAGTTTCAGAGCCCGTCCCTGCGAACTCTCGTCTCCATTGAGCGTCCTTCTCGGGACCCAGCCTCCATTCTTAAAAAACTCCTCGTCGATACTCTCGATACCAACAAGAGGCGGTCCAGGCTTGTCCGTCGAAAACACCACCTGCGCATCGCCGCACCCGACGCCCAGAAATTCGTTCGGGTCGGTCTGAATGAACATCACGCCGATTCGTCCGCCCGCGCCAGTCGCGCCTCCCGCCCTGGTGATGGTGGCAGCGTAGTCGCCGATGAATACCCTTGCAGACCGCTGCGCGTCACCCTCAATGAGTGCTGCCGATAGACCGCCTGCCCCCTGCTTTTCGAGGATCGTAGGCACAAGCCTGGATAGGTTGTTAT
>VFSW01015119.1_pt1 | contig 10633 bp, 6 predicted proteins | sample 5358111 | NCBI WGS metagenome assembly VFSW01 (sample SAMN11554181, study PRJNA540505) | mine drainage metagenome | isolation source: sediment from site ElyBrook_90M | place: USA: Ely Copper Mine, Vershire, VT | collected 2017
ACATCGTCGTCAGCGTTTCGGCCGGCACGGAGATCTACGTGGTGTTTGAGAAGTCCGCCAGAGCGAGCAGTTCCGGCTCAGAGAAGACAATTCAAGTTCCGCACGAGGGGAACGGTCTTAACCAATCGGCCAATGCTGGGAACCAATGACGCAGCCAAGCAGCACCTTTGAAATCGAGGGCCGCTCCTCTCGTGGTGATGCTCCGGATCAGCGCAGAGATGGTGATCGGGGCAAAGCAAGATGGATACGCTTTGTCAAAGAAGAAAAACTGCGGATCAGGCTTTTGTTGCATTTCGTCACACGATGAGTTGTCCGCCCAGTGAGCGGCGATTGTCAAAGAAGCAAAACTGCGGACCAGGCTTTTGTGGCATAATTCTGTCCCGGTCGCGCGAAAGCGGGGCGCGGTCACAGACGCTGCGAGTGCGTACGAGTCAAGAAAGTTCTTGACAGCTCTCTCCTATACCTGTTTACTCTATGCCTATGACGATCAAGTCTACGGATGAGGCTTCTTGTTCTCGTGATCTGTTTCCCGGGGCGCTCGAGATGATGATCCTCGAATCGCTGCGCCGCCAACCTGCTCACGGATACGTCTTGGTCCAGCACATCCAGCAGCGATCCAGGAACCTGCTGCAGGTGGAAGAGGGATCACTTTATCCAGCGCTCCAGCGGCTGCTGAAGGCCAAACTGGTCAAGGCCGAGTGGGGGGTGTCGGCGACGAATCGGCGGGTGAGGACATACCAGATCACCGCGTCCGGTCTTCGCCATCTGGAGCAGGAGATTTCCAGCTTCGAACGCATGTTCGAGGGTATTTCGCTGGTCCTGAATCCGGGCAACTCATCCGCAAGCTAGCAGGAGGTTCCGATGAATTGGATCCCCAACAGTTTCCGACGCCGCAAGTTGTACGACGATCTCTCCCACGAGATGCGCCTTCATCTTGAAGAGCGCGTCGAGCATCTGATTGGCGAGGGCCTGAGCCCCCAGGAGGCGCAGCGGCAAGCGCGCGTGGCATTTGGGAACCTGGCGATGCTTGAAGAGCGCAGCCGCGAGGTTTGGCAGTGGCCGACCCTTGAGTCGATATGGGCCGATGTTCGATTCGCGTTTCGGCAACTCCGGAAGTCCCCCGGATTTGCGTTCGCGGCGGTTGCCACGCTGGCCTTAGCTATAGGAGCCAACACGGTGGTGTTTGCAGTATTGAACGCGCTGGTGCTGCGCCCCTTGAACGTTCCCGCCGCTAAAAGCATCTATATCGTAGGTCACGCTCACAGTATTTGGGGGTACGAATCGTACCCTAATTATCTCGATCTGCGCGGTCGCAATCGCAGCTTCGATGCGCTTGCCGCCGACAACATCACGCAGGCCGGCTTGGACACCGGCAAGAACCCTTCGCAGGCATTCCTTATTGAAGCGAGCGGCAATTATTTCGATGTGCTGGGATTGCAACCGTATCTCGGCCGCTTTTTTCACGCCGCCGACGATCACGGGCCCAACAGTGCGCCGTATGTCGTTCTGAGCTACGCCGGCTGGCGGGAACACTTTGAAGGGGACCGCGGCGTTGTAGGCCGAACCGTTCTTCTCAACAAGCATCCCTTCGTCATCATCGGCGTTGCGCCGCCCGGGTTTGTGGGTACGTTCATCGCTTTTTCTCCGGAACTGTTTGTCCCGGTGAATAGCGGGCTGGAGAGCGATGGATTGTTAAACCAGCGAGCAAACCGGTGGATGAGCGAGTTGGTGGGGCGCCTCAAGCCGGGTGTAACTCCGGCGCAGGCGGATGCCGACCTGGATGCCATCGGCTCCTGGCTCGACAAGACATATCCGGACGTTGAGGATCCAGACCTGCTCACATTCAAACTGCAGCGCCCGGGCATCGCCAGCGCTTTTGGCGGGGCGATAAGGGCGTTTCTTGCGGGATTGATGCTCATGGCGGGATTGATTCTGCTGGCGGCTTGCGCCAATTTGGGCAGCCTGTTTGCCGCGCGTGCGGCAGATCGCTCCCGCGAAGTTGCCCTGCGGCTTGCGCTGGGAGCCCGACGCACACGCATCCTGCGACAGCTCCTCACCGAAGCCTTGCTGATCTCCCTTGCTGGCGGCGCTGTGGGACTGTGGGGAAGCGTGGTTCTGTTGCGCGCCATTTCTGCGTGGCGACCGTTTCCTGAGTTTCCGATGAATCTCCCGCTCAATCCCGACGCAAACGTCTACGCACTTGCGCTCCTGCTCGCTGTGGTGAGTGGATTCCTCTTTGGCATTGTTCCTGTTCGTCAGGTTCTGGGCACGGATCCGTATCAGGTGATCAAATCAGCATCGGCGGGGTCGCCGAGTGTCGCGCGAGGAGGAAGACTCAATCTGCGGGACGTCCTGCTCGTTACGCAAATTGCCGTTTGCGCGGTACTGGTCACTTCGTCCATTGTGGCGGTACGCGGGCTGGTGCGTTCCATGCACACACGGCTTGGCATCGATCCGCACAACACGCTGCTGGTTGATACCGACCCGCACATGGCCGGCTACAAAGACAGCCAGGTTCCTGCCCTGCAGCACCGCATGATCGACTCGCTCAAGGCTCTTCCCGGGGTGGCGCAAGTGGGACTGGTCAGCAGCCCACCTTTGAAAATGGGATGGGACGACGTCGATATATTTACCGATGAAACATCGGACCTCAAGCCGTCAAATGCCGCAACCGACGCCATCTTCTTCTCTGTCTCTCCCGAGTATTTCCAAGCGGCGGGGACTGCCCTGCTGAAGGGAAGGGTATTCACATGGCACGATGATCAGACCGCGCCGCACGTCGCGGTGATCAACCAGGAATTTGCGCGCCGGCTGTTTGGTTCCATGGCCCAGGCAATGGGACGCCACTTCAGGACAAAAGAGGGCGGCCGCATTCAGGTGGTGGGCATTGTGGAGGACGGAAAATATACGGCGAATGTCGCCGAGGCTCCACAAAACGCCATATTCGTGCCCATCCTGCAGAGTCCGCGCACCGACACCTGGCTGGTGGTGCGCTCGAGTGGCGGCGCTCTGCAACTTGGCGCCGCTATTCGGAGCAAGCTGCACGATCTCGATTCCGGGTTGCCGTGCTTTATCCAGACGTGGAGCGAAGAGATGAACGGCGCCTTTTTCGCCTCGCGCATGGCGACATTGTCGTTGGGTGTGCTGGGCCTGATGGGTGCAATTCTGTCGATCACCGGAATCTTCGGCCTGGCTGCTTATTCGGTCAGCAAGCGGCTTAAGGAATTGGGGATTCGCGTGGCGCTGGGCGCGCGGCGCAAAGAGGTGCTGCAGGCAGCGCTTGGGCGCGCCTTCAAGCTAATGGCGATCGGTTCGGCTGCAGGGCTTGGACTTGGGATTCTGGCAACGCACGTTCTGGCTTTCATCGTCTATCAGGCCACGCCACGCGATCCCGTGGTCCTGGCTGGTGCGGTTGTGGCGATGGCCCTGCTTGGCCTCGTGGCGACATGGATTCCTGCACAGCGCGCTCTCTCGGTTAACCCGCTAGTCCTGCTGCGCGAAGAGTGAATGAGGATTTGCTCCTTTTCATTAACAAGCGCAAAACCACTCAACTTCTCGGGCGCGCATTAGTATCCATATGTCGGCAAGGGTTCGCCGTTTTTTGTTACGCTGCAATTTGCGCTGCAAGTACTGAGAGAGACCTCTCGAGGGCGGATTGTATCCTTGGGTTGTACTCCCAAAGGGTTCAGTAGATCTCCGCCACGAACTCCCCGGCGTTCCGTGTCGACCTTCATCTGTACGAGGCATTTACCCACACGTGACGGGAAGGCAACGATGGTCATGGAAGCAAATATTCCTCCTGATGTTGCACAGAAGACGGATACGGACGACCTCGACCTTCCTGCCGAGCAAGTCGTGGTAGCTTACCACGAGAGGACGAAGCACCACTACCACCGCTATGCAGCCTCGCTTGGATACCTGGATTGGGCTAAGCAGCCAGATCCGTTCCGCCGTTACGACGGAGCGCCGCTGGTTCGCCTTCCTTTGCCCGACGCGGGGCGGGCGCTTCCGTACTGGCAGCTCTACGTTGCGGACAACATCGTACCGACTCCGCTTTCGGTCGACTCCATCTCGCTCTTCTTGCGCTATGCCTTCTCGCTGACAGCTTGGAAACGGTCCGAGGGAACCACGTGGTCTCTGCGTGCCAATCCGTCGAGCGGGAACCTCCACCCGACGGAGGGATACGTCCTCTTGCCGTCGATGGGCGCTATCCACGACCGTCCCGGCGTATACCACTATGCATCTAAGGCGCACGGTCTCGAGCTTCGAGCGGACATTGATCCCTCGGTTTGGGCGGCCTTGACGGCAGCGTTTCCGGAGGGCTCATTCCTCGTGGGTCTGTCGTCCATACTTTGGCGTGAGGCTTGGAAGTATGGCGAGCGTGCGTTCCGGTACTGTCAACACGATGTCGGCCATGCGCTGGGGACGATGCGATTCGCGGCGGCTGCCCTCGGGTGGAAACTCTGCCTCCTCGACCGTGTGGGTAACGCCGCAGTGTCCCAACTTCTCGGACTCGACCGCGAGGCCGACTACACCGGCGCGGAGCGGGAGCATCCCGAACTCGTGGCGCTTGTGTCCAGGGAGAGATGGGCCAGCGACCGGGGCCTTTGCCGTTCCAAAGAGTTGGTATCCGACGTGGTCACTTCTCGATGGTACGGCACGGCTAACGTGCTGAGTCCCGAGCACGGCGTCGATTGGCCAGTAATCGACCAGGTGGCCGTAGCCACTACGAATTCGAGGATTGCGGCCGACGAAGAATTCTCCAAGTTCCCTTCGGAGGAAGAACTCTTCGGGGCGCCAGTTCGATCCGGAGCCTTCACTGCGGAAAAAGTTATCCTGGGGCGCAGAAGCGCGGTCAGCATGGACGGGTCCACAACGATTTCTGCTGCGACCTTCTTCCGGATGTTGGCTCGTCTCGTACCCACCCGAGACGGCCGATCTATGCCGTGGGACGCCCTACCCTGGCGCCCGCGCATCCACCTGGGCCTCTTCGTGCACCGCGTGAACAACGTGCCTCCTTGTCTCTACGTGCTGGCTCGGGATCCGGAAAAGGTCGAGGCACTCCGGCAAGCGATGCGGCCTGAGTTCCTGTGGCAACGCCCTCCGTCGTGTCCGCATGGCCTTCCGCTCTACCTGCTGAAAGAGGAAGACTGCCGTACTCTGGCCGCGAGCGTCTCCTGCGGTCAAGACATTGCGGGGGACGGGGCCTTCAGCCTTGGGATGATTGCCGAGTACCTGGACAGCCTGGTCATCTATGGTGCCAGCTTCTACCGAAATCTTTTCTGGGAGGCCGGACTCGTGGGCCAGGTGCTGTACCTTGAGGCGGAAGAGGCAGGCATTCGTTCGACCGGGATCGGCTGCTACTTCGATGATCCGGTTCACGAGGTGTTCGGCATCTCTTCGCGCGATTGGCAGAGCTTCTATCATTTCACAGTGGGTGGCCCGGTTGAGGACGGACGCCTAACCACCTTGCCTGCGTACAACTTGAGGGAAGCAGGATGAGCACGCCGACGTTCGAATTAGATCGGCCGGCGGCGGCGTTCATTGCGACGTTGGAGGTGGATAGCCCGATGATGCAGGCACCGGAACTGCGTTGGCATTGGTCTTGTCTCCGCCGTCGGCGAGCGCATTGGCGATTTGCGTAAACCGAGCGGCCCTCCGGGCGCCTGCGGCGTTTCCCGTCACAAATCGCAAAATGAACGCCCTCGCAATCAATGAGTGACTCGCCCTGTTGTCATCATTGGACTCTGAACGCAACATCGATCAGGCACGCATCACACTGCGCAGTGGCGTCCACTGCAGATCGCCATCTCCTATTGACAGTCTATAAGAGACCTGCTACCGTCTTATAGATAAACGATAGGAGAGTTCATGCCGACCCCTCAAACCGATCTTCTGCAGGGCACACTCGATCTCCTGATCCTGAAGGCACTTGCTCTCCAGGAACTGCATGGGATGGGTGTATCGCGCAGAATCGCGCAGATTACCGGCGGGGCATTCGACGTAAAAGCCGGATCCTTGTTTCCCGCCTTGCACCGCATGGAACAGGCCGGCTGGCTCACATCGTTCTGGGGCGAATCGGAAACCAACCGTCGCGCGAAATTCTACTCGTTGACCAAAGCCGGCAAAAAGCAGCTCCACACCGAATCGGAGCGGTGGGAGCGAATTTCCCTAGCCATGGCAACTGCCTTGCGCACCACGTAGGAGGCTCTGTGATCAGTCGACTCCGCGCGCTTTGGAACACTGTGTTCCGCAGAAAACAACTCGATCGTGAGCTCGATGAGGAACTCGAGGCTTATGTGGAGCTGGTGTCGGCCGAGAAGGTGCGCGCCGGCGTTGGCCCGGAAGAGGCGCATCGCGATGCTCGTCGCCAAACTGGAGGAATCGATCAAGTCGTACAGAATGTGCGCGATGTTCGCGCGGGAATCTGGTTGGACAGGCTCGTGCAGGACGTTCGCTATGGGGTTCGAACGCTTGCGATAAACCCGGCCTTTTCGCTCGTAGCTATTGCGACCCTGGCGCTTGGAATCGGCGCAAACACGGCGATGTTCAGCCTCCTGGACCAGGTGGTTCTGCGGCTCTTGCCGGTCAGTCATCCGGAGCAGCTTGTGATTATCCGCGAGACCGGCAACCATTACGGAAACAGTTACGGCCCCAACACGATTTCCTGGCCCATGTTCGAAGATTTGCGCGATAACAACCAGGTCTTTTCCGGAATGTTCTGCCGGTTCCCGACAAGCGTAACGATTGGCTACAGCGACCATGCGGTGCAAATCCCTGCGGAGCTGGTCTCCAGCGCATATTTCCAGACATTGGGTGTCAAGGCGGTATTTGGGCGCACGATAGGCCCCGACGACGACTCCGTTCCCGACAGCAAGCCGGTCGTGGTGCTCAGCTACAGCTTCTGGCAGAGCTACTTCAACGGTGACCACAAAATCGTGGGGCAGACCATCTCGCTGAATGGTCACGCGATGACCGTGATCGGAGTTGCGCAGGCGAACTTCGACGGCGTGGAACTGGGAGCGCCCGCGAATGTTTTCGTTCCCATCATGATGAAGACGGAGATGACGCCGCACTCGGACGGGCTGAAGGACCGGCGCCGCCGACTGAGTTGGGTGACCGCATACGGCCGGCTCAGGCCCGGCATCAGCACGGAGCAGGCGCAGCTTTCATTGCAGCCGCTTCTGCATGGCATTCTCGAAATGGAGGTGCTGCAGCCTGAATTCACGAGATCCGCAACGGCTGCCGACGGCCAACTGTTTCTGCGTAATCGCGTTGAGCTTTTGCCGGGGTCTGACAACGAGCTCCGCGAGTCTATGCGCAGACCGCTATGGCTCCTGCTTGCGCTCACCGGGGCGGTGCTTCTTCTTGCCTGTGCAAACCTGGCGAGTCTATTGCTGGCGCGCGCCGCAGCGCGCGAGAAGGAATTCGCTGTGCGCCTGGCCATCGGCGCCGGTCGTGCCCGCATAGTTCGTCAGTTGCTGGTAGAGAGTCTGCTCCTCTCGGCTGCTGGAACGGTTGTGGGCCTGGCGCTGGCCTTTCTAGCTGATCGCGTTCTGCTGCGCATCTATCTGCCTGCGGACGCTGCTGCCGAGTTTGTAATCTCCCCTATTCCGGACGGGCGGGTGCTGGCCTTCATTGTGGGTGCGATGCTGCTCACTTCCCTGGTCTTCGGACTCGTGCCAGCGGTTCGAGGCTCGCGCACGGAAATCACGCTCTCGCTCAAGGACAGGTCCGGGACCCTCTCAGCCGGCGGCATTTCTCTTCGCCGGATGCTGGTTGGCGTTCAGGTATCTCTGTCTCTGCTTCTGCTTGTCGGTGCGGGATTATTCGTTCGTACTTTGCGCAACCTCGAGAACCTGGGCCCGGGTTTTCCAACCGACCACCTTCTTACATTCACGACGAAACCTACGCTCAGCGGATACTCCTACGCAGAAACCAAATCATATTATCAGCGGTTAAGCCTCGACCTCAAAACCATGCCCGGTGTTGCGTCGGTTGGATTTTCCACCATGCCAATCCTGCGGGGTTATGCATGGCAGAATGCGATTCTGGGCAAAGATTTCGAAGGAGCACCGATTGAACAACAACCGGTTCTAAGCCAGGTGGATCCCCGCTACTTTGCGACGCTCGGTATTCCTGTCATTGCCGGTCGCGCATTTACCGCGCGAGATGTTGCGCCAGCCGATTACGCGATCGTGAATGAGACCTTTGCCAGGGAATATTTCCCCGGCCGCAATCCGATCGGGCAACGCTTTGGGCTGGTAGATGACATGCGGGCAGTCACACCGAACACGGAAGTCATCGGTGTGATTCCAGACAAAAAGTATAGAGACCTGAGGGAGACGCCCCCTCCGCAGGCCTATTTTCCTTATCTCGAAGTGTCCGACATCCGCGGCATGACTGCTTATGTGCGCACGCAGGGTGATCCGCGCCAATTCGAAGATGCGCTGCGCGACCGGATGCGCCAGTTCGACCCGCATGTTCCGGTGGTCGACCTCCAAACTGTGAACGAACAGATTGGATTCTCGCTGCGCACCGAGCGGCTGGTCGCGAGTCTCTCTGGTGTATTTGGCGGACTTGCATGTTTACTCGCCGTCATCGGGCTTTATGGGGTCATGGCTTACGTCGTGCAGCGGCGAACGCGCGAAATTGGAATCCGCATTGCGCTCGGAGCGTTGCGGAGCGACGTGATTGCGATGGTCATGCGCGAGGTATTCATTCTCATCGGAGCCGGCCTGGCTGCCGGTTTTTCGCTAGCGCTGGTCCTCGCCGATCTGATCCGGAGCCAACTCTATGGATTGAACCCGCGCGACCCATTAACGTTCATTGGCTCGGCAATCGTTCTCACTTTCGCCGCGGGTCTTGCCGGCTTTTTACCCGCCATGCGCGCAAGCGGTATCGATCCGACAACCGCACTACGGCAGGAATGATCCGGTCCGAGATGGGCGCTGCGCCCTGCCGCGCGAGCAGCTTAGTGCAAATCACCAAATCGCTCATTGAGAGTGATCACCGTTATGTCGGCTCTTTGCCAGCTTTCCGGAAGCAACTCCGGCCGCGCATTCTTGAATGCTGGCTCGTTTCATAGGACCTAGCCGAAAATATGTGACCGATTCCCGCCCTAGCGAAGCTAGGACGGGTACTCCAGCGCGGGGAACTTATTTCGCTAACGGCTTGGGCGCTCGCAGATAACCAGCGTTTTGTCAAAGAAGAAACACTGCGGATCAGGCTTTTGTTGCAAAAGGCGGCGGACGTGGCGACTTCGGGATGGTGAGGGGACTTCGGAAGAAGAAAAATGCGAGTTCCAAGTTTTTGTCAAATATCGTCGCTGGATCTGATGGGCGCTCGCAGATGACCGATGTTTTGTCAAAGAAGAAACATTGCGGATCAGGCTTTTCTTGCAACATCCGGACTTATGGGGCGACTTCGAGATGGTGAGGGGCTGCGGAAGAAGAAGAATGCGAGTACCAGGTCTATGTCACATATCGTGGTTGGATCCGATTGACTCCCGCAGATGACCAGTGTTTTGTCAAAGAAGAAAGACTGCGGACCAGGCTTTTGTTGCAAGAGACTTGATTCATCTCGGAATCGGCCGGGATCCCTCGAAGAGCAGGTCATCAGGGGTGATCCTGATTCGGAGCGTCCCAATAAGGCAGAGGGTCATTGTCCTTTAATTTTTCAAGAACGGTCCAAAGATTTCCATCCAGCAGATTTCCGAGAAAGTTGTAGACGTAATCGACTGCTCCCTTGTTGATTCGTTTCATCTCATCGTCTGAGATTCTTCCCAAACGGTTCCAGGGGATTTCACCGTAAGGTGAAACCGCCTTGATATCGGTTCCGTCGCCGGACTTCGAGGAGGGAAAGGTTCCACAATGTATATCTTCGAGACGATTACGAAAGCCCTGTTCCACGATCAGTTTTGCGAGCCGTTGAAGGACAAGATCGTTGGTTAACAAGGCGCGTGTGCGCTTTTTACGTTCGCGCGCAGGGATACTGGCGATGTGTTCAATAGTCTGCTTCTCAAGGTGATCCAGAAACCGCTGTTTCTCTTCTGACGAATCCCGTTGCGTTCGATCGATGTCATCCATATTCCCACCTTGGAGCAGAATACGCTCAAGCCCGCTCGGGATCGGGAGTCCTTGTGGACCAATTGCGGCCATCGGCGTGCTCACCCACTTTAGTACTGCACGATCTCCTTATCTTTTTGCGAAGCTCTCCATAGGGACCGGGTTACGCTGACCCGAACCCGGTCTGCGGCACCGACCGAGCCAACTCAAATGGCAAAGAAGCACAACTGCGTACCTGGCTTTTGTTCCAAGCGCCAGATGACTGCGTGCTGTCGGTGCATGGTGCGCGTCGCTTTATCTATATATAGGTAGCCTCCGTAAAGCGAGGTTGGCCTCTTTCCTCGATTCGCGAATTGCGGCCACGACTCATTTGGCGATGCGGCGGGTGCGTATCCCCGTTTGCCTGAATCGACGAGTCGTGTGACTTTCTTCCTCGACGGTTTCCCGTCAAGGAGGCAAGTCCATGGTCAAGTCGTTCATGCGGACAGTGCGCGTCTGGCACAAGCACGTTCAGGCGTTCCTGCTCGCTTCCTGTATCGGAGCAGCCGTTCTGGCGCCCTGTGCCA
>VFSW01015120.1_pt1 | contig 10633 bp, 9 predicted proteins | sample 5358111 | NCBI WGS metagenome assembly VFSW01 (sample SAMN11554181, study PRJNA540505) | mine drainage metagenome | isolation source: sediment from site ElyBrook_90M | place: USA: Ely Copper Mine, Vershire, VT | collected 2017
GCAATCCATCGAGTCCGGCCTGCGCCACGCGCTGGCACGGCGGGAATTTGTGCTGCACTACCAACCAAAAATAAACCTTCGCAGCGGCGCGATAGTCGGTGTTGAAGCGCTCGTTCGGTGGCAGCACGCCGAACGCGGTCTGTTGTCGCCCGCGAATTTCGTGCCCATCGCCGAAGACTGTGGCCTGATCCTGCCGATTGGCCGCTGGGTGTTGCGTGAAGCCTGCCTCCAGGCCCGGGCGTGGCAGGATGCGGGCTTGCCACCGATCACAATAGCCGTCAACACCTCCGCGCTCGAGTTCCGGGCGGGAGATTTTCTCAAGGAAATACGTGTGATCCTCGAGGAGACACGTTTGGATCCGCGCTATCTGGTACTCGAGCTGACCGAAAGTGTCCTCATGCGGGATGCCGAGTCTACTGATGCCGTGCTGCATGCGCTCGCTTACCTAGGCATAAAGCTAGCGGTCGATGACTTTGGCACCGGCTATTCCAGCTTGGCCTATCTGAGCAAATTGCCGATTGATACCCTGATGATAGACCAGTCATTTATCAATCGGATGAGCAGCAACCCGAACGATGCATCCATCGTCAAAGCCATGATCAGCCTGGGTAAAAACCTCCAGCAACGTGTCCTTGCGGAAGGCATTGAAACACAGGAGCAGTACGCATTTCTTCTGGCCCAACAGTGCGATGAGGGTCAAGGCGACTATTTCAGCCACCCAGTGGCAGCCATGGAAATCGCCGGATTATTGACAAGCGGCATACCGGAGAGTCTTTTCAATAATCCTGGCTGAACGCCTTGTCCAATGGCGTTCAGGACGATCGACAACGCCCTTTCTCTGTACGTTGATCTCTCGCGACAAAACGAATAACGAGGTTCCGGAACAAATGACACCGTGAAGTAGGCGAATTCCACATACTGCCACCATTGCCCAGCCTGGTCAGCTGGCGAGCTGCTGGTAAGCTCGCTGTCATGGAGCTTGGCCTTGTGGTTGCAGGGACTGCAGCAAAGCGGCTTGCTATTTTAACGGATACGATTGTGAGGATTGCGACCCGACCGAAGCTTTAGTGTTGGTGCGTAGTTAAAACTAGCCACCGATCGGCTTCGCGCTGGGCATTGATCCACGCTATTACCCGTGCTGCTGGCCTTGACCAGCTCGGAGATGACGCAGGTATCAAGCAAGAACGCGCTAGGGCAGTACGCGTGGGCGACCGGTGTCCTTGGTGCGGCGATCCTTGAGTCGCGTGCCAGCTAAAGGGCAGCGCCGCAAAAACTCGGTCAGAGTCTCGCGCGGTTGCGACAGCTCGCGGAATTCTTCCACCAAGACCACGACGGCCGCCGGTGCGCCATGCACGGTGATGGTTTGCGGGCTGTGGCGGCGCGCCTCGGTTACCACACGCGAAAGTTGGTTTCTTGCGTCCCGGACCTGCAATCACGAACGCCCGAACATGGGTCCGGGAGGCGTCACCCCGATACAGAAGTTGGCCCTGGTGGCTTGGCTCTACTTGCGGAGACCGCTGATAATGGGGGGGTTACCCGGTACGGCCCACCGTCCTTTCGCCTTCGGCAATAGACACCCGATGCTCTGGCCTGCGGTGCGCTGCACTGGCTTTCAAGGGATAAGCGCATGTTCCGCGGTACGTATATATCGACCGTCCCTACAGCGGTCGGCGTGCTGACAGCACTGTGTAGCTGAAAACCTTCGTATGCTGTGCGAAATGCCCCCAGATCTCGCTCATACGCTGAATGTTAGCGCGGCGCCGCAGCAACTTGCCTAAAATACGCAGAGTATTAGCCAGGCCTTCATCACGCACAAATCCAGGCAGGCTCAACATGGTAAAAGGCTGCTCCCACGACTCGATCCGGTCGAATCCCGCATGATCAAAATGCGAAACCCATCCGTGCCGGCTGTGAAACTCGAGGGTGCGGCAACCACAGATGGCGTACGTCTGCTGGCGCACCGTCTCGGACGGCTCGTGCTTCCAGCTGAATTCGAGCCCCGCGAAACGCCCTCCCGGCCGCAGCACGCGATGTATTTCCTCCAGCGCTTGACGTTTATCTACAAACATCAACACTGCCTGGCAGATGACATAGTCAAACGTGCCGTCGCCAAACAGCAATGTCGTGACATCGCCCACTTCACAGATGACCTGGTTCGTCATCCCCTGGGCTTGGACAACCGCCTTGGCATCGCGGATCATTCTGGGCGAGATATCAATCGCCGTGACGTGGCAGCCATAGCATCTCGCCAGATAACACGCGGCGTGACCAGTGCCGCAACCGATTTCGAGAATGCGGCTGGCAGGCGCGGGTTTGAGCAGTGCCAAGATCTGATCGCGACCTTTTATACCTCCGGGATTAATAACCGATTTCCCCAGATATGCCATGAAATCATAAGTATTAAGTGCGCGGATTTCCTGGGCCGTAAGATACCGGTCATGGTCGGCTTCGGTCTGACAGCCGGATAGCTTGGCGTGCGGGGTTTCGGCATAACGCTTAGGCGCAGCGCCCGGGGTAGCTGACGACGCGAGGGGAATGAGTGGTTTGGTGGGGGCGCCACCGACGATACGCTGCTTTTCCATGCAACCTCCCTGTTGAGCAGATGAGACTTCATGTTCAATTCTCCCCGGTCACGCCCGGTCAACAATCAATGTCCTATGGGCCGATCGGGAGGGGTCAAACCATGCTGAGGGGTAGGTGGCGGAACGAACGATTTTTCGCCTACCGCGAACGAACGAGAATAACAAAGTCCATCAAACAATCAACAAGCCAATCGACGCTTGTTGCGAGCCTTCCGACCTAAGGGCGAATTTGCTGACAAGCGGGCAGGTCCCGTTCGGCCAGGCCACATGTCACTATGGAACAGTTTACGCGGCGTGCTTCCGGGAGACGGCCCCCGATCTACAGGCCTTCAAGAAGAAGTCGAAGCTGATTGTGTATTAGCCCAGGTTCTGCATTTTCATGAAGCTCTGCATGCATCTGGTAGAAAAAAATCGGCCAGGCTAATCTGATCAGCGTGGCAGTTAAGTCTCCGATCTGCTAGAAACGAAACAGGCCGCTTACAGTAACCGAATGGAAGTTGCCGGCCGTATAGTCGTTATTGGAGTTTCCGACATTTGTAAAGTTGTCGTACTCGACCCTCATGGCCAGATGCTGGCGCCGACGCCGGGGCATGAACCGGAACTCGACACCAATGCCGGCCATCGGTTCCAGCGCAGAATCGTTTGCGGACAAACAGGAAGTGCCGGAAACGGTGCAGCTCTCGCTCACGGTGGAATCGGCCAACCCGAGCTTGCCGAAGAGCGATACAACGCGGTTCAGGTGCGCAAATCCCACGGCGGCGAGATAGACCGCGTCAATCTGGTCGGTCTCACTGAAGGCAACCGTGCCACCACCTGATGTCGCGATTCCTGTCAGACTGTAACTCCCAAAATCGATGTATCCCGCTTCCATGGCAATATAGGGATTGAATTGAATACCGCCAAATAGCGAGAAGGCCGGTTGGTTCGTGTCATAGGTGCCAACGGTGACAATTCCTGTGCCTGCAAGGTATGCGGCCGAGGTGGCGACATTGTTCGCTGCATCCGCGGCATACCCTGTCCCGGCCCCAAGGCCTAAATACCAGCCTGCGGCCTGCGCCGGAACCGACAAGCCGACTGCCGATACCGCGAGCAGAGCGAGTAAAGCCCTTTTCTGGTAATTCATTTGTGACTTCTCCTCAGATCAGATCGAATCGCTGCTGGTAGCGTGCGACTGCCGGAGCCGATCCGGCGCAAAGGTGAGTATCGCAGCACAGGTGGTTCCCGCCAACATCTGCCGAAAAGGCTGCGGTTGCGCACTCCTGGCGAAGATCGAAAGCCCCACGCACTCATGCCCTGTCGCCAGGCGCGGAATCCTGGAAAAGCCGCCGGCCGGTGCGTGACGGACATTTTCACCAGACGCACCGGAATGCCATCTACTGCCAGACCCCGGTTACGGTAACGGCATCGGGAGCGGTCCCGGGCGCAGCAGAGCCGGCAAACGTGAGCGCGCCGGTCGGTCAGGATTAAGAAGGCGTGATTGTGACTCCGGTGCTGCTGCCCAAATGGCCATCCGACATCGAGTGCCGCGGGACCCGCCCGGGGCCTGCGGGCGCGGGGTCTATGGCGCATGTGGGTCGGTGCATGCCGCCCCGGCAAGAAAGGTCGCGATCAAAGGTAGCGATAGCCTGTGTTTAATTGCCACGGATACGACGCCGGTTTAGCACCCATGCCGGGACGCTTTCGCAGGGCATGCGTAGAATAGCGTGTCGGCGGACTTTTCTGGCCAGACATATCGCAGGATTGAGCAATTATGGACATAAAACCGGGACTCAATTGCGCGAGTGGATAATTTGTTTCCCGCCTCATCGGGGATCTCTTCAATTCCGATGTGCGAAAACAGGCGATGGAACAGGGCTGAACCAGCCACGGTCGATACGAAGACCCTCTGCAAGTTCCGATGGAGGGTGCGGAACCGGTCCGTCACGGTTGACGGCGGGCAGGCGCGACTCAAAGCTCGCGGCAGTGAGCGATGAGCCTGTTCAAAGACGCCACTCGCCCGGCTGACAAAGACTGCCAGGTATTGATTGCGCAGCATTGCGGCCGCCGGCAACGCTGCACATGCGCTGCATGCGTCTTTCTAGACAGTACGCCTTTTCTTCTGTGCCACGGACACGAGCCCGATCAGCCCGCTGCCGAGCAGCCATATGGCCGCTGGCGCCGGCACCGGTGCGACTGGCTCGAAGGTGGAAAAGTCAGCTGTGCCAAAGCCGCCATTCGCATCCAGCCCGACCAGGGATCCCTGTCCCCTGGCATCGTAATTTGTTGCGTTCGTGCTGATGAAAAAGAACCGCGATTGTTCTGATGGTGCGATCTGCTGAGTCAGAAAATCGAACATGACGTTGCTGCCCGACGTTGAGCGCGAGGCCATTGTCGGTGCCACTGTGCCAAGGCCATCAATGCGCCAATCAACATTGGTTGTGAACCCCGAATAGTTGTCACGTCCTGCGAGCCCGATGGAGCCGGTCGAGTTGCTGTTGTTGAAGATGCGATAGTAGAAGTCGAGCGTTCCGCTGCTGCTTTCGCGAACGACGCGATCCTGCACCTGTCCGCTTATCATGTTTCCATCGCCCAGATTTATCGAGAATGGAAGCAGCACGTCCTGCAGCACGACACCGGCGAGCTGCGGGTCGGCCGCTTCGGTGGTACCGGAAAGCGCCACGCTGCCGCCTGGCAGGACCACCGACGCCCGCGCGCCTCCGGATGCGAACGACCCAGCCAGCGCGAGCAGCGTTGCAAACAGCGGACCGGTTGATACAGATTTTACCCCACCCCTGATTTTCATATTCTTCTCCTCTTCCAGCCTTGTGTGGTTTTCATGCCGCGCACGTTTTTCTGATCGCATGAAAAGCTTTCTTTCCCGATATCAATCGACGCGCATCTTCGGGCAACAGCGTCGTTCGATCGGGCTATTTTCCCGATGTTGATGAAACTGTCAGTGCCATGGTGAGCGAGTCAGGGCGGAGCGTCATCCATCTGAATACTCCACTGTTCATCATCTTCCATGCCCATTTCTATTCGTGCCACGGTAGTGGCCGGAAAGCCTTCCGGTCAATCCCCCGAAAGACATAGGACTCATACGAAAGTAATAGTCTTCGCTGTGATATTTCAGCAGCCAAGGGCTGATCACGGAAGTTGGGACACACAAACATGTCTGGACGTGGTAAAACATGTCGGGCCTGCACAGTATCATGTGCAGCGCAAGTCCGGCCCCGACGGGATCGATGGAGGATTTCTCTGGAACGGTACTCGTGGCTCATCACGATTGCTCCGGACGGGGTGAGATCAGCCATTCCTGATTATCAGGAATGGAATCGATCATTTTTACGGTCTCGCAATAACTGTAAGGAATTGCTCCGCGGTACCGACTAACGTGACAGCGCCACCAGCCATCATCCGCAACGGCGGTGCTGAACACTCTTACCAAACCCCAACGAGGAACCGAAGCATGAAAAAATCCACCAACCGCAAAGCCGTGTCCGGCGTCATTTGCGGCAGCCTGCTGACCCTTGCAATGAGCGGCACACCAGCGCTTGCTGCTGGCCCCTGCAATCCCTGCGCCCCGAAATCACGCCCCATGCAGAAGTCCAATCCCTGTGCTGCGAAGAATCCCTGTGCTGCGATCATGAAAAAGGCCAAGCCTTGTGCTGCGAAGAATCCCTGTGCTGCGAACATGAAAAAGGCCAATCCGTGTGCCGCGAAAAATCCGCATGCGGCCAAGAATCCCTGTGCGCCGATGAAGCAATAGGGTTTCCGGAGGTGGTCGGAGCCTGATATTTCCGCCACCTCAACTTTCCACCCGGGCAGCAATCCCGATGACGCGCGCAAACAGCATCCATTCACCGGCACTCCCCGCCTCACCGGATCCCCGCGATTTCAGCGCAGCGGCGAGAGCTGAAATGCTCGCCGCAGGCAAAGAGATACGCGAATGTTATCGGGTGCTCGAAAAGGCAGGGCTTAACATCGTCGGTGAAGTGCTGCGCTGCGAGGGAGAATTCATTGAGCTTGAGCACTATCCGAAAAGCGATGTGTTTGACCACGATACTCATGGACAGTACTACTATCACGCGCATCGATCCGGAGTGATCGAGCACGGCCACTTCCACAGCTTCGTGCGCAGCGGTGCCATGCCGCCCGGAGCCGAGCCCCTTGTCTATGCGCTCGCGACCGAGACGTGGCCGCAGGGTGATGAGGCGATAGCCCACATCGCCGGCATTTCAATGGACGACTGGGGTTATCCGGCCGGTCTGTTCGCCACCAACCGCTGGGTTACCAATGAAACCTGGTATCCGGCGCAGACGGTCATCAGCATGATACCGTCTTTCAGCATTGACCATGCTTGGCCGTCATGGCCGGTAAATCGCTGGATCACAGCCATGATCCGGTTGTTCCGCCCGCATGTCGAGACTCTTGTGCGCCACCGGGATGCCGTGATCGAGGCCTGGCAACAGGGGTGCCCGGGAGTAGACGTGTTTGAAGACCGGAGCCTCGATGTTACCGGCTACCTGCCGATCTCGGTCGATGGCTGGATAAAGGCGCTGGAGGATGTCGGCTGAGCGACAATAGCGCACACGTAACCTGCGTTTATCGCGCGGCGTGCCGGGCGACGTATTCCGGTTCCGCAAGGGACCCCGGAAATTCCGTGACTGCATCCGGCCGTCGACGCGGTACGCACCAGCGTTGGCGAATCCCGCAGTGCACATTTTCATCCGGCCGGGCCATACGATTCTGTCAGAAGACTCAATCGGGCTTGGCGGTTATTTCAGTGAACGATTATCATGAATCCGGTTTGCGTTCTGACACAGAAGACCGTAGTCGCAATCGCGCGTTCCGAGAGGACGACGCAGACAAACGGTACGGCACGCAACCCGACACCCGGTTGTCCCATAATCCACAGGAGAATCACAATGACTGAAGTAAGGAAAGGCCTGTTATCCGCTGCGCTGGTTTCACTGTTCGCTTTTGCCCCGCTTGCCCACGCGGCGTCGAAGGAAGCTCCCTACGGGAATGCCAAATTCTCTGCGTTCAAGGACATCGATAGCGTCAAGCAGCTCAAGGTCATCTGGGATTTCAACTTCGTCGATCCGAAAGCGGTCGGCATGGTGTTTAATAATCTTGCGGCCCTCATCCGTGCCGTGAATGATTACGGTCCGAAGGAAATCGATCCGCTCAAGGTGATCGTCCTGTCGCATGGGCCGGAAGTAGTCGTCTGGGACCGGCGCAATTATGCCAAGTACAAGGACATCGTCGATCGTGCCGCGAGTTTCGCCCAGCAGGGCGTGCGCTTCGAAGTGTGTAACAACGACGCGAAGGCGCTTGGACTTAAGCCCAAGGATCTCTACGGCTTCATCACCGTTATTCCGGCAGGACCCTATGCGCTTGCCTACTGGCAGGCCAAAGGCTACGGCGTGATCGAACCTGGTGCGACCGTGCCGACATCCCCGTTCAGCGCGCTTAATAAGGCCGATATTCACAAGGCGAAGTAGCCGGCCAAGTTCGGCTAAGTCCGGGTAGTGCAGCCGCTTCGGGGAGGATAGTTTTCTTCCCGAAGCGGCCGCTTTTTGTGACGAAATTTGAGGTCATCTAGCGGGATGTTCGCTCACGGGCAGATCGGACCGCATAGGCTCCGTCGCCGAGCAGCGCTACTACGACTGCGCTGACCGCAAGGAATACGGGATACTCCCAGCCGCCTTTGGGCGCGGCAAAGAACCAGCCGTTGCCGAAGTGCACGCTTGCCGCAACCAGCAATTCGACGGCCATCACGGCCGCCACCGGGCGGGCGTAGATGCCGAGTATCAGCATGGTGCCGGCAGTGAGTTCGGCGGCAGTGACCGGATAGGCGAGCCAGCCCGGAAAACCGACCGAAGCAAAGAACTGAACCGTACCGGGAAGGGTGAAGACCAGCACCTTGAGCAGACCGTGGGCAATAAACATGACCCCGAGTGCGACTCGCAGTAGCAGGGCAGCGTAGGGAGCAGTTCTGGAATCTATCATGATGTGTCTCCTGAATTAACCGAAAATGGAACGCGCACCTCGCAGCACGCACGTGTCTGTCATAGCTCGCTATTTGAGCCACATGGGAGAGATTGCCGTGCCCATGCCGCGGCCGTAGCCAAGAGCAATGTTGAGTCCTGCGAGCGGCTCCAGGTAGCGGGCGAGCCGCAGTGGTCCGACCTGAACCGGCGCGAATCCCGCCTGGCTCGCGATGAATTCGACGTCGCGTGTCGCCGCTTCGTCGTCGCCAGCAATGAATACGGGTACCGGAGTGCCGTTGATGCGCGTGCCGGCAGGATAGATCTGGGCAAAAACGGTGTTGAATGCTTTCACCACCTTCGCACCCGGCACCAGTTTCTGGATTTCCTCCGCCGCCGAGGTAGTATGGCCGAGCGTGAGCCCCATGTAATCCGCTGTCAGTGGATTGGTTACGTCGACGATGATCTTGCCGTCGAGATCTCCCGCCGCACTCAATGCCGGACCGGCCTCGGAGTAGGGTACCGCAAGAAATACAGTCTGCGCGCTTGCTGCGGCCTCCTTCGGCGTCGCGGCCGTAACGTTGGAGCCGATCGCCTTGGCCACGGCCTTTGCCTTGCCGACATCGCGCCCGCCGAGAGTGACCTTGATTCCGGCCCTGGCCAGCACCGTGGCGAGACCAGAACCGACATTTCCTGCACCAATTATCGCAATTCTCATGTTGCCTCCTGTTCAAAGCAGATTACAGACCGGATGGCAGGAGCCTCGAACTTTCGGGCATCTGCCTTGAGAAGCAGCATGCGATTTAAATTTCATTAAATAAAGTGTAAAAATGTGAATTAATTATTCACGAACAGGAAATAATCATGGATACCCTGAACAGCATGCGCGTGTTCTCCAAAGTCACCGAACTTCGCAGCTTCACGGCTGCGGCAGATCGTCTGGGCATGGCTCCTTCGGCTGTGACCAAGCATGTGGCAGCGCTGGAGGCCCGGCTCGGAGTGCTTCTGCTTAACCGGACCACGCGCAGAATAAGTCTCACTGAAGCGGGGACCGCGTATCTCGATCGCTGCAACGAGCTATTGGCCGATCTGGACGGGCTCGAGTCATCCGTCGGGGAGCTGGTACACAAGCCAATCGGAACCCTGCGGCTCACTGCGCCGGTGCCCTTCGGCATTTCGCATCTTGGACCGCTCCTGGCCGCGTACCGGGAACGCTACCCGGAAGTGAACCTGGATCTCGTGCTGAATGACCGGGTGATCGATCTCGTGGAAGAGGGCTTCGATCTGGCGATACGCATTGCGCGACTGCCTGACTCGAGTCTGGTGGCAAGACAGCTGACGGTAACCCGCATGGTGCTTTGCGCCGCGCCACGCTATCTCAAGCGCCGGGGTGTTCCCCGCAAGCCGGAAGATCTGGTCCAGCACGATTGTCTGAGTTATACCTCTTGGGGGACGGGCGATGAATGGCGCGTCACGCGAAAGTCCGGCGAGGTCCGCGCGATCCGCATCAAGCCGGTAATCCGCGTCAATAACGGTGATGTCGCACGAACCCTGGCGCTGGCCGGCCAGGGAATCATGCTGCAACCGGATTTTCTGGTAGGGAAGGACATCGATGCGGGCCGCCTGAAGCGCCTGCTCCCGGGTTTTCACGCCGGGGAGCTCGGCATCTTCGCCGTCTACCCGCATCGCAAGTATCTCTCGGTGAAAGTCCGGAGTTTCGTTGATTTCATCGCCCAGGCGCTGAGCCGGGACGTCGTGTGATCCCGGGCGGAGCCTTCGTTGCCGGCCTTTGCCGTCGACAGACACCGGCATATGACCGGCGTGACAGTCGTGGTCGACACCCGGCGCAGATATGCTTGCTCCCGCGGAAACATCCAGTGTGTAATGCCGGTTTTCGGCAAGGACATCCCTGATATGAGCGAACAGGCACCAATGGCTGAACCGGATCTGCAGGGTCTGACCGGCGAGGAGGCGCAGCGACGCCTGCAGCAGTATGGCGCCAATGCGGTGGCGGAGGAGCGGCGCCACCCGTGGCTCGCGTTTCTCGGCAAGTTCTGGGCGCCGGTCCCATGGATGCTGGAG
>VFSW01015121.1_pt1 | contig 10633 bp, 10 predicted proteins | sample 5358111 | NCBI WGS metagenome assembly VFSW01 (sample SAMN11554181, study PRJNA540505) | mine drainage metagenome | isolation source: sediment from site ElyBrook_90M | place: USA: Ely Copper Mine, Vershire, VT | collected 2017
GTCTTGAATTAGCGTTTCGCCAATTAAAGACCCAAGACCTGACCCCCGTATCGTTATCGGACGAGTTGGTTCATCTCGAAGATGGGCAGCAAAACCGAGATGACGATGAAGCCGACAACCGCCCCCATCACGAGGATCATAGCCGGTTCCAGGAGCGACGTCACCAAGAGGACGTTCGCCTCCACCTCTTTCTCGTAGGAATCGGCGATCCGAAAGAGCATCGCCTCCATATTGCCGCTCTGTTCTCCTACGGCGATCATCTCCACAGCAATGGGGGGAAAAAAATCGTTCCTGGAGAGTGGGGTTGAGAGGCTCGCTCCCTCCTCGACATCCTTGGCCGCCGTGCGGATCTGCTCGGCGATGATCAGGTTGTTCACGACGTTCTTCGCGATCTCCAGGGCGGCCAGGAGAGGAACGCCGCTCTGCAGGAGGGTGCCCAGGGTGCGGCTGAAGCGCGCCACGGCAATCTTCCGGTTCAGAGAACCGATGAGCGGCGCCGTGATCTTGAAGCGGTCCCACAGGTGCCGGCCCTGTTCCGTCTTCCGGGTGTAATAGCGCAGGCCGACGATCGCCGTAACGAGGACGAGCGCCATGATCCACCAGAAGTCCTTGAAAAAGCCGCTCACCACGAGCAAAAAAACGGTTATCCCCGGCAGGGTCTGGTGCATCTCCCGGAAGATGTTGGTAATGTTCGGTACCACGAAGGTGACCAGAAAAAAGAGAACGCCGCTCCCGATGAAGAACATGAAGAGTGGATAGGCCAGCGCCGAACGGATCTTGGTTTTCAGGGCCTGCTGGCTTTCGTTGAAATCGGCCAGACGATCCAGAACGAGATTGATCGTTCCCGACGCCTCCCCGGCCCGCACCATGTTGATGTAGAAGGGGGGAAATACCTCCGGAAAATGGGACATGCTCTGGGTAAGGCTCATCCCTTCGTTGACTTCGTCCTTGATCCGGGCTAGCGTCGTCTTGAGCACCGGATGACCAATCTGAGCAACCAGAGCCGCCAGCGATGGGACCAGCGGAAGCCCCGCCCCGATAAGGGTGGCAAGCTGCCTCGTCATGACCGCGAGTTCCCGGAGTCCAACACTCCGGAACAGGTGGATCGCCCCGCCACGGGCGGCCTCCTCCTCCCGCTTCCGATCGGCGGTTTCGACGATTTCCACCGGAAAGACCTCCGTCTCCCGGAGTTTCTGGCGCGCGGCGGTGATACTCCCCGCATCGACGATCCCCTTCCGTCTGCGGCCGCCCGAATCCAGCGCTATGTATTCATAAACCGGCACGATTCATACAACTTTCTTTTATCGACAGGTACCTCTACCATACAACGGAGCCGATTTCAAGGACACCGACGCAGCACCGATCCAGGTCCTCATGCGGCGTTCTTTTCATCCTCGTCGGGGCCGGTTGACGGGGTCGTGACGGCTTCTTCGGATCGGGACCTATGCAGCCGGCCGTCGTACGCATGCTTCCCTACCTGCTCATCCTCACTGCCCATGCACTGGATGGCAAAGCGGCTGAAGGCATAGGACGGCAAGCGGCACGCCGCGGGGATGAGGCCCGTCGGCGGCGGATTCAAATTTGTATGGAGCGCTCTCCGCACAGTACATATTTGTTCCGCGATCATCCGCTCCCCTCAACGGGCGTTAATAATCATTATCCTAATTTATTCAGCTTGTTAAATACCAACCGCTCCTTTGGCACCCTCCTTGCTCTTCTATGGGCAAACGGGCGCATCGTTGGATGTCGGTCCTTCGGAATATCCGGGGGGCGAAAGCATCCGGCGGAGACGATCCCGAAACTTATTTTACGGAGGTATACCATCATGAATACGGGAGACACGGCATGGGTATTAATCTCATCGGCCCTGGTCCTGGGCATGACGATTCCGGGCCTCGCCTTCTTCTACGGCGGCCTGGTGCGGAGAAAGAATGTCCTTTCCATCCTGATGCAGTGTTTCATCATCACCTGCGTCATCAGCCTGCAGTGGGTCCTGTTCGGCTATTCGCTGGCCTTCGGGCCGGATACGGGGCTCGGGATCATCGGCAGCCTGAAGTGGGCGGGGCTCAACTTCGTCGGCGGGCAACCCAACGCCGACTATGCGGCGACGATCCCGCATCAGGCCTTCATGATCTTCCAGGCGATGTTCGCCATCATCACGCCGGCCTTGATCATCGGCGCCTTCGCGGAACGGATGAAATTCTCGGCCTTTCTCATCTTCACCGTCCTGTGGGCGACCCTGGTCTACGATCCCCTGGCGCACTGGGTCTGGGGAACCGGGGGCTGGCTCCGCAACCTCGGGGCGTTGGATTTCGCCGGCGGGATCGTCGTCCATGTCAGTTCGGGGATCTCGGCGTTGACCTTGGCGATCCTCCTGGGAAAGCGGTGCGGTTACGCGCAGCAACCCTTTAGGCCCCATAACCTCCCCTTCACGGTCCTCGGCGCGGCGCTCCTCTGGTTCGGGTGGTTCGGCTTCAACGCGGGGAGTGCCCTGGGGGCGAACGAACTGGCAGCCAACGCCTTCGTGACGACGCATATCGCCGCGGCGGCCGCTGGCCTCACCTGGGCGCTCATCGAATGGTGGCACCACGGGGCGCCGACCATCCTCGGCGCGGCGACGGGCGCCGTCGCGGGACTTGTCGCCATAACGCCGGCCTGCGGTTTTGTCAACCCCATGAACGCCATCTTCATCGGCATCTTGGTTGCCCTGTTCTGTTACATTGCCGTGGTCATGCTCAAATCGTGGCTCGGCTACGACGACTCCCTCGACGCCTTCGGCGTCCATGGGGTAGGCGGGATCTGGGGAACCCTGGCGACGGGGCTCTTCGCGGAGAAAGCGGTCAACGCCGCCGGGGCGGACGGCCTCTTCTTCGGGAACCCCAGGCAATTCTTCGTTCAGTTTCTGCTGGTCGTCATCACGCCGCTCTTCGCCGCGGCGATGACCTGGATCATCTTCAAGGCTGTGGACGCCCTCGTCGGGATGCGGGTGGAGAAACAGGACGAGATCGTCGGTCTCGACCTGACCCAACAGAGCGAATCGGCCTACACGGTCGTAGAATAGGAGGTAATGATCATGAAATACATCGTCGCGATTATCCAGCCCCACAAACTGGAGGAAGTCAAACAGGCGCTCGAAGCGGTGGACGTCAACCTGATGACCGTCTCCAACGTCCTCGGGCAGGGAAGACAGAAGGGGTATACCGAGATCTACCGCGGGGCAAAGGAGGTCGGCGGGCTCCTGAGGAAGGTCCGTCTCGACATCGCCGTGAATGAGGATTTCGTGGAGCCGACCATTGCCGCCATCAACAAGGGGGCCCGGACCGGCGACGGTAAGGTCGGCGACGGAAAGATCTTCGTCCTGGATCTCGCTGACTGCATCCGGATCAGCTCCGGCGAACGGGGCGGGACAGCCATCGGCTGACCCGCGCCCTCCCTCGATGTGAAGCCCCGCCACAGGGCGGGGCTTCCCGGCAAGGAAGAGTCAGGCGGGGTTTGCGGGTTGCGCTCCCGGTCATTGCCGGATTCCGGAGGTAATGCTATGAAGCGGGATAAATCAGCCGACGACGATCTTCTCAAGAGTACGATCGCCGATTTCGAGAAACACATCATCGTTTCCGCCCTGGAGCAGACCGGCGGCAACCAGAACAAAGCGGCGATGCGGCTGGGAACGACCAAACGGATCCTCGCGTATCGCGTGCGAAAATACGGGATCGATCTCGGACGGTTCTGCAGGACGGATGACGGAAGGAAGGGACAAAAATGACCGGCCCGCGGGGCGGGGCATAGCGGGACTCATCCAGCGATGCAAAGAACGAAATGAAGGGGTTCGGGCTGAAGGGGTCGGCGACGCCCGCCGAACGGGACAGCTCGTTTTTCGTGGGCGGCGTATCGGTAAGCTTCTCATTTTAGAGGATTAACGTACCAATCGTGAATAGCGCAAGTAGCGCACGCTCGATAAAATCAAGGCGGTGCCTATTGCAGTATAGAGAATGGCTACATACAATTTTGGTACAGGCGAGTGACGAAGCAAGTACCCCATGACGATCATTATGAAGACCAGGATATAGCTTTTCCAGGACATGAAGGCAAAAGCACACCTTTGACCTTCCATGGAAAGTATGCGCGCCACATTCTTATCCGCGACGCGAAGAAATCCAAAATGGTGAATAAGGAGGGCAACAACAAATCCACCAACTACCGCCAGGAAAGCGCAGGCCGGTTTTTCGTTCCGTAGCCATGAATAAGATAAGCCGTTGAGCAAAATGGATACGCCTATCCACGTTGCACCGGCAATGCGCAAGAGGATTCTTCGGGGAACGCCCGGCTTCCATGCTTCTATTCCGGCACTCTTGTGATTCATAATCGGTTTAAATTATCCCGAATGGCTATGCCGATCGTTCGACACCCTCCGTTAATAAAAAAACCACCCTGACTCTAAAGAGCATAGTGGCCGCCTTTGCACTTCAAATTGTCATAAGTCAACTTCATCTGTACCGTGCTGACTAATGACCAGTGTAAGGTACAGAATATGAGGATATACTACTTTGCCATTCGCGCAAAGTCAAGGCGATATTGATGATATTTCAATCAATTATCCACATACCGATACAGCGGTCAGCCGGTCTGCAATGATGCGTAGCTCCTTCAACCTGCCAGTGCAGTATAAACCAAAAGGTAATGAAATACGCCTCCCAAGAGCACGAATAGGTGAAAGATTTCATGAAAACCGAACCCTGGCCCCAGAACCGGTTTCTTGATGGCATAAAAAATGGCCCCGACAGTGAATGATATCCCTCCGGCAAAAAGGTAAAATACGGCATTGGGGGGCATGGTTGTTAAAAACTCCTTAATAGCCACAATCCCAATCCATCCCATGAGCAGGTAGATGGCCGTGGAAACATAGCGAGGCGCCTTGAGATAGAAGAATTTCAAAAACAGACCGGTAATGACCAGCGACCACTGGATGATGATAACCGACCATCTCCAATACCCGGAGAGATATACATAGCACACAGGGGTATACGTACCCGCAATCATGAAAAATATGGCAGAATGGTCCAGTGTTCGCCAAATAGACAGTTCATTCTCGTATTGCTTCAACGCATGATAGGAAGCACTGGCTGAAAAGAGCAGGGTTACCGAAAAACCGTACACAATGGCGACTGCCACATGATCTGCCGATGTCCGCGCCATATAGATTAAATAGACGGTACCGGCGATTGCCGCAACTATTCCTACCAGATGGGAATAATACGATATTCTTTCCTGACGCCGGATCATCATGCTACCCGATTTCATCGGCTCCGATCAGTTCCGATATTCCCTACTCATTCAACTAATCGACATGACACAGTAAATCTTGCTAAGAGGGAAGACTTCCGGGGTCCTCCCATTGACCGGCCATCGCCAAGAGGACCGAAGCGACGGCCTGCTTGTGTTCCAGCATCAACAGGCGGGCGACGCGGCCGGGTCCGAAAAGCAGCTCCCCCAATCCATGTTCATCTATTTCCAGGCGCACCGCCAGGACCCGCGGCCCGTGGCAACGTAGCAGCGCCTCGATCTGCCGGTAAAAGCGTTCGGATCCGTCGTTTGCCAGGAGGAGCAGCCGGGAAACACGCACACCGCGCGGCACGCCGATCTGGCGGTCCGCCATCTGCAGGCCCCGCTCCTCTGCGGCAAGCTTCCGCTCCGCATTCTCCAGGCTGCGCACCACCTGTCCGGCGCTGTACGCGCTCCGCAGGGCCTCCGCCAGTTCCCGGGTCATCCCGGCAACCGGTATCCCGATCTCGCTTCCCTGCCGCAGCGGCCGGGTGTACGTGGTCAGGTTGCGCAGCAACTGTGACCCTCGCGGATCGGACTCGACCGACTTCGGCAACCGTAAGGACATGTTTCCTCATCAAGCATTCTCGGATCAAGCCTTGCGCCGGGCGATCCAGATCGTGTGGTATCCTCCCCCGCGGGGACCTCGCGTCCGGACACGTTCCTCGTCAACCGCGAATCCCGCTTTGCTGAGCAGCCGGCCGAAAGCCCGGTTGGGGCTTGCCGACCAGAGGGCGAAAACGCCCGCGGGCCGCAGCGCCGTAAAGGCTGCATCCAGTCCGGTCCGGGTGTAGAGCCGGTAGTTGCTCTTCCGGGTCAGGCCCCGGGGGCCGTTATCCACGTCCAGCAGGATCGCATCGTAGGTCCGCTGCTCCTCCCGGAGAATTTGCGCGACGTCGCATTCCCGAACGGTGACCCGGTCGTCATCAAGGGGATGGCCTGCCAGGTCGGCAAGAGGCCCCCGGTTCCATACCACTACCGCCGGCACGAGTTCGGCCACCACCACCCGGCTTTCGGTGCCGAGTCGGTTCAGTGCCGCAGCCACGGTATACCCCATGCCCAGCCCTCCGATCAGGACCCGGGGAGAGGGGAGGGAGGCGATCCTTGCACAGGCGAGCTCCGCCATAGTGTCCTCCGATCCATGGACGCGACTGTTCATGAGTTCGGCGCCGTCCACCCGGATCGAGAACTCACCATTGCGCCGGTATAGGCGCAACTCCCCCGTTTCCCCGGGGACCTGCGCGCTGTCGAGAAGCTGCCAGGGAATCATGGATACCTCAAAAATTGGAGTATGCCATTTTATACGGTTTAATAATAGTAAACTCTTGATCCAGAGCGGGGTTTCCAGACCAATAAATCCCCTCTGTTAAAATGATATCGCGCTCTTTCTTAAAACGTGAAGCTCGCCAGGATGCCGCCCACGAGGAACGAACTGTCGCGTTCGGACGGCAACGCCGTTCCCTTGAGGCCAACCCCCTTCATTTCATCCTTTGCATCGCCGGTCAGTGGGAAGATGTACGAGAGCGTCGGCGTAACCGTGATCCGGTCGGTAACCTTGATCGGCAGGTTAGCCGACACAGATCCGTCGTGGAAATTGTTGAACTTGTCGGTCGTCGGCAGGGCGTTGCTGTCGAATTTCGGATACGTGTCCGCGTCGGTGCTCAACAGGTAGCCGGCCGACGCCGCCAGTTTCAGGGAGACCAGCTTGTTCAATTCGAAAACGTGGGAGATTCCGAGCAGGAAGTACCAGTTGCGGTAATGATCGATCTCCTTGTAGATGGTCAGGGTCGGCGACAACAGGGTGTTGACCCCGACGGCGGCGAAGAGCTCCTGGGAATCGTTCCGGTCTGCGGCGTCCTTGTTCAGCGAAGCAAGGCTATAATAGATATAGCCGCCCCCCACATTGAAGAGCCCCAGCGTCTTCGTGTAGGAGAGGGTCAGATCCGTTTCATTCCACGTCCCCGCATAGGATGCGTTAGCGGGGGAGTAGGGCTTGGTGTCCAGATTCCCCCAGAGGTTGGCCGAGAACCCCTTGTAGCCAAGGGTCATCGACGGTTGGATGACGATGCTGTTCCGGCTCAGCTCGTAGCCTCTCCAGACATACTGATTCAGGACGGCGGTCGTAAAGTCGCCGGTGGGCTTTTCCTCTTCTGCCCGGAGCTGTGCGTCCGGAACAGCCAGCAGCGTGAACACGAGTAAGCCGATTACAGAGAACTTCCTCAAACACGAATTCATTTTCATAACCTTTCCTCCTCCTCCTTCTTCTGCGATTAGCAATTCTCTTTTCCTCATGAAACTAATGCGCCCTTTGGCGCCGATACCGTTTGGCCCATATAGGGCAACAACGGTGCCAACCCAGCAAGTGAGCTACAAGTACCCGGATAAATTTATTTAATTATTTAGACCCCGAACATGATGACGAAGCGATTGTTGAAACAAATTTGTGTCGTTTGCCGGATGGTACGACGAATATGTAGGCTCGCCACGCTTCATTTCCCGCACAATTTCATTTCAAAAAGCGCCCCCGCCTGTGATATGACGAGTCGCATATTCATTACCAGGATGGGCGCAGGGGCAATGACGGAACAAAACAGGAACGACGCAGCCGCAGAACATTCACTGGAAAATCCGGTGGAACGCCACATCGCCGCAATCGCCGCCGAACTCAATATCGGCAAGGCGCAGGTTGCAGCGACGGCTAATCTCCTCGGGGAGGGGGGAACAGTCCCCTTCATCTCCCGCTACCGGAAGGAGGCCACCGGGTCCCTCGACGAGGTAGCCGTTACGGCGATCCGCGACCGCCTCGCCCAGCTCGCGGAACTCGACAAGCGGCGCGAAGCGATCCTCAAATCGCTCGCCGAGCGCGAGCTCCTCACCGATGAACTGAAGAGCAAAATCGACGCCGCGGGAACGCTCACCGTCCTCGAGGACATCTACCTTCCCTTCCGGCCCAAGCGCCGCACACGGGCAACCGTGGCCCGCGAGAAGGGGCTGGAGCCCCTCGCCCAACGCATATTCGCCCAAGCGGAGGCCTTCGACCCGCTTGCCGAGGCAGCCGCCTTCGCGGATCCTGAGAAAGGGGTCGCCACCCCGGAGGAAGCACTCGCCGGGGCCAGGGACATCATCGCCGAATGGGTGAACGAAGACGAACAGGCCCGGGCCCGGATGCGCGCCTTTTTCGCGGAAAAGGCCGTCTTCCAGTCGAAGGTCATCACGGGCAAGGAAACGGAGGGGAACCGCTACCAAGACTACTTCGCCTGGGAGGAGCCGGCGATGAAGGCCCCCTCCCACCGGATCCTCGCCATGCGCCGGGGGGAAAAGGAGGAGTTCCTCACCCTTCGCGTCGTTCCGCCCGAGGCGGAGGCAATCGCCCTCCTCACCGCCCTGTTCGTCAAGGGGGAAGGCGCCCCCGCCGAACAGGTCCGGCTGGCCGTCGAGGACTCCTACCGGCGGCTCCTTTCCAACGCGATGGAGACGGAGATCCGCCTCGCCACCAAACAACGGGCCGACGCGGAGGCGATCCGCGTCTTCGCCGACAACCTCCGCCAGCTCCTGCTCGCCCCGCCGCTCGGGCAGAAGCGCATCCTCGGCGTCGATCCCGGCTTCCGGACGGGCTGCAAGGTCGTCTGCCTCGACGCCCAGGGGAAGCTCTTCCATAACGAGACGATCTATCCGAGCCTCTCGGAGAAGGCCCGGGAGCAGGCCGCGGAGCGGGTCCGCACCCTCTCTGCGGAGTGCAGAATCGAGGCTATCGCCGTCGGAAACGGAACGGCCGGGCGGGAGACGGAAACGTTTCTCCGGGCTCTGGACCTCCCCGCGACGATCCAGGTGATCATGGTCAACGAGAGCGGCGCCTCGGTCTACTCCGCCTCAAAGATCGCCCGCGACGAGTTTCCCGATCACGACGTCACGGTCCGCGGCGCGGTCTCCATCGGCCGGCGGTTGATGGACCCCCTGGCCGAACTGGTGAAGATCGATCCGAAGGCGATCGGCGTGGGACAGTACCAGCATGACGTCGATCAGGCGGCGCTCAAGCAGAGCCTGGAAGATGTCGTCATGAGCTGCGTGAACGCCGTCGGCGTCGAGCTGAACACGGCGAGCGCCGCGCTTCTCACCTACGTATCCGGCCTCGGACCGGCCTTGGCGGGCAATATCGTCGCCTGGCGCAACGATCACGGCCCCTTCCCCTCGCGCGAGGCGCTCAAGGACGTGCCCCGCCTGGGGGCGAAGGCGTTCGTCCAGGCCGCTGGGTTCCTCCGGATCCGCGGCGGGGAGAACCCTCTCGATGCCAGCGCCGTCCATCCCGAAAGCTACGCCATCGTCGATAGGATGGCGGAAGACCTGAACTGCTCCGTCGCCGATCTGATGGCTGACGCGGAGCTCCGCAAAAGGATCGACCTCGCCCGGTACGTGACCGGGGAGATCGGTTTGCCGACCCTGAACGATATCCTCGCCGAGCTCGCCAAACCCGGACGGGACCCCCGCGCCCAGTTCGAGGCCTTCCAGTTTGCCGAGGGAATCGAGAAGATCGAGGACCTCGTGCCCGGGATGAAGCTCCCCGGGATCGTGACGAACATCACCGCTTTCGGCGCCTTCGTGGACATCGGAGTCCACCAGGACGGCCTCGTCCACCTGAGCCAGATCGCCGACCGTTTCGTCAAGGACGCCGGCGAGGTCCTGAAGGTCCGACAGGTTGTCGAGGTAACGGTCCTCGCCGTGGATATGGAGCGAAAAAGGATCTCGCTTACGATGCGGAAAAATCCGGAGGCGGGCACAGCCTCCGACCATTCGCCTGGAGATAAAAAAGAGAAGCCCGCAACGGACAGCCGGCAGCGCCGGGAGAAGCGGCCGGACCGTCCTCCCCGGGCGGAAGTCAAACCCGCCGAAGGTGCCCAGCAAGACACCGGGGAGGGAAAGCCCGCGCCGAAGCAGATAGTGCCAGGAAGGCCGGCAGAGGAACGGGCCGCCGACGGACGGCCACGGGAGCGGCGGGGCAAGCCGGACCAGGGCAGGCCGCAACGGATAAGACCGCGCGAAGAGAAGGTCCCCTTCAACAACCCCTTCGCGGAGTTTTTCAAGAAGAAATAGGGGGGAAAAGCTACCGCGGACCCTTCAGAAAACCGGTATAGACCGATGCCGTCTCCTTGGGTTTCTCGAGCATCGGCATGTGCCCCGTCTCCTTCATGATGACGGTTCGGCAATTCTTCAACTTCTTTTCCAAGACCGCAGCGCCCCCCACATCCAGGATCCTGTCCGTATCGCGGCCCATCGAAGGCAGATACCCCCCGAACAAAAAGTTTACCCGGAGCGTTAG
>VFSW01015122.1_pt1 | contig 10633 bp, 10 predicted proteins | sample 5358111 | NCBI WGS metagenome assembly VFSW01 (sample SAMN11554181, study PRJNA540505) | mine drainage metagenome | isolation source: sediment from site ElyBrook_90M | place: USA: Ely Copper Mine, Vershire, VT | collected 2017
TCTCACCCCCGCAAAGAGACGGCGAGCGAGCGTGGCCTGCGGGAGAGGCGCGAGACGGACCGGGCGGCCGTCGCCGATGCCTGAGAGGCGGCTGGGCGTCGTTTCTCCGTTGGAAGCGCCGGATTCACACGCGGCAGTGGTATAATTCTTCTATGGATAGTGTGCTCGCTCGCCGTGCGTCTATCCGGCTGCGAGATGCGCTAGACCTCTCTGACTTCATGATCGATCTCTCGCTGGAGCGGATCCGGCGGAAGCACCCGGAAGCTCCACACGGTGAATTGATTGCACTCTTGAACGCGGAACTCGCGCAAGGTCTGGCAATCCCGTGTCACGGGGTGCCGATACCGTGGCCCCGTGAAGCGTGAACTTTTTCGAGAGCGCACTCAGACGGATAAAGCGCGACCTGCATAGTATCGGCGTGCCGTGGGCGCTCGTTGGGGGTCTGGCCGTTTCGGCCCGCGCCGGCAGCCGCTCCAACAAAGACATCGTTGCTGTGGTCGCGGTTGGTGAGGTGGGTGGGGCCGACTCTCTCATCAATCGATTGCTGGGCCTCGGGTATCGGACGGCGATGATCCTTGAGGATCCCGAGACAAGGAAGCTGGCTACCGTTCGCCTGTTCGCACCGCTCGCAGACGAGCGGGAGCTCGTATTCGACCTCCTTGTGGGCACATGTGGAATTGAGTCTGAAGTTGTTTCGGCAGCGACTGAGGTTACCGTCGTCCCAACGCTCACGGTCCCAACCGCCACGCTCCACCATCTGCTCGCCATGAAGACGCTTTCGGCGAGCGAACTGCGTCCGAATGACCTGCCCGACATCCAGTCGCTTCTTGGGGAAGCCACCGACGCCGACGTCGCGGCGGCGCGAGAAGCCCTCCGCCTCATCGCCGAACGCGGCTTCAACCGTGGCAAGGATCTTCAAGCTGACTTCGACGGCTACCTTTCCCGCTTCCGTCCTTGAATCAAGTCCCGGCAGAACGCGGGCAGGGTGTTGTTGAGCACGTCTGCTGCCTCCCATTGGAGGAAGTGGCCGGCGTCGCGCACGATGTATGGCCCAACGTGGTCGGGGAACACCACTGCAGCCATGCGGTCGAATTCAGGGTACAAGACGTGGTCGCTGGCGCCGAAGAGGATGAGCGTCTGCGTTGGGTTCGGTGTGGCCATCGTTGAGGGTTCGCTACGGGCGGATTCGTTGAACGAGCTCTCATATGCCCCGAAGCGCGCCCGCAGCTGCGGCGCATCGGCGAACGGCTCGGTCATGAAATCAACGTCCGCCGCGGCGAAGGCTCCCGGGTGCGCCCAGAATCGTGATGTGTAGAAGGTGGCGATGTAGCGCCTGCGCTTGCCGGCAGTGTCGAGCTCGGCGGCGAGGTTGTCCGCGTCTGTGCCCTGGCGCACGAAATAGTCCGAGGCCTCGCGTGCCGGCCGGGTGCGCATGCCCTGCATCTTTTCGCGGTCGTAGGGGAGCGGCGAGTTGAAGAGCACCATGCGCTCGACGAAGCCCGGGTAGCGGAGCGACAGGTCCTGGATCACGGGCCCGCCGAGGTCGCCGCCGCAAACGGCAACGCGTTCGTGGCCGAGGTGGCCGTGCACCAGCGCGAAGAGGTCCCGGCTGTGACTGGGGACGTCATGGAAGCCGTCGGGCCCGACCCCCGAATCGCCGAAGCCGCGGAGGTCGGGCGCGATCACCTCGAAGCCTGCCGCAGCCAGTGGTGCGATGTTGCGCCACCAGATCCGCTTCGTCTCTGGCCAGCCGTGCACCAGTAATAGCGGGACGCCACCGGCCCCTTCGTGGACGAATGCCTGGCTGAAGCCCCGCGGTGAGGCCGTGGCGACGTGAAACTGGCCCGGGTCAAGCGTCATCTCCGCGTATTCTAGCGATGGCAAGCGTCCACGTGGGAGAGAGTGGTTGCCCGCACGGTCGAGGCGGCCCACGCTTTGCCAATATCCGCGCCGGAGGCCAGTCAATGACGTATCGAGCGCTCGTGGCGAACAAGCAAGGTGACGATTTCAGCGTTGCAGTCGCACAGCTGGAAGAATCCAGCCTTCCCGCAGGCGAAGTGACCATCAGGGTCGAGTGGTCCAGTGTGAACTACAAGGACGGCCTCGCCTGCAGCCCGAATGGACGCGTGGTGCGCACCTATCCCATGGTCCCCGGTGTCGACCTCGCCGGCATTGTCGAGAACTCGACCGACAGCCGCTACCGGCCGGGCGATGCCGTGCTTGTTACTGGTTACGACCTTGGCGTTGCGCATCCGGGCGGATTCGCCGAACGAGCGCGCGTCCCCGCCGGCTGGGTGGTGCCGCTTCCCGCTGGCCTGACCACGAAGGAGGCGATGGCCATCGGGACCGCCGGCCTGACAGCGGCCCTCTCCATCGAGGCACTCGAACGGAGTGGGTTGCAGCCCTCCAGCGGGCCCGTCATCGTCACCGGCGCCACCGGTGGCGTTGGGAGCACCGCGCTGAGCATGCTGGTGCAGCTCGGCTACACCGTGGCCGCGAGCACCGGCAAGGCCTCGGAACACGCCTTCCTGAGGGAGCTCGGGGCCGCAGAAATTCTCTCCCGCGAAGAAGTGAGTGCGGAAAGCACCCGGCCGATGGAGAGTGAACGCTGGGCCGGCGGCATCGACCCAGTGGGCGGGCCCACCACCGCCTACTTGCTGCGCGCGACCAAGTACGGTGGCGCAGTTGCCGTCTCGGGCCTCACCGGTGGCACCGCGGTTAACACGACGGTGTTCCCCTTCATCCTCCGCGGCGTCAGCCTCCTGGGGATCGACTCCGTCATGTGCCCAATGGCAACCCGCGAGCACGTCTGGCAGCGGCTCGCCACCGACCTCAAGCCACACGGCCTGCTCGAGTCGATCGCCGTGGAGACGGGCCTGGATGGCGTTCCGAGAGTGGCGGCTGAAATCCTCGCCGGTCGTGTCCGAGGACGCACCCTCGTGCGCGTCGGCGGACACGACGCGTAGCGCCCTACCTTCCCATCCCTCAGACTGGCACCGCGCATCATTGCCCAGGAGAGAATTTCATGGCAGAAGCCACGATATCTTCGGTGAAGGCGGACGTCGTCGCCGCTTTCGAGACGTACATTGCAGAACTCAAGCAGGCGGCGCCCCACTGGGAACGCAAACCCGCCGGCGGCGGCGAGGGCGAAGACGCCTGGTCCGCGCGCCAGGTGGCAGAACACATCGCCGGTTCCGGGCCATTCTTCGCGGCCGGGATTGCCCAGGCGATCGGCGTGCCCGGCCCGACGCCCGCTCCCGTCTCGCTCCCCGACCCGCGAGACGCAGTCGTCGCCACAGAAGGCGGTCACGCGGCCCTCATCGGCGTCGTGGACCAGGTGAAAGACGAGCAACTGTCCATGCCCATCGACCACCCGCGTCTCGGCAAGCAGACCCTGGGTGGCGTGATCGGCATCGTCGCCTACCACCTGAACGATCATGCCGGCCAGCTCAAGGCGCTCCGCGAAGCCTGACTTCGAGTCCGGAAGCCGGCACGGAGTTGCGGCTCGTCCTTGCCCCTCTGCGCTGATTGACTTCGCGGTAGTCCGTCCGGTGAAATGTGGGGAGCAGAGTCGCTGGACTCCGGGATGAGGAGTCCGTTTCACCGAAGGGTTGTTGTTGCGCTGGGAGTCGTGACCGTGGTGGGGGTCGCGGCTGCCGTGGCCGTCGTCGAACTGGTGCCAGGGAGCGGCAGGGCGGCCTCGATCGTGTCGGCGCCGGACCTGACGAGCGCCGCCGTCCAGCCCGGCAAGGCGGGCGAGGCCGTCAGTGCCATTTCTGCCCGGGTTGGCTTCGCGGTCAAGGCGCCCGTCCCGCCCCCCGGCTACGAACTCGAGCAGGTCACCAACCTCCACGTTGGCACCGCCCCGGTCGCCTTCCTGCGGTATGTCCCGAAGGGCGCGGTCGCCCCCGTCACCAGCGAGATCAACGTGCAGGAGTGGGACATCCGCCTGGTTACTCCGGCGCATGGTAACCCGGCAAGCGCGCCCGACATCAGGGTCGATGCCGGCCTCCCGTGGGCGGAGGTGTGGTTGGCGCCGGGCTCCTCAGCCAGGGGCGCGGCCTACACCGTGTTCGCAGGCAAGAGGACGTATGTCATCGACCTCCGGAACTATCCGCTCTTCAATGCGACGGCCCTGCGGAGCTTCATCGCGCCGTTCCAGCCCGCTTCCTAGCGCTGGGGACGAGCGGCTCAGGAGCGAAAGGGCACGCGCGCGAGCAGTTCGTCGAGGTTATCGCGCGTGATTGGCCGCACGACGCGTCCCAGTCCCGTCCAGTGCGCCCACTTCCAGTCGCCCGTCGCCCGCGGATGGTCCGTTTGCAGGACGATCGGCGCCGCTTTGCTGGCGAGCATGAGGTGGTAGTGCTCGGTCAGCGGCAGCGCTTCGTTGACGAGGCCCAGCCAGAACGCCATTTCGCCACCATCGGGCGCGAAGGTCGTGCCGAGGTAGCGGTAGCGGCCGTGCATGGGCCGCGAAGCGCTGTTGACATAGCGAGCGGCCGGGCCAAACCGACGGCGGATTGCGGCGCCGCCAAGCGCATAGAGACGGTTTGTCGTCACCGCTTGATCCAATGGCACGTCGCCGATGCCGAGGATGTCCCGCAGGATGAACTCGACGTACTGGCGCGCCATCGGGTCGGGGTCGTCTTCGAGCGCCTCCACGACCTGGAGCCAGGTGAGGGGGCGCCACGTTGCATCGTCGCGGTCGCCGCTGAGGCCGAGCACCACGCAGGCCGTGGGAGTGACCCAGGTGGCCGAGAGCCGTTCGAACGCCGGCAGCGCCGTTTCGTCGGCGCCGGACTCGATCTGAACCTCGACAATCACTCGCGCTCCTCCTTCGAAGGTAAGGAGGAGGTCGGCGACGCCGGCATCAGCCAGGAGGGGCTGCACTTCGACGATTGCAAGCGCTTCCCCATGAATACCCGCCGTTGAAGCGACCAGCGCAGTGAGCATGCGGTGGCCCCGCTGCAGGAAGTAGGCGAGACCATTTGTGCAGTAGTTCTCGAACGGTGAAGCGCTCGACCCCGGGCGGTAGGTCGAAAGCATGGTGAAGAGGTTCGGTTCGGCCATGCATCTAGCCTACAAAGCGCGGCCACAAGGGACGATGGCAACCGTCACCGGAGGAAGGGCCAGCGTCAGTCGGCGCTGGAGGCACGACGTTCACGACGTTTCAGTGCCTTCGAGCGCTTGATCTCGGCGGACTGCACTGCGCTGAGCAGCGAACGGCCATGCTTGTTCATGCGCTGCCTCTTCGCTTCGAGTTTCTTCGCCCGCTGCTCCCATGAAGGCATTGTGTCAGCCTGAGTGGACGTGGAGGTCGGCCCAATCCGTGATGAGCCGGAGCACGCGCGTGCTTGAGACGCGCGTGAGCTTGTTGCGGGCGCGGCCTGCTTCGGCGGCTTTCTGCTGGAGCGCCAGCAGTTCGGGCGGCGAGCCTGCAGGCGCCGCCAGTTCGAGCCGGGTGGATTCCCAATGCGCCATCGAGTCGTAGGCGGTGAGGAGCACGAGTTCGTCGCTGGGGCCGCCGTGCACGTTCGAAAAGAGGCCAATGATCCTGCAGCCCCTCGCCTCCATATAGGGCCAGATGCCTTCTCGCGAGAGACGCTCGAATTCTCCTGCGCTCCCGCGTTCGATGGTGAAGCTGCGCTGCACGACAATGGCCATGCCCGGAGTATAGACGAGAGATAGAAACCGCAGGCGCGTCTATTCGAGCCGCGCGCGCCAGGGGTGGTCCGGGTGCGCCAGGGCGAGTGAGTCGCCGAGCCACTTGCGCTGTGCAGCGCTGAGCAGCGGGATGGCGGCCTCGAAGTCCGACTGGTCCTTCGGGCGACGGCCCGGCGCTTTGTAGAGGAGCTGCACCTCTGGCGCCAGGTATCGCACGCCGCCCGCCTCGAATGTGAGCGTTTCCAGTGGCCGGCGAATCCGGTTATCGCGGCGGTAGATCCAGTCCATCCCGTCGGAGTCATCGAGCATCAGCTGGAACCGCCAGGGCTCGCCTCCGGTGCGGCGTACCCAGATGTCGTGGATCGGCACTTCGAGCTGCTCTGCTGTGCGCCAGGGGCGGAGCGTGCCTGGCGGGTCGGCGCAATGCAGGTCCCAGCCCGAGAGCTGCGATTGGAGGCCGACATGATCCCGCCGCAGCACCCCGATGTCGATGTCGCCGTGCTCGCGTATGACACGCCCGAGGAACGCCTCGATGGCGAAGCCGCCCGCTACCCACCATGGCCCGGCGAAGCCCGCCATGGCTGCGGCGGCGTCGGCAGGTGAGAGGTGCTCCCACGGCCCCCAGGGGGTCTCAATCCGCACGGCCGGCGCCGCCCCTGTCACCCGAGGGTGACATAGCCCGCAGGATGCGGATGAGCAGCGGCATCCACTCTGTTCCGGCGGAGACCCGGTCGATGCGCACCTGGTTCGGACCGACCATGATGCCCCTGAGTCCGAGTGCCTCGACGCTCGCCCGCGTCGCTTCCGTCGTCCCCCCTCGCAGGCGAATGTGGAACATGAACTCGTCGGTCTTGATGCTCTCCACGCGGGCACGCCGCGCGATCGATTTTACGAGCGAGACATAGAGCAGGTTCTCAACCGCATGCGGGATAGGCCCGAAGCGATCGGTGAGCTCCGCCTGCATCTCCGCCACTCCCTCGATCGTCTCAATCTCTGCCACCCGCTGGTAGACGGCCAGGCGCGCGTGGATGTCATCAACATACTGCTCGGGGACGTGCGCGCTGAGCGGGAGGTCGATGGCCGGCGCGGGTGCGAGCGGCGGCGGTCCGGCTGGAGTCGTGGGCGTGACCGTCTGTTTGAGGGCGTAGACCGCCTCCGCGACGAGCTTTGAGTACATGTCGAAGCCAACCGCGGCGATGTGCCCGCTCTGCTCGTTCCCGAGAACGTTGCCGGCACCCCGGATCTCGAGGTCACGGAGGGCAATCTGGAAGCCGGCACCGAGTTCGCTCGCTTCGAAGATCGCTTCCAGCCGTTTTTGGGCGTGCTCCGTGATGGAGCGATCCTTTTCATAGAGCAGGTAGGCGAAGGCCCGGTTCGCCCCGCGCCCCACGCGCCCGCGCAGCTGGTAGAGCTGCGAGAGCCCGAGGCGATCGGCGTCGTTGATGATGATCGTGTTGGCGTTGGGGATGTCGAGCCCACTTTCGATGATCGTGGTGCAGACGAGCACATCGTGGTCGCCCGCGCTGAATTCCATCATCACGCGTTCGAGCTGGTCTTCCGGCATCTGGCCGTGGCCCACGGCGACGCGCGCTTCGGGCGCAATTTCCCGCACCCGTGCCACGATCCGCTCGATGTTGTGCACGCGATTGTGGACGAAGTAGACCTGCCCGCCCCGCTGTAATTCGCGGTCGATTGCCTCCCGGATGATCTCGTTGTCCCATTGCAGCACATACGTCCGGATTGGGGGACGCTCTTCCGGCGGCGACATCACCGTGCTCATGTCGCGAATGCCAACGAGGGACATCTGCAGCGTGCGCGGGATGGGCGTCGCTGAGAGAGTGAGCGAATCGACCTCCGCGCGCATCTGCTTCAGCCGCTCCTTGTGGCTCACGCCGAAGCGCTGCTCTTCATCGATGATGATTAGACCGAGCTCCTTGAAACTGATGTCCTTCTGCAACAGGCGATGGGTGCCGATCGCGATGTCGACTTCGCCCGAGGCGATGCCGGCTGCAATCGCCCGCTGCTGCTGCTCGTTGCGGAAGCGGCTGATCACCTCCACGCGCACCGGGAAGCCCGCCACGCGTTCGCGGAAGGTGTTGCCGTGCTGTTCGGCGAGCACGGTGGTAGGGACGAGCACCGCCACCTGGCGCCCGTCCGCGACAGCCTTAAACGCGGCCCGGATCGCGACCTCTGTCTTGCCGTAGCCCACGTCGCCGCAGATCAGCCGGTCCATCGGCCGCGAAGCCTCCATGTCCGCCTTGACATCGCTCACGGCCTGCAATTGGTCGGCAGTCTCGACGAACGGGAATGCCGCTTCCATCTCCATCTGCCAGGCGCCGTCGGGCGCGAAGCTGTGGCCGACCGCGACTGCGCGCCGCGCGTATAACTCCAACAGCTCCTGCGCCAGCTCGACGACTGCCTGCTTGACGCGCCGTTTCGCCCGCGACCATTCCTGTGAGCCGAGCCGCGTCAGCGCCGGGGGATGATCCGTGGGGCCGACGTAGCGTGTGACGCCCTCAAGCTGGTCCGCCGGGACATAGATGCGGTCGCCCTCGGCGTATTGAAGTTCGAGGTACTCGCGCTCCAGCCCGTCCACCGAGCGCCGCACCAGGCCTCCGTAGCGGGCGATGCCGTGGTCCGCGTGCACAAGGTAATCACCGCGTTCGAGATCGGAGACGATGTCGGGCCTGATCCCCTGGCGTGTCCGGGTGGGGCGGCGGCGCTTGCGGAATCCGAACACCTCCGCGTCGGAGATCACGACCAGCCGCTCATCGAGGATGAAGCCGCCAGAGAGCGCGACGGGCAACAGCGTGATCGTCCCCGCGCCCGGCAACGATGGCAGATGCCGCCGCAAGTCCGCCGCGACCCCGTCCGCATCGAAGATTTCGGCGAGGCGCAGCGCCTGCTGGGAGGCGATCACGACCGTTCGTCCGTCGCGCGCCCAGCTTGCCGCCTGGCCCGTGAGTGGTTTGAGCTTGCCCGCGAAGGAGGGAGTCGCCTGCAGTGGCAGCCGCCGCGCCCCGAGCTCTTCGGCACCGAAGCGCTGGAGGTGCACGGCGCGCGAATACGCGGCGAGCGCGGCGCGGACTTCCGCCGGTGTCGAGCGGAGCGCGGGCAACCCTTCTGGCAGGTCGCCCCGGCGCTCGAGCTCCTCCCGTGTCCGCGCCTCCTGTTCGAACTGGCGCTCGACGGCGGTATAGCCTTCGTCCGCATCGTCGAAGACCACAGCCCCAGCGGGATTGAAGTGGGCCAGCGCCGTGGTTGAATGGAGGAGGGGTTCGAGGAAGCTCTCATATTCGCTGCGATTGCCTCCAGCGAGCAGCTCTATCTGTTCACTGACTGCTTCTGCTTGCTCGCCATTCGTGCGGATGCCATCGAGCAGCGCGCGTGCGGCGTCCCGCGCCCGCCGTGTGCCGGTCGCCGCGGGCGCCAGCGATACACTCTCGACCCGGCCGATGCTTCGCTGCGTACTGAATGCGACGCGCCGGATACTGTCGATCTCGTTTCCGAAGAACTCGATGCGCAGTGGTGCTTCCGCCCCGACGGGGAACACGTCCATAAGTCCGCCGTGGCGGGACAGTGTCCCCGGACGGTCCGCGAGTGGCTCGACCAGGTAGCCAGCGGCTTCAAGGCGCGCGGCGAGCGCAGCAGGCCCCATCGCTTCGCCACTCCGGATTTCGATGGCTTCGGATTGGAGGCTGGGGCCCGCGCAATGTTCTGACACAGCTGCCCATGACGCCACGATCAATGCTCGTCCGCCGCCCTGGAGCAGCGCCAGCGCACGCGCTCGCTCGAGGGAGACGGCGAGGTCGTCCCGCGTGAATTCGTAGGGAAGGCCCTCACGTTCGGGAAGGCGCGCGAGCGGAACATCCTCGAGGAAGAGCGCGACCTCTTCGTGCACCGCCAGCGCCCGTGCCGGAGTGGGCACCAGGAAGAGGGTGGGTGAATCGCGCCGCGCCGCGAGCGCCGCCGCGACCGGCACCTTCGCCGTCTCCGGCACGCCAAGGCGCGCGTCACCGCTCCCCGCGCGCACGAGGGGCTCGATGACATCCGCAGTGGCCGCCGTCAGACCGACGAGTTCACTGGCCAGCCGACATTACTCCCGGGCGGGCGCATTGCTCCGCGCCGAGTCTCATTCTACAGGCCTATGGCACGGGCTGTTTTCGCGCCGAAACGGTCCGGCGCGTGTGCTTTGGTACAGTGGACAGGATGGATGAGCCGCACCCGCGCTCCTGCCGCATGGGCGGTGGTGGATCGTGACCCCCGGCAGTGGCCCCTCGCCAGGGGCGTCGCGCTGGACCCGCCGCCGCGCCCTCCTCGCTGGCGGTGGCGCACTCCTCGCCACCGGCGGGGGGGGCGGGGGAGCGGATTGGGGTGGGTGGCGGCGGGTTGGCGCCCCGTGTGCCCCGCTTGCGCGACCGCCTTCGGGCGGGCTGCCGAGCGCCCCCGCCCCGGGCACGACTCCAACACCGGCCCTCCCGCGCGGTGGCACGGCACGGCTCGCGAGCCCGGATACATTCAACTTCGACACCTTCGATGCCCAGCGCAGCGGGGAGCCTTCGGTGGTGGAGGTGCTTGGCCGCGCCCTTTCGCGCGTGGTCCAGTGGACCAGCTTTGCGCGCGGGGAGATAGGCCCCGACCTTGCGGCGAGTTGGGAACAGCCCGACCAGCAGACGCTCATCCTGCACCTGGATCGTGCCGCCCGGTGGCAGGGTCGAGCCCCCGTCAACGGGCGCACGTTCACCGCTGGCGACCTCGTGGCGCACATCGAGCGGACGCTCGCACTCTCCGCCGGCGAAAAGCTCCCGTTGAACCAGCGCGCCGGCGACTATGCCTCCATCGCCCGTGTTTCCGTTCCCGGGGACAGCACGGTGACGATTACCACGAGCCGGCCAGACCCGTTTCTGACTGGGACGCTCGCCGGCCGTTTTGCGCTGGTACAGGCCCCGGAGGCGGTTCGGGCCTTCGA
>VFSW01015123.1_pt1 | contig 10633 bp, 8 predicted proteins | sample 5358111 | NCBI WGS metagenome assembly VFSW01 (sample SAMN11554181, study PRJNA540505) | mine drainage metagenome | isolation source: sediment from site ElyBrook_90M | place: USA: Ely Copper Mine, Vershire, VT | collected 2017
AACGCTGTTTTTTGGATTGAGTCTTGGGTCCGTGCTCGTGCTGATTGCGATCGGACTGGCGATCACGTTCGGCGTCATGGGCGTCATCAACATGGCGCACGGCGAACTGATGATGCTCGGCGCGTACACCACCTACGTTGTGCAGACGGCCATGCCCAACCACACCGAGATTTCCATCCTGGTGGCGATTCCGGCGGCGTTTATCGTTGCGGGGCTGATGGGCATTCTAATCGAGCGTTCCATAATCCGTTTCCTTTACGGCAGACCCTTGGAGACTCTGCTGGCGACGTTTGGCGTCAGCCTCATCCTCCAGCAACTCGTGCGGTCAATTTTTTCCGCCCTTAACCGATCGGTAATCACGCCGGATTGGATGAGCGGCACGCTGCAGGTGAACGATGCGCTGTCGATCACTTATAACCGCCTCTATATCGTGGTCTTCACGCTGATCGTCTTCGCCGGTTTGCTCGTGATACTCAGGCGCACGCGCGTGGGCCTTCAAATTCGCGCTGTCTCGCAGAATCGTGCCATGGCAAAAGCGATGGGCATTCGCAGCGAGTGGGTTGACGCAATGACCTTTGGGCTCGGTTCCGGGATTGCGGGCGTGGCCGGCGTGGCGCTTAGCCAACTGACCAACGTGAATCCGAACCTGGGGCAGTCCTACATCATCGATTCTTTCATGGTGGTCGTTTTTGGAGGAGTTGGGAATCTCTGGGGCTCCATGGTGGGGGGCATGTCGATGGGCGTAGTCAACGAACTCCTTGAACCCTACGCGGGAGCTGTGTTGGCGAAAATATTCGTACTGGTGGCGCTGATTCTGTTTATTCAGAGGCGGCCGCGCGGCCTGTTTCCACCAACCGGCCGCGCATCGGAAAATTAGCGGTTATGGCCCGACAATACACGTTATGGATCAGCGCACGGAAAGATTCGGGCACCGCATGGTTTCTAGGCGGGCTTGCTCTGATCGTTGTAGTAGTGCCCATCCTCAATCTTGTTGTGCCTCCGTCCTCGGCGTTTCACATCTCGGCCTACGGTTTAACGTTGGTAGGAAAATATCTCTGCTATGCGCTGCTGGCGCTGTCCGTGGATTTGATCTGGGGATACTGCGGCATCCTGAGCCGGGGGCAAGCGGCCTTTTTTTCGCTCGGCGGCTACGCCATGGGCATGTACCTGATGCGGGAGATCGGTCCGAGGGGCGTGTACTGGGATCCTGTGCTGCCCGACTTCATGGTTTTCCTCAACTACAAGTCGCTGCCATGGTTTTGGCACGGTTTTAACCATTTCGGATTTGCCCTGCTCATGACGCTGCTCGCGCCGGGATTGCTGGCGTTTGCGTTCGGATGGTTTGCCTTCCGGTCTCGCGTCACCGGCGTATATCTATCGATCATTACTCAAGCACTTACTTACGCTTTAATGCTGGCATTTTTTCGGAACGACATGGGTTTTGGCGGCAACAACGGATTCACGGATTTCAAAGACATCCTGGGCTTTGACCTTCATTCCGAGAAGGTGCACGTCTTCCTGCTTTTGATTACGGCAATCGCGCTTGCGGCGAGCTATCTGTTGTGCCGCATGGTCGTCTCGTCCCGGGCGGGGCGTGTGATCCGGGCGATCCGCGATGCCGAGAGCCGCACCCGTTTTCTGGGTTATCGCGTGGAATCGTACAAACTGTGGGTTTTCGTGTTGTCCGCCGTCCTTGCCGGCGTTGCCGGCGCGCTGTACGTGCCGCAGATCGGCATCATCAACCCCAGTGAGTTCTCTCCCATCAACTCGATCGAAGTCGTTATTTGGGTGGCCATGGGAGGGCGCGGCACGCTTTACGGAGCGGCGCTCGGCGCCATTCTGGTGAATTATGCCAAAACGTATTTCACCAGCACGATTCCGGAAGCGTGGAACTACGCGCTGGGCGCGTTGTTCGTGCTGGTCACGCTGTTCCTGCCGCGGGGGATTATCGGCCTCGTGTCCGGCAGGGTAAGTAAGCAAAAAAACGCGGAGCGCTTCCGAGTGCAAACCGGAAAGCCGGAGCAGGCGGGAAAATGAGCGTTCAGGGCAAAACTCTGTATCTCGAGAAGTTGACCGTCAGCTTCGATGGATTTAAGGCGCTCAACGAACTCACGCTGCAGATCGAGCCCGGAGAGCTGCGCTGCATCATCGGACCGAACGGCGCGGGCAAAACCACGATGATGGACGTGGTCACGGGGAAAACCCGTCCGGATTCGGGCACGGTGCGATTTGGCGACAAATTGAACCTTCTCGCAATGTCCGAGCCGGAAATCGCGCAGGCGGGAATCGGAAGAAAATTTCAAAAGCCGACCGTGTTCGAACGGCTCACGGTGTTTGAAAACCTGGAGCTGGCGCTCGCGGGGGACAAGTCCTTCCTAAAAGCCTTGTTCGCTCGCCGGACGGTGAAGCAGGATAACAGAATCTTCGAGGTGCTCGAAATCATCGGCCTCACGCAGCTTCACCAAGCGCTGGGAGGAACGCTCGCCCATGGCCAGAAGCAATGGCTGGAGATCGGCATGCTGCTGATGCAGGAGCCCGAGCTGCTGCTGGTCGACGAGCCGGTCGCCGGCATGACTCCGCAGGAAATCGAGCGAACGGCCGGGCTGCTACTATCCCTCGCGGGCGAACATTCCGTGGTGGTGGTCGAGCACGACATGGATTTCGTTCGTTCCATCGCCAAGCGCGTCACGGTGCTGCACGAAGGGCGCGTTCTGGCCGAAGGCAACATGGACCAAGTGCAAAATAATCCGCGCGTCATTGAAGTTTATCTCGGAGCGTGAGCGTGCTGACGATCAAGACCTTCAATCAATTCTACGGAGGCAGCCACACGTTGTGGGATGTGGATCTCACGGTCACCGAGGGCTCGCTCATGTGCCTGATGGGACGCAACGGCATGGGCAAGACCACGCTTCTGAAATGCATCATGGGCCTTTTGCCGGCGGCGTCGGGCAGCATTACTTTTGACGGAATCGAGTTGTTGAATTGTCCCGCCGAGGAAAGGGCCAGGATCGGCATCGGGTACGTGCCGCAGGGCCGTGAGATATTTTCGCATCTGACGGTGGAGGAAAATCTGAGCGTAGGCCTGGGCGTGCGCAAGAACGGCGCCCGGACGATCCCGCCGCGCATCTTTGACTTGTTTCCCGTGCTGAAGCAAATGATGAAACGCCGTGGCGGCGACCTTTCCGGCGGGCAGCAACAGCAACTGGCGATTGGCCGGGCCCTCGTTCTGGAGCCGAAGTTGCTGATTCTCGATGAGCCCACGGAAGGAATCCAGCCGAATATCGTCCACGAAATTGGCGATATTGTCTTGAAGCTGAATAAGGAAGAGGGTCTGGCCGTCCTGCTGGTCGAACAAAAGTTGCCGTTCGCGCGCCGCGTGGCCAGCGAGTTTTGCATACTCGCCAATGGGCGGCGAGTTGCCGCGGGAGCGATCGGCGAACTGACGGACGAAGTCGTGCGCGCGCATCTGAGCGTGTGAGCCGACGAAAATATCAGCACGAACAGGAAACTCAGGTCTGAACGCGACAGGACCGATTGTCTGGAGGCGGATCAAATCGATTGGGATTTTTTTCCCTGCGCCGCCTAGAAACTGCGGGAGTCACGCGGTCCTGGCAGTGCCGGCTTACTATCACATCCACTGGATCTTCTTCGATGCAATCGCGCGATTCTGTTTAAGCATTTGTACGGTCACATTTCTCAAAGGCTCTCAATTTCCCGAATCCGCGGACTTCTCAGGCATGGTCAGCGTTCCGCGCCGGAGCGCTCGCTCCTTCATCAGAGCGAAGAAAACGGGCACTAGGATTAGCACGTTAATCGTGGACGTGATCATTCCGCCGACGAGAGGCGCGGCAATCGGCTTCATCACGTCCGAACCGACGCCCGTCTCCCACAAAATGGGAACCAGGCTGGCCAGCACAACCGTGACGGTCATGAGCTTCGGCCTCAGCCGCTGGACAGCGCCTTCGATTACCGCTGCTTCGATGTCTTCGTGACGCAGTGGAACTCCGGACTTGAGCCGATGGTCCAAAGCTTCGTGCAGATACACGACCATCACGACGCCGGTTTCCACGGCGATCCCAAACAGCGCGATGTAGCCAACCCACACGGCCACGCTGAAGTTATATCCAAGCAGCCGCTGAAGAATCAGGCCGCCGGTCAGCGCGTAGATCGTGGGAAAGATGAGGACGGCGGCTTCAGTGACGGAATGAAAAACCATGTAGAGCAGCAAAAAGATGACAAAGAAGACGATCGGCAGAATTAGTTGCAGCCGCTGCTTCGCCCGCAACTCGAACTCGTATTCACCCGACCATTTGTAGGTAAAGCCGGGCGGCAGGGCCAGCTTTTGATGGAGCAAAGTAGTTGCACGAGTGACGAAGCCGCCGTAATCGTTGGTGTTCAGGTCGATGTAAACGTAGCCGGTCAGCGCGCCGTCTTCATCGCGGATCATGGAAGGTCCTCGAGAAAATGAGATTTTGGCCACATCGGAGATGGGAATCTGCGCGCCGGAGGGCGTGCCGATCAAGACGCGCCGCAATTCATCGACGTTGTCGCGAAAATCGCGGTTGTAGCGGACATTTACCGGATAGCGCTCGCGGCCCTCGACGGTCTCGGCGACCATATCGCCACCGATTCCTGAAGTGATGGCCTGTTGCACGTCGGCGATGGTCAGGCCGTAGCGCGCGGCTTCCGCGCGGTTCGCTTCGATGTTGAGGTAAAAACCTTGCGAAACGCGTTCGGCAAAAATGGAACGCATCTCGGGAATTGCCGACAGAATCTGTTGTACCTGCGCGCCAACCTGTTGGACGCCCTCCAAGTTCGGGCCCTGAATCTTCAAGCCCAGCGGAGTTTTGATTCCCGTCAATTCCATATCGAGACGGTTTTCCACCGGCATGGTCCAGGTATTGGACAGGCCGGGAAACTGGAGTTTCTCGTCCATTTCCTGAATGAGTTTTTCGTACGTCATCCCCGGCCGCCACTGCGCGCGGGGCTTGAGCATGACGGTGGTGTCGTACATATCGAGTGGAGCGTTATCCGTCGCGCTGTCGGACCGGCCAACGGAACCGAAGACGGTTTCGACCTCCGGGAAAGTCCTGATGATTTTGTCCTGCTCCTGAAGCAGTTGCGATGCCTGCCCGATGGAGATTCCCGGCAAAGCGGACGGCATGTATAGAGCGGAGCCCTCAAAAAGCGGCGGCATAAATTGACTGCCGATGTGAAGGGCGAGAGGCAGCGTGACCACGAGAAACAACAGATTGAGCAGCAAGGTGGTCTTGCGAAAGCGCAGGCACAGCCGCAAAACCGGCAAATAAATAGCCTGGGTGATTCTGGAAATCGTGTTTCGCGATTCAGGCGTCAGCCGCCGGCGTAGAACAGGGCCCTACGGCAGGGCCCGGGGGGGGATGCCAGGCACAAGAACATGCTGAACAGGACCATCAGCACGGGCACGAGGGTGATGGCCAGGACAGAAGAGAAGCCAACAGCCAGCGTCTTCGTCCACGCCAGGGGCCGAAACATCCGTCCTTCTTGCGCTTCCAATAAAAAAACCGGTAGAAACGAAACCACGATGATCACCAGTGAAAAGAAAATAGCGGGACCAACTTGCTTGGCGGAGTCCAGCAAGATGCGGCGGCGTTCTGCTTCGGGGATTTGCCTTTGCGATTCGGCGGCGGCTGGATCGTTGGCAACCCCGTCGAGAGGCGCGGAAACCGTCGGGGATTGGTGTTCGGATAAATGCCGGTAGCCGTTCTCTACCATGACGATGGCGGCGTCCACGAGTACTCCAATGGCGAGCGCCAATCCACCGAGCGACATGATGTTGGAGGTGACGTGGAGGTAATACATCGGGATAAACGAACCGACCACGGCGATGGGCAAAGTCAGAATCGGAATCAGTGCGGAACGGAAGTGAAAAAGAAAAACGATAATCACGATGCTGACGATGATCGCTTCCTCGAGCAAATCGCGCTGCAAGGTTTCAATGGATGCGCGGATCAGTCCCGAGCGGTCGTATCCGGCGACGATTTCCACGCCGGGCGGCAACGAAGGCTTGATTTCCGAAAGTTTCTGCTTGATGCCGTTGATGACGCTCAACGCATTCATCCCGTCGCGCATGACGACAATCCCGCCAACGGTTTCTCCCTCCCCTTGCCATTCCGCAACTCCTTCCCGAATGTCCGGTCCAAACGTGACCGTCCCCAGATCGCGGACGAGCACCGGAGTTCCGTTCTTGGTTGCAACGGGAACGGTTTCCAAATCGCTCAACGAACGCAGATAGCCGAGGCCGCGAATCATGTATTCCGCGCCGCCCATTTCCAGCAGGCGTCCGCCAACTTCGTTGGTACTGGCTCGAACTTTTTCAATCACCGTGGAGAGAGGGATTCCGTAAGCGCGAAGTTTCTCGGGATCGACGTTGACCTGATACTGGCGAACAAACCCTCCAATCGTCGCCACTTCTGCGACGCCCGGCACGGTTTCGAGTTGATAGCGCAAATACCAGTCTTGAAGACTGCGCAAATCGGCCAAGCTGCGTCGATGGCTGTGATCCACCAGTGCGTATTCATAGACCCACCCCGCTCCCGTCGCGTCCGGACCGATAACCGGATGCACGCCTTCCGGCAGACGCCCGGTGATCTGTTGCATGTACTCCAAAACACGCGAGCGCGCCCAATACAGGTCCGTGGTGTCCTCAAAGACAACGAAAACGTAAGAGTCGCCGAACATGGTTTGCGCCCGCACGGCCTTCACATGGGGCGCCGCGAGTAGCGTCGTGACAATTGGGTAAGTGACTTGGTCTTCGATAATGCTGGGAGGCTCGCCCGCCCAAGGCGTGTGCACAATCACTTCCACGTCGGAAATGTCCGGTAGGGCATCGAGCGGAATTTGACGTAAAGCCCAGATTCCTATGAGCACCAGCAGCAAGGTTCCCGTGAAAACGAGGAAACGGTTTCGAGCGCACCAATCGATCCATCGGGAGATCACGTCACATCCCTCCTGTGGCATTCACGCTCAGTTGTTTCGTGGCGACGGTTTGCCCGTTCTTTTTTGCGAGGATCGTGGTCTGCCAGGTTCCGCCGCTTCCCAACTCGCCTGAACCTTCATAGAGTCCGTTGCCTTTGTCGCTAAGCGTGACGGGCGTGCGCATCGCCGCCATGCCCATTGCGGGCATCGCCGGCATGAAAAATGTCACGGTGATATCCGCGCCGGAAATGGCGGAGCCGCTGGCGTCTGTGAGTTTCACGCGGAAAATATTGCCGCCCTTATGGGGCGGGGCCGGATCTGAACTTAATTCGACATTTCCTTGAGGAACATTTATGGCCGAGGCCGCACCCGCGCCGGGCGGAGGGGGAACGAATGAACCGAGCGCAGCCTGGAGCTGGCTCTCGGAATCGATCAGGAAGTTTGCGGAGGTAACAATCTGCTCACCCGCTTGCAATCCTTTCAGCACAACGACATCGTCATCGACGCGGGCTCCCAACTGCACTTCACGCGGCTCGATATAGCCATCACCGCGCTCCACAAAAGCGATTTCGCGAGTGCCGGACTGCAGGACGCCGCTCGCGGGTATGACGAGTTGCTGCCCCAGCGGCGCCTTGAGTGCCACGTTTACGAACATGCCGAGTTTGAGCTGGAAGCCGGGATTGGAAAAGACGACGCGCACTTTGGCCGTTCGCGTGTCCATGTCCACTTGCGGATAGATAAAATCCACGCGGCCAGAAAAACTCCGGCCCGGGAAAGTATTGATCGTGAGCACCGCCCGATCGCCCACTTTAATTCGTCCTAGATCGTCTTGAAAGACTTGGGCCTGAACCCAAACGGTGGAGAGATCGGCGATGGTGTAGAGCTTCATTTCCGGCTGGACGGCAACGCTCGGAAAAGCATTTCGCTCCGTGATGTAGCCGGAAATCGGAGAGTCGATTTCAAGTTCCTGCTGCACCTGGCCCGTGGATTCCAGTCTGGCAATTTCTGTTTGCGGCACGCCCCACTGCTTGAGACGCCCCGCGGTTGCGTCGAGCAAAGACGCCGCGCTGGAGGCGACGCCCGGCACCGTGCTCTCGGCTACCTGCTTCCGATTTTGCATGGCCACTAAGTATTCGCGTTCGGTCGCGACCAGATCGGGGCTGTAAACCGTGACCAGAGGCTGTCCTTTACGAACGTATTGGTACGTGGCGTCGGCGAACACTTTCTGGATATATCCGGAGAAGCGCACCTGGACGTAAGCCAGCCGCGTTTCATCCACGGCAATGTTGCCGGTGGCGCGAATCTCGTCTTCGACAAACTTACGTTCGACCTCGCCGGTTTTTACGCCGATGCTCTGCAACCGCTGCGCAGAGATTTGCACCGGGACCAAAGCGGTTTCCGCCGATGCGGGAGGCGCGGCCGTGGAATTGGCGGTCGAGTCTTGCGCGGAGGTATCCGCGGGCTTGGTTGTGGCATCCGCTATTGGTTTCGCCGTGCGATCGTGGAGCCACAGTCCAACCAGGACCGCGGCGAACACGAGGTTTCCAATCAGCGCCAACAAGAACCCTGTGCGGTATGTTTTCATTTACTTGTCCCTTCCTCGCGCAATGACAGTCCAGTGAGTTCTTCGATCCGCGCCAAGGCCGTATCGCGCTCGGCAAGGCTTTGCCAATACTCCTCATCCAGGTGGAGAACATCGAGAAACGAGGCCAGGAGCGCTTGAAAATCCTGGCGGTTGTTCTGATAGGCGGCTACGCCCGCCTCGAATGCCGCGCGTGCTTGCGGCAGCAACCCTTCGCGGTAAATCTTCAGAAGCTCGGCGGTCTTGTCCGCAGTGTCGTATTCATTGCGAAGGTCAAAGGCGACCTGTTGCGATTGCACTTCAAACTCGCTGCGAGACTGGCTTAGATCCGCTTCCGCCTGGGCCAGTTCGGGGCGCTGTTTTCGGTTTCGATAGATGGGCACCCGGACGCCAACGCTGAGCATGTAGTAGGCGCGAAATTGGGTGGGGTCGGTGCGCTGCCACAAATATTGGATATTGAAGTCCGGATAGAAATCCTTATGCGCGAGATCGACTTGCAAGGTTTGTTTCTCGATCATCTTCTGCGCGCCGGAAATTTCCGGATTCTGGGATTTCGCGCCGGATAGGAGTTCGTCGTACGTGTAAGGGAGCGGCATCTCGGCCAAGTCGGCGGTTTCGATGTCGGGCGAGGATTGCGGGCGGCTGAGAAGTTGCTTGATCTGCGCCTGTGACTTCGCCACTTCCAGGTGGTGCATGGTGATTTCGCGGAGCAACTTGGTTCGCTCAAGCTGTGCCTGCAGCAAGTCCTGCTGGTTGCCCATTCCGGAGCGATAGCGTGCGTCCGCCGCTTTCTCAACCTGCTCGAGCAGTTGTCCGTCGCTCTCGATAATTCCCAACGTTTTGGAGAGATAAGCAAGCTGGAAGTACGCCGACTTGACTCCGGCAAGGACGGAACGGCGTACGGCCTCGTATTGTTGCTGTCCAACGTCCGCATCCCGTTTCGCAATTTCTCCTCGCAGATGCAGTTTTCCCGGGTACGGAATGTCCTGAGAGATGCCCAGACCGAAGTAGGCGAAGTCGCTGTTTGTATATCCGGCGAAGGGCCGCGGGCTTCCGACGCTAACTTGCTGCACCGTGAATTGAGGATCGGGAAGTGTGGACACTTGCGAAGGAACCTGTTTGGCGGACTGCCAGCCTTCGTGTGCCGCTCGAATCTGCGGATTGTTCCGTTCCGCTTCGGTCAACAAATCCGCGAGCGAAGTAATCGTTCCAGAATGCGCGTGTTGCTCCGGCGGTGAGGCAACCTGAACCGATTCGCTGTTTTGCTCTTGGCCGGATGTCCGGGGCGCGTGTGCGAGCAAAACAAGAAGTACCGTAAAACAAAGAATGCGAACTACACGGAATCCACATTGCTGCGAGTCGCTGCGTAATGCCGGCATTTTTTCGCCTCCTGAAACGGCCTGAGAGTCCATGTGACCGAAAGTGAGAAATGTGGCCCGCTGTGACTGCCAACGCAGCCGCACGGGGCCTAATTAGGGACAGGAAGAGACAAGTGGTGTGCAGGACGCACGCCAAGAGGCGGGTTTAAATCAGCAAAGAAGCGTGAAGCGTATAAAGCTCTGGAGGCGAATGCGGAGGATCGTCAACCGTTAATGGCGACAAAAGAGCCGGCAACTCAATTTCTGCCATTTTGGTACGTTCGATACTCGCGTCGGTGGGCGCATGCAGGGCCACGCGAGACGCGGGCCGCACGCTAGGCGCCTGGGGAGACGCCATCCCCTCACAACAATCATGATTTTGATTCGCGGGTGTGCACGTTATCGAAGCGCAGCATTGCATGGAATGCTGGTCAAGCGTCACGGCCGACATGCAATCGGCAAATGACAAGAGCAAGAACGCCCCTGTCGCAAGGAAGACCAATAATCTTTTTCGCATCATGCTCTCTAGACTCTACGAAGTTTTAGACGCGCCAGTCAAGGATTTGTTGCCAGGTGCAATCCATGAGCGAGTTTCGTCCCTCCGCTCCGCTCAAAACAGTTTTTCCTTCTCCCGGCGATGTTTTCCGCGAAAATGTGGCTTGCAGCGTGGCAGTGTCGCAGCCGTAGTCATCATGGAACGACCGGCTCCGATTCGCAGCAGCGTGGGTTACGCTGT
>VFSW01015124.1_pt1 | contig 10632 bp, 11 predicted proteins | sample 5358111 | NCBI WGS metagenome assembly VFSW01 (sample SAMN11554181, study PRJNA540505) | mine drainage metagenome | isolation source: sediment from site ElyBrook_90M | place: USA: Ely Copper Mine, Vershire, VT | collected 2017
GACCACCTCGTCTTCACAGACCACAAGGTCTCGTGGAACGCGCTCGATCCGACCTTCCCGGAGCCGCTGTCCGGCACCTGCGACCGCGGCGATTACCGGCGCAGCACGCGCCGCCTGACTGTTCTCGACTTCAAATACGGCCAAGGGGTCGGTGTCGACGCCGAGGGCAACACCCAAGGCCGCTGCTACGCCCTGGGCCTTCTCCTCGACGCATCGCTGCAGGACGAGGTGATCGAGACCGTCGAGATCGTCATTTGCCAGCCGCGGCGTCAGCGCGGCGAGCCCATCAGCCGCGAGGTCTTGACGGTCGATGAGCTGCTTGACTGGGGCACCAGCGTCCTGATCCCCGGCGCCTGGAAGACTTTGGCGCCGGACGCGCCGCTCGTCGCCGGGGACCATTGCCAGTTCTGCCGTGCCGCCGGCGAGTGCAATACGCTGCGTGAGCATGCGATGTCGAAGGCGATGATCCGGTTCGACCCGCTCGACGCAATGCCGATCACCAGCGTCGAGCCGACGCCGCCGCACAAGCTGACCGTCCAGCAGATCGCCCAGATCATCGAGGCCAGCGACATCTTCATGCTGTGGCTAAGAGCGGCGCGCGAGCACGCCTTTGGCCTGCTGAACGCCGGCATCGAGATACCGGGCTGGAAGCTGGTGAGCCGCAAGGGCCACCGACGCTGGTTGGGCGCCAAAGAAGAGACGGTGGCCAAGCTCATGTTCGAGTTCGGCCTGCCGGACGAGGACCTGTGGACCCAGAAGCTGAAGTCGCCCGCGCAGATCGAGGACGTGATGAAGAAGAGACACGGCAAGAACGCCAAACACCTCATAACCAAGCTCTCAGGCGCATACGAGACCCCGGTGACGGGCGTCACGCTCGCCCGGAAAACCGACGATCGCGTGGAGGTCATGGGCGTCGCGATCTCGTCGTTCGAGCGCCTCGACCCGCCATAGGTTTGCCCAGACCGTTCCTGTTTCGTTCTCGAAAGGACCCCCGATGACCGACGGCACCATGACAATGGAGCAGGCTGCCTCGCTCCAGCACTTCAACCGCTATGACCCCGAGGCCTGGGAGAACTCCGTCTCCGTTTATGAGCCGGCCTACTCGCTCGGCTTCGTCTTCAACACGATGCAGACGCATGTGCTGCTCCTGCGCAAGGCGAGACCCGCCTGGCAGGCCGGCAAGCTCAACGGCATCGTCGGCCACATCGAGCCCGGAGAGTTGCCGATCGACGCGATGGTCCGCGAGTTCGCGGAAGAGGCCGGCGTTCGCACGATCTTGAGGGACTGGAACCTCTTCGCGGTTATGGACGGCGGCGATGCGCAGGCCGGCCAGCCCCAGAACACCGCGGCGGTCTACTGCTACGAGGCGACCGACGATCACATCTTCTCGTACGCCCGGGCCAAGACCGACGAGCCAATCGACCGCTATGCGATCGGCGCGCTGTTCTTCCGCCCGGACCTCGTCGTCAACCTCCCCGTCCTGATACCGCTGGCACTTCACAGGGGCATCTTCCAGCGGCCAACGCATCTTCCTTGGTCTCAGGAGACCTTGGCGGCTGCGAAAAACTGAAGCCCCACTCTCACCCCCAGAGGACAACTATGGCAACTGACAACGAAGCGAGAGTTCTACCCGCGCCGCTGGCGCGGCTGTCCTACCCGGCGACGCATCGGCCGCGGGTCAACACCCTGCGCCCGAACGATCCGCCACAGTACGGCGGCACGCTCATCTTCGACATCCCCGCGATCCTGGCCGACGAGAAAGAGAAGGCCAAGTTGGCGGCGATGCTCACGATGGCGCAGCAGCTGATGAAGCAGCGCTTCCCCACGGAGACGTGGGAAGGGCCCTTCATGGATCGCACCTCGGGCTGTCACTCGCCCTGGCTCGACGGCAATTTGCCGAAGTACCGGGACAAGGACGGCTTGGGCGAGGGCAAGCGGTTTATCCGCACCTCCAGCAACCGGATCATCCCCTGCGTGGACCGTAATCGGACCCCGATCACGGACCCCGAGGCGCTGTACCCGGGCTGCTACGTCTACGCCTTCGTCGCGCCGTTCATCTACGACCCGCGCAAGGTGCGGCCGGAAGCGACGTACGGGGTCGGCTTCGGCCTCCGCGCGCTTCAGTTCGTCAAGGACGGACAGCGGCTCGACGACAGCATCGATGCCACCCAGGCGTTCGAGGCGCTCGACGGCGACAACCAGGTCTCAGGCGACCTGGCCGGCATCGAGGGCCTGTTCGGTCTGGGCAAGGCTGCGTAGCTCCAGCGAGCGTTACCCCCTCCCGCAAGGGAGGGGGCTTTTCCTTACCCTGAGAGGACCCCGATGACCGATACCGACGATCGCCGCGAAAGCGCGGCCCAGCGTTCGATGGAGAACGCTTCCAATTCCCCCGTGACCGACCCGGCCAGCACCGAAGCCCAGAAGGAGCTGCGGAGCTACGAGGCGCGGCTCAACAACCTCCTCGACGATCGCGATGCGATCGGCGAGGACATCAAGCAGCTCGCGAAAGAGGTCAAGGAACGCGGGTTCAACGCTGCCTACTGGCGTAAGGCCTCCCTGGCCAAGCGCAAGAAGCAGATGGCCGACCAGGCGCTGTACGATCTGCGGAAGTCGGAGCTATCGCTCTACTTCATCGCGATCCTCGGCGAAGACAGCGTCCAGCCGTGAGCCAGCAACGCGATGAAATTGTCGAGATGGTCCGAGAGGACCTTCTCGCCCGCTCCCGGTTTGGCTTGAAGAAGTATGGCCGGGGTCTTGACACGCGCCAGGACTTTACTCTGCGGGACTGGCTTCAACACCAGTACGAAGAGCTTCTCGACGCCGCGAACTACACCAAGTGCGCTATCCTCAAGCTGGATGGGCACTTCCCGCCGACGATCAGCGACGCTGTCCGGCGGATCATCGCCCGGGCCGATGTGGCTGGGTACGACGTCGTCGGCGAACAGCCGGGCAAGGCGTCACGCCCGTCGCCGATCGATCCCAAGGGCGATGGCTCCTTCCAGGGGCCAGACGAGCGAGACGGCCGGCCAGGGCGCCGATCCGACGACGACCTGCCTGTCGTGCACGGGATGGAGTTGTGCCCCAAAGGGCCACATCGCCACGAGGATGGGCCGACGTGCACCTTCCTCATCAGCGACCACCGCGGCATCTACTTCTGCTTGCGCGATCCGCACGGGGACCCCTACCGGACCGACCGCTGCCCGGGGTGCCCGGCCCGCAGATGATCGCGGAACTCAAAGACGCGCTGCACCTCGATTACGAGACACGCAGCACCGTCAACCTGCCGCGGACCGGGCCCTGGGTTTACGCCCAGCACTGGTCCACGCAGGTGTGGTGCGCGTGTTTCGCTCGGGGTGACGAAGAGCCCGAAGCGTGGCACCCGGGTGATCCCGTCCCTGAGACGGTGGCTCGGGCGGCCCGCGACGGCGTGCCTTTCATCGCCCACAACGTTGGCTTCGAGCGCGCGATCACAGCCGGGATCATGGCCCCAGTTCACGGGTGGCCAATCATCCCGCTCGACCGCTGGTACTGCACCGCGTCGATGGCTGCGGCCATGTGCTTGCCTCGCAAGTTGGAGGACGTCGCCCGCATCCTCGGCTGCCTGCATCAGAAGGACATGGAAGGGCATCGGTTGATGCTCAAGATGATGCGGCCCTCGAAGCGGGTGAAGTGCGTCGCGTGCCGCGGCAAGGGCGTGAGCCCGGCCGGCCACGACTGCCCCATCTGCGAGACGCGCGGCGAGTTCCTCTATTGGCACGACGATACCCCCGCCATCGCGCGAGGCACCGCCTACTGCGCGCAGGACGTCCGCACCGAGCGCAGCGTATGCGAGCGGCTCCGAGCGCTGTCCCCGTCCGAGCGCCAGGTTTGGCTGCTCGACCAGACAATCAACGAGCGCGGCGTCCGCGTCGATATCCCCACGGTCAACAAGGCGCTGGTGATCGCCAAGAAGGCGACCGTCGAGCTGAACCAGGAAACCCAGCTGCTCACCGGCGGCGTGCTGACGGAAGAGGGCGAGGTCGTCGGTGGCGTGGTGACCAGCCAGGTCAAGAAGTTGCGCATCTGGCTCGCGACTGAGGGCCTCAACGTCAAGGACCTGCGCAAGGAGACGGTCGAGGGGCTGCTGAAAAGCGCCAATCTCGACGACCTGGTCACCCAGGCGCTGGAGCTGCGCCAGGAAGCGGCGAAGACCAGCACGGCGAAGTTGAACGCCTACCTGTTGCGCACCTGCGCCGACGGCCGCATGCGCGACAACCTGATGTACCACGGCGCCGGCACCGGCCGGTGGTCTGGCCGCGGCGCCCAGCTGCAGAACCTGCCCTCGCGCTACCTGTTGAAGAAATGGCAGATCGAGATCGCTCTCGAAATGATCGCCGAGGGCTGGAGCGGCGAAGACTTGCGCCGGTGGATCGACACCCCGCTTGAGGTGCTGTCCGCCTGCTTGCGCGGGATGATCGTCGCGAGCCCGGGCCACATCATCTACGCCTGCGACTACAATGCAATCGAGGCACGCGGCACCGCATGGTTGGCCGACGCTCGCGCCCTGCTCGGCGTCTTCGCGCGCGGCGAGGACCCCTATCTCTTCCAGGCGGCCGGCATCTACAGCCACGTCGACCTCAGCGGCGTGGACTGGTCCGACGAGAAATGCGTCGACGAGGTCAAGAAGTGCTACGCGCGCGAGCGCCAACTCGGGAAGATCGCCGTGCTCGGGCTGGGCTACCAGATGGGCTGGGAGAAGTTCCAGGCCACCTGCGCCAAAGACCGCATCTTGATTACCGACGACGAGGCGAAAGAGGTCGTCTTCGCCTATCGCAAGGTCTCGAACCCCGAGGTGCCACAGCTGTGGCGCGAGATGCAGGATGCCGCGATTGAGGCGGTGCGGAACCCACACGAGCCTGTCGAGGCGGCCGGCGGCTTGATCCACTTCTTGAAGGAAGGGCCGTGGCTCTACATGCGGCTGCCCTCCGGTCGACTGCTCAGCTACGCGCAGCCAGTCGTCGAGAAGCGCGAGCTGCCCTGGATCGACGAAGAGACGATGCGGCCGGCAATGGGTTGGGGCGTCTCGTTCATGGGCGTCAACAGCCTGACCCACAAGTGGTCGAAGCAATACGCCTACGGAGGCAAATGGGTTGAGAACGCGGTGCAGGGTCTGTCCCGCGATCTCTTAGCGTCGGCGATGCTCCGCCTGGAGGACGCCGGCTATTCGATGATCGTCAGCGTGCATGACGAAGCCGTCTCCGAGGTCCCAGAGGGCTTCGGCAGCGACCGTGAGTACGAAGCGATCATGTGCAACAGCCCCGCCTGGGCCGCCGGCATGCCGGTCAAGGCCGAGGCGTGGCATGGGCGCCGCTACAGGAAGTAGGAGAGCTACCCGATGAGAAGTCCCCCGAGCGCGACCACGATGATAGCCCACATGCTCGACCGCATCGATGCCCAACTAGAAGACAAGGCGGACGGCATCGATACCTCCGACCACATCCTGCGTTCCTTCGACTACCGCGATTTGGTCCAGGTTCAGAAGTTCTTGCGCAGCTTCAGGAGCTACGCAAACGGCGCCAGCCCGCGGATACGACGCCACAACAAGTGGTCGCCGGGGGAGGGGTTGCGCTGATGCCCCGCCAGCCGCCCGATCTGCGCCACCGCATGACCCTCGATATCCGGCGCGAGTTGGAGGTCAACGAGGTCAGGATTAAGGGCCTCGCGATCAACCTCACCGAGGATTTGATGATCTCGGGGTGCTCACACTTGCAAGGTACGCTGGCGCTCATCGTCGCTTTGACGATGACCCTCAATGCTTACCCCGCGGGCACGGGCGCCACGATGGCCGAGGTGGCGTGGGACCTCATCATGCGCTCGCAGCCGGGCACGTCGCTTCCTCCCAAGCCCTTGGAGGACGCCTAGATGCCGCGGCGCTACCACGACGTCAGCACCGCGCCGCCCGAGGTCCAGCAAGCGTTCATCCGCAACCTGCGGCCGAAGCCAGGATTTCGCGATCGGCTCGCCGGCATCCCTGAGTGGGACGGCGAGGTGCGCTACCCCAGTACGGGTGACAACAACCCGTGGAGCGACCGCGAAATCCACGTGGCGGCTTGGGAGGCGCTAAGGCGCATGGCATCGGGCCAAGGGTGGAAGGGCTCAAAGGACGACCCCAATGATCCGCCCGCGGTGACCGCAGATATCCGCGCACGTCCGTTCGGCCCTTATGGGGCTTCTCCTGGTCGATTGGAGGCATGAGATGCACCTTCCCAATTTCATCCGCAAGCCGTTGGTGCGGTATATCCGCCGCCGGCTCGCCGGCGAAGCGCCTGATCAGTTGATCACGAACGGCGACCCGGGCTCGATCTTGATCGAGCGCTACAATCTCTTCCCGTGGTTGCGCATCTTTGGCGTGCACGTTCGCGCGCATGAAATTGTCTGCAGCGACAGAGGCCGCCACGTCCACGATCACCCGTGGTGGAGCGTCTCGGTCCTCTTGGAAGGCTACTACTATGAGATGCACCCGGTAGGCGATCTCGCCGAAGGCAAGAGCCTCGACTTGCGCGTCACCATGCGCGAAGAGGGCGAGATCATCATCCGCGGCGCCGCGCAGGCGCACCGGATCGTCCTGCCCTGCAGCTGGGGCAGCTACCTGCAGCCAGACCTCCCTTGCCTGTCGATGTTCATCCACGGCCCCGCGATACGCCGCTGGGGATATTGGAGCGACGACGGCCACTGGAGTGCTGCCAAATGAGTTTCGCCTCGTACGTCGGCACGCCGTTCGAGCCCTTCATCCTGCCCATCATCCCGTTGGGCGCTCCGCTCAGCCCGCACTCGAAGTTGACGCCGGACAAGATCGGCAAGATACCGGGATGGCGCTACGATGAGGGTTGGGGCGGCTTCCCCAAGACCACGCCGTGGAACAAATTCATCTGCAAGCCGGGCCACCTCCAGAAGTTTCCCAAGTGGTACAGCGACCTCGGCCGGCCCGAGATCGTCGGCATCCAGACCAAGCGCTTCCCCGCGTGTGACGTCGACTGGGACGATCCCAAGATCGCCAAGTTCATCCTCGACATCGCTCAGGACGAACTCGGTGCATCGTGTGTGCGTTTCCGCTCGAACAGCGGAAAAGCGCTCATACTTTACCGCCTCAAAGAGGATGAGGAAGCAGCGCCACCGAGCAAGATCAGGCGCGTCTATGAAAGCCCCTTTGGCGAGAGAGGTGCCGTCGAGTTGCTGTGTGACGGGCAGCAGTGCCTCTTGGAGGGCGAACACCCCAGCGGCGTGAACTACGAGTGGGTCATGGGGATGACGCCGGCGGAGTTCGGCGCCGACAATCTGCCGCGCATCGGCGCCGCTGATCTGGATCGTTTCTTCGCGCGGCTCGACCGCGAACTGACCGCGCTCAGCTTCACGCTGGTCAAGGGCACGGTGGCGCGCCTGAGCGGTGCCGACCCCGCAAAGCCGCATGAGGTCGGTCCCGACCATCCCGAGTTGTGCCCCGACCTGGCGATGCTGCGCGAGGTCCTGGAAATCCTGCCCTCCGATCACCCTGAGTTCTCGACCTATGACGAGTGGGTCGCGGGGTTCATCGCGATCGCGACGGCATGCGGCAAGGACGAGACGTTCTACGAAGAGGTCGTGTTGCCCTGGGCTGAGGCGGACCCGCGCACGACCGACATCGACTACATCCGCGCGAAGTGGGAGAGCGTCAACGAGAGCGCGATCGGTTGGGGCTATCTCTGCCACATCGCGCACGACTATGGCTTCTACGCCGACGTCGCCGCCCAGTTCGAGGCGCTCGGCGAGCTGCCTGTGATCCCTGACCAGGCGTCCGGCCCCACGCCGCGCCTGGACGGCACGTATGAGAGCGTGATCGCTGACCACTTCGTAGCCAAGCACGCCGGCAAGGACTGGATTTACGTGCACGCCAACCGCAACGCCGGCGACTTCTACCGCTGCTCGAACGGCATATGGCGCGTCGACAGCTCACTGCTCTACGATGTCTCGCTGGAGTGTCAGGCGCGCGGTGTGGCGATCAGGGCCAACAGCCAGGCCACGCCCGCGCAGCTCAAGGTCGCTGAGCGCATGTTCTCCGCGCGCAGCGCCCAGTCCGTCGCCACGCTGGTACGCCACAACCCGGCGATCCTGCGCGAGCCCAAAGAGCTTGACGGGCATCGCCTGGTGTTGGGCGTGCCTGGCGGCTACATCGACCCAGACGGCAAGCTGCGCGATCCCGATCCCGGCTTGCTGCTCACCAAGAGCATCGCCGTGCGGCCAGACTTCAGCGGCCGCTGTCCGCTGTTCGAGGCTAGGCTCATGGCGATCGCGAACGGCGATGTCGAGGTCTACACCCTCCTGTGGGACTTGATCGGCTACTCGCTCTCGGGCCTGGCCGTGGAGCAGTGCTTCATCTTCATCCTCGGCAAAGCGGGCGGCGAGGGCAAGACCACGTTGACCAGCATCCTGGGCGATCTCTTCGGCGACTATGGGCGACCGATCTCGAACAAGGCCTTCGTCAAGACCAAGTTCGAGCAGCGCTTCAGCCTCGCCAGCCTGCACGGCTTCTACTTCGTGTACTCGAACGAGGTCGAGCCCGGCGAAGAGTGGGCGCCCGCGCGCATGAAGGAAGTGACCGGCGGCGGCAAGATGGAGATCGAACGCAAAAACGTCATGGCCGAGCCGATGACGCTCTCGGCGACGCTGTGGTTCACGGGCAACTTTCTGCCGAAATTTCCACCCTCTGACCCCGCGCTGCAGCGGCGCATGATCCTGATCGAGACCTGCACGCCCATCGCCAAGAGCGAGGACAAGAAGGGCTATGCCAAGCTCATCGTGGAACGGGAAGGGCCCGCGATCGTGGCGCGCGCAATCGAGGCCAGGCAAGCCTATATCCAGCGTGGTCACCTGCTCGTGCCGGACAGTATCATCCAGCGCGTGCAGGGCCACTTCCTCGCTGCCGATCCGATTTGGCAGTTCTTCGAGGACCGCGCTGTGTGGGGCGCCGAGCACAGTGTGTTGAAGCAGGACGTCTACGACGCGTTCGTCTCCTACATGCGGCGCACCGGGCTGATGCAGAACATGATCGGTCGCACGACCTTCTACGACCGCGTCGAGAACCACGCCCAACTGAAGAAGATGGGCGTCTCCAGTACCAAAGTTCGGTTCAATGGCTCTCAGTCGAACCGCCAACAGGCCTACAAGGGGATGAAGCTCCTTCCGGCCTTCGAGGGGATAGGGCTGGACGCTGGGCCAGAAACTCTGGACCATGTGCCATAGTTGCGGACAACTTTGGCCCAGCCTAACCTCTTATCCTACCTAGTCTTTTCCCTCTTTGGGCCAATGTTCCAAAGTTTTACACATACAGAGAGACACACGAGAAGAGGGTAAGGGAGAGGTTTTTAGAGAACGATCTAATAGGGGATTTACTTATGGAGGGGGAAGAGTAGGGAAAACTTTGGTTTTGGCCCAAACTTTGGCCCAGCCCCAAATCCGCGCCTCCCCGTGCACACCGAGGATCACGATGCCCAAAAACGCTGTCACCAAGATGAAGCCCGGAGCGGCGATCACGCCGGTCGAGCTGGCGAAGCGCGAGAACGTCTTCCGCGTGTATCGCGATCTCGGTCCAACCCGGTCGTACAAAAAGCTCATGGTTGCGATCGTGAGCACACACGGGACAATTGCGACGCGGACACTCAACGGCTGGTCCAAGATGCACAGCTGGCCAGAGCGGCTGCGCGAGCACGACCAATCGCTGGCACTGGCAACGATGACGCAGAACCCTGACTTCGACCCGAACTACGACTTCGAGGAGAAGCTGCTGCACGCAGCGCAGATCGCGCTGACACGTGCGCTGGAGGCGAACGTCACGCCAGCAAACCCACACCAGCAGAAAGCGTTGATAGACGCATCGATCAACGCAGTGCGGATCGTCGAGTTGCGCAGATCAGGCAAGAAGGACCGCGGCGCCGAGGCTGTGGGCAGGAAGCGCGTATCCGACCTGCTGGATGCGATTGAGCAGCGCGTGCGCGCCGCTTACGGTGAAGGGAAAGTGATCGATGTCGAAGCGACCGAAGTGGTTTCACAAACACTGCTACCGCCAGCTGATGACCTGGAGAGTGCCGATGCAGATGATGCCGGATCGGGCGGGATTGTGCATGGTAAGGGGACCGCAGAGAGGGTTGTGGAAGACGCCGCGCCGCCAGCACCAGAAGTGGCAAGCGACATGGCCGTGGCAGATCACCGAGCTGCGAGGGTCGCCGCTGTCGCTGGAGACGATCCTGCAAAACCTCTCACAGTCGCAGAGCGCTTAGCGAAGCGCATGGTTAGGGGCTGAGCTGTGGCGATACCACAGAACTGGACGCCCGAGCTGGAAGCGCAACTCGCTAAGTGCTTGGAAGACAGGACGCTTTTGTGCATGGTTTTCTTGGACGGCTTTTGGGCTGACTTTTTGCTCGGCCGTTGTCTGGTCGAGCCAGGCCAAAGCCCAACTCCCAGCTCGTTCGCCTGGTCGCCTGGCGTCAAGACCAGCCAAAAATCGCATGGTCAGGGGCTAAGGCACTGATTAAGGCTCGCTTGCCGACTTCATACATCAAGTCGGCAGGCCTGAGAGGCCGAAATTCCTCATGGTTGACCATCCGCCTTGTCCGCTTAGGT
>VFSW01015125.1_pt1 | contig 10632 bp, 15 predicted proteins | sample 5358111 | NCBI WGS metagenome assembly VFSW01 (sample SAMN11554181, study PRJNA540505) | mine drainage metagenome | isolation source: sediment from site ElyBrook_90M | place: USA: Ely Copper Mine, Vershire, VT | collected 2017
ATGCGACCCGCATCGGCGGGCAATTTGGCCAGCTCCTTCAGCAGGTCGTAAGCCTGGCCGTCATCGCCGAGCACCGTGACGGGCAGCAGTCGGCCGACGCCAAGCGCGGCCAGGTTGTTGATCACCGTGCCCAACGCGCCCGGGCTGTTGCGGACCCGCGTTACCTGGTAGGCCTCCAAGGCGGTCTCGATCGACGTTTCGCGCAGTTCCGGGTCGATATCGAGATAGCGGTCGAGGAACAGGTCGCCCAGCAGGCCGATCTTCAGCCGCGGAAAAGTTGCCAGAAGGGACTTGAGGCGATTAAGTTCGATCACGGCGATGTTCGAGCCGAGGAAAATTGAAATGATGATCGTCGAAACTCGTTGCGTCGGCTCTCGCTCCCGACAATGAACCGCGTCGGCGGCCCTGGGCCATTGACCGCCCTTGACCCTACTTGTGCGAATCGGCGCCGGCCATCAATTCCTTTAGCATAGCGCCGGTATCAGGATGTTAGAGTAGGGACGCGAGCCCCTTCTCCAGTCCGCCCTTGTCATGGCACGCGACATCACGTTTTCCGAACAATAAGCTGACGGGGTAGCCGGTAGGGGCGAACCTCAACTCACACAGTTCCGCCTCGAGTTTCGGCTCATTCGCGGCTCTAATCGCCACCAACGCCGTGTAGTCAATCCTTCTGTTAGTTCCAAGCAAATCCGGGTCACGAGTCAATTCAACAGGCCCTCTTCTTACGTGCTTCGTGCGATCAGCCCTTACAATTTCCGTAATCGCTCCATCGCTTGCCACACGCACCTGTTCCGACAGACGATGAAGCACGTCATCGATCTCACCCATGTTCTTGGCAACCACATCGGCGTTTTGGATGCCACGCTTAAACGCGTTATCGAAATCAACCATGGGCCGAACCTCCTATTTGGTGAGTCTCTCAATTCCAATCACGATCGGAAAATGGTCGAAGCCGCTTCGTATACGGCCCCCCTCCACCCACAACGGCGACATTTGCAGGATGGCGGTTTCGGCATCGTCAAGGACCCATTCGGCGCCACCCAAGAACGGCGCGGACACCAGCGCCTGATCCATGGTAAACCAGCGCGTAAGCTGGTCGCTCGCGAAAAAATGTGTGCCAGCAGCGAGGCGCCCGGCACCCTCATCGCGAATGTGCTGCTGCTCGCCGAGAAGCCGCCAGAATGGGTTGTAAAGGAGAGTTCTCCTCTCCCTAACGAGATCGCGATCCCGCGAGCCGAGAAGATGTTCGGTCATCGAATCATCAAACGGCTCGTCGTTGAAATCGCCCATGATGACTACCGGCAGAAGGAGGTCACGCGACCGCAGATCGGTGATGTGCTTATTGAGCGAAGCCGCAAGCTTATTGCGTTCGCGCTTCGCTTGACCCCTCATCCGTGACGACCAGTGGCACACGAACAAATAGAAATCCAGCGATCCGCCGCGGACCAGTAATCGAAAACGGCAGCCACGCTTCAGTTCCTTGTCCGCGTATCGGTCGGTCAAGATGAGATCATCGGTAACGTCGAGGTGTGTGCCGTCGTAAAGCACGGCGATCCCAGTCTTGGCGTCGTGGTCCGCATAAGTGCGCAGCGGCTGTTCGATGGCGTTTTGAAAATCCGAGACGTCTCCGGGCTCGACCTCACCGAGGGCCAAAAAGTCAATCTCCGCGGTTTCGAACATTTGCCTCGCAACCTGAACGACGGTTTCCCGATATTGTGGCGCGTGTCGCTTTTTCGGTTTCCTTTGCGGTGAAAGCCCCGTGTTCCACCATGCGAGTCGAAGGCGCCGAAGTGGTCGCACCACGTCTACGCCGGCGTGCTGGCCGACGGGCAGTTCGACACTCATCGCGGAAACTCACCTTCGTGATTTCGTGAATGCTCAAAAGGGACCGCGCGGGAACCATATCGGCACTTCCCGGCCGATAATGCACGGCCACATGATTCTACCTGAATGCAGCAACGGGGGGAACTGTCCGATGGCGACCGCGAACGGTAAGCTATGGTTGACTGACCCGCCTCACGCCACCGATCCGCCCGACCACTCACCACTCACCACTCACCACTCCAACCACTCACCGCTGTCCTCCATGAACACTCCCGCGATCAAGAAGCTGCGCAAGACGCTGGCCGCCGACCAGCCGGCCTACGGTATGTGGGTCACGCTCGAATCGGCGAGCATTACCGAAATGGCCGTCGCCTTGGGCCTGGACTGGGTCGTGATCGACGCCGAGCACGGCCACCTCGATTGGAAAGATATCCTGGCCCACCTGCGATGCACCGTGAGGAGCGAGACGGTGGCCCTGGTGCGGATCGCCGAATTGAACGTGGCCCTGATCAAACGCGCGCTCGACATCGGGGCCGATGGCGTTGTGGTTCCCTGGATCGAGTCGGTCGAGCAAATCGAACAAGCTGTGGCCTTCGCCCATTATCCGCCCGACGGCCGGCGCGGTATCGGCGCCGAGCGGGCAACCTGCTGGGGCCGCTGCTTCGGCGAGCATGTCGCGGAAGCCGACGAACACGTGCTCGTCGTGCCCATCATCGAGTCGGTGCGGGCAGGCCGCGACATCGAAGCGCTTTGCAAAGTGCCCGGCGTCGAGTTGTTCGTCATTGGGCCGGCCGATTTTTCTTCGACGGCGGGCTATCCCGGCCAGTGGGAAGGACCGGGCGTGGCCGAGCAGATCGTACGAGTCAAGGACACGATTCGCCGCCACGGCAAACAGTGTGGCCTGCTTGCCACCAGCAACGAGAACCTGATCGAGCGCCGCGAGCAGGGTTTCCGCATGCTGGGTCTTGGTATCGACAGCGGGTTTCTGTTGCGGGGCCTCACCGGCGCACTGGCCACGGTGGGGCGCGAACGAAAGATTCTGCCCACGTTCGAGCCGGAGAACCGCCCCCAGACCGCGGCGCAGATTCCCGCCGCGAGCGTGCCCGAGACGATGAAGCCCGACCGCCCGGAGGCGATGAACCCGGTTACCTCGGCGGGGCGCGTCGAGATCGAACGGGGCGTCATCTTCCGGCCGCTGGTCGGGTCGCACAACCAGGCACGGAACCTGACGACCGGAATCGTCAACTTCATGCCCAGTGCCGAGCTGCCCTACCATACGCACCCGCACGCCGAGGCGGTCACCGTCTTGCAGGGGCGGCTGGCGTTCGAGGTCGAGGGACGGCGTTACGTGCTGGGTCCGCTCGACAACATCTACGTCCCCAAGGAAGTGGCCCACCAGGCGACCAACCTCTCGGCGAACCAACCCGCCATGGTCCATATTGCCATGGCCAGTCACGCCCCCAGCCGCACGCTGGTCGAGCGCGCGTTCACCCGCCGCGAAATGGGCGACGACGCGGCGGGTACTCCTGGCGCCGAGCGAGTCAACCGGCACGCGACGACGGCCTGGTACGAGCCCAACCCCGGCGCGCGGTTCCAGGATTTCTACAATCGCGACTTGGGTTGTCCCGAGATGAGCGGCGGATATGGCCTGTTCCAGCCCGGCGGCCGGCTCCCCTGCCACATCCACGACTTCGACGAGTCGATTACCATCATCCAAGGCACGGCCACGTGCGTGGTCGACGGGCACCGCTATAGCCTGGCGAACAACGCCACGGCGCTCTGTCCTCGGGGCCGCTGCCATTACTTCATCAACCAGACGCAACAGCCCATGGCCATGCTTTGGGTCTACGCCGGCCCCTTGCCCCAGCGGCTCGTGATGCGGGAAGCTTGTTGTCACCCGGCGGGGAAGTAGGTGAGCATCCCTACCGAATAATCCTATCATACTCAGCGTGCGACCCGATCCAGAACCAGACGAGGCCATCTTCACCTTCCCCCGCCAGCGCCCGGTATCCGATCCCTACCCGTACCGACCATAGCCGCCCTACTCGTTTGAAATGCAGCGACGGGTGGTTGGGGTCGGCGCGCAGCAAGGCATAATTGGCGTCCGCAAGCCGCCGCACCGCTTCCGGGAGCCGTGCATAGCAGTCCCAGAAGTCCGAAGTCGTGTGGTGGGTCATAGGGGACGAGTCCGCCCCGCTCGATGTTCCGCCAGCGCGCGCTCGACCAGATCGTCCAACCGACCGTCGCGCTCGTCCTGCGCGATCTGCTCATCCCAACAGCGCTCGGTGTACTCGGCCAGCCACGCGCGCACCTGGGCCACCTGTTCGGGCGACAACTGAGCGATGGCCGTTGTGATTGCCTCGACGGTATTCATGGACTTTCCTCCACATCACTGATGTCCAAACCAAAGTCCCACCCTGATGGCTCATACCCGCAACTGCCGCTCGCGGTCAGCCGCGAATGCCAGGCACGCTCCCAAGTCCTCAATGGTCAGTTCGTGAAAATCTGCCAGCACCTCGTCGGCAGTCATTCCCCCCGCAAGGTACTCCAGCACGTCCTGCACGCTGATCCGCATACCTCGGATGCATGGCTGGCCGCTCCGCTTGCCCGGCTCTATCGTTATTCGGGACCGCCATTGCTCATCCATCAGGCACCTCCACTCCGGAATAACTTGGCTCACGAATGCCGCCAGCGCCAACACCTGCAATTATAGACGATCAAAGACACCCAAAAGAGACGATCAAGGAGACGATCAAAGACACCCATACTTCTCGGGCCGCGATTGGGTAACCTGCGGCGCTGCAGCCAGCACGGCCCGAAGCCCGAATGAGCTATCCAACTTCGCAGATTGACTTTAGGTGGCATCGCGTTCGCCGTAAGAGTTTGGTGACTTTAATCAGGTTGTTAATCGGGTTTCACGAGATACAGTGATATCCCGGGTCCGCGGCGAATTTGCCCGCCTTGCAAAACGGGCAAGGCTGCCCGCCCAACTTGTACGAATCAGCAATTATGCGCGAGCCGCACTTGGGGCATTCGGCCGTCGGTGCTCGCGAATCGACCATGAACTCAACACCGCACGCCAGGCAAATGTGCGGAGAGTCGTTCCCGATGCAATGGGCGAGCCGCTCGTGGTTCGGGTGGTACGCGTACTGCTTGTCGCCGCCCTGATCGATGTAGTACGGGTTTCCATCCGACCAGGCTTCGATGGCCTTTTGACAAGCCCCACAAACGTACCGTACCGCTTCAGCCATCGGTGTCTTCCTCCTCGCCGCCCAACGCCAAAGCGGCCCCAATTTTACCATAACCGATGCGTTTCCACGCCTCTTTGAACTGCGGCTGGTCATAGTCCTTTGGCTGGAGCCAAAACGAAATACGACCGTCTTTCTCGCCGCGATGTGCTAGCTTCTTCACCTCCGACGGCAGAAGGACGAATGCGGTAGGAGACGACGCAACTTTGTTGATGATGACCCAGAAATCTCCCATGCATTTCTCGAGCGTCGTGCCGAGTGGGACAGGGTTGCGCTTGGTCAGAGCTTTAACCTGAACCCCAATAAAGTGCGATGCGTCTGCATTGTATGCGATGATGTCGACGCCACGAGCGTTGCGCGCGGTAGGCATAACGTTCCAGCCCAGTTTCGACAACTGGTAGCAACAGTAATACAAGCCAATGTTGCCCGTGATCTGTGGATTGAGACTCATTTGCCTGACGTCGAACTCTTACTCATACGGATCTGACATTCCGCAAAACTACCCGTAAAGTTTGCGGATCGGCTACGCGCCGAATAACGTTTTGTGAAGCTGCTGCAGACGTTGTTCCCGCTTTGCAGCCGCCTGTACTACGGTCGGAGAATTCGATTGGTCGGGATCCTCGGTAAATCTCTCGGCCAAGAGTCGCTCGTACTCCTTGATTTCATTGGAGCACGCCTGGGGCCTGTCACGAAGTATCTGGGCTTTCGTCTCGGGTTTCAGCGGTTCCATGGCTCACCTCAACCGCAAATCTTGACCACCAAACGCTCTATCATAAATTGTCGCGTGATCCGGTCATGAAGGCAATGCTCGCCCATACCGCCTGGCGCTTGCCAGTAGTTATCGCTACTCCGCCTTCGGCAACTGTTCGATCCATTTCCTGATCAGCGCCGCGCCGTCCCGATCCACGACCGCCGTCGCCAACGGGGGCATTCGACCCTGGCCAAGGCGAGTGATCCGCTCCAGGAGCACCGACCGCTCGGGCTCGCCTGGGGCGACGAGCCTGGCCTCGGCGATGCCGAACGAATGATGCAGGGGGTTGACGCCCACAATATTGGCCTTCGCCAACTCGGTCATGAAGCCCAGCTCCATCCGCGCATTGCCGCCGCCATCGGTCACGTGGCAGTGGGCGCAGTTGGCATGCAGGTACGAGCGCGCGCGGGCTTCAACCGCAGCCGTTTCGTCGGCCGGATCGGCCAGACGCCGGAAGGCGTCAGGCGGCTGCGATAGTTGCTCCTTGAAAAGCCCGGCGTGGTTGAACGCGCGAAGCTGGTTGTCGACCGTACCGCCGTAATCGTGATTACGGTTCATCTGCGCAGTGGTCAGCCCGAGCACCCACTGGGCGGCGCGCGAATGGCACATCATGCACTCGGCCCGGCTGGGGAAGTGCCATGTTTGCAAGCGCTTGCCGTCCGGCGAAGTGGGGTCGGCAATCGTGTAGTTTCGATCCGCTCCGGCCGCGTCGACCAGAGTCGCGTCGGTCTGCTCGTCGTTCCAGAGATACGAGTAGCCGTACCAATGCCCTTCCTGCCGCGTAATGAAGCGAGTTTCCACCCGTTGCCTCGAGGCCGTATTGCCGGTCTCCGTTTCGAGCGAGAACGTCTTGACCAGCACGGTCCCCTCGGGCGGGACCCACGTAGTGTCGGCGTTGAACTCGATTTTCGAGTCGCCAGCCAACCCCAAGAAGCGCTCCTTGTGCGCCCCGTCGGACCAGAGGGGCGAGTTGACCGAGTAGGGGACCAGGCCCGGTGCCGGTGTGTGTTCGGCAACCGAGGCGAACACGCCCGACTCGCTCAGCTTGCGGGGAAATTCAGTCTTTGACTTCAATGGCTCATCCGGCGCTCGTTCAAGCTGGTACAACTCGCCGCCGAGGAGATCGGCAAAATAGATGTCGCCGGCAAGGTCGGTTCCGAAGGCGAGGAACTTGATTCGCGCGCTGGCCAACTCTCCCTGCCAGGTGACAACGCCCAGGTGGTAACGGAAGCCCCAAACGCGGCCCGTTTCGTGATCTCCGTAAAGGTAGACGCCGCGCAGTTCCGGGAATCGCTCGCCATGGTAGACGAAGCCGCCGACAATCGAGCGGAACTCGGAATGCGGATGTTCGACCACCGGAGGCGTGATGGGTGTCGGGCCGCGGCGGCGCTCGGCGTAAAAGGGATGGCGACCTTCCATCACGCTCCAGCCGTAGTTGCCGCCGCGCTCGATGAGGTAGATCATCTCCCATTGGTCCTGACCAATGTCGCCCATCCAGAGCCTGCCCGTCGCGCGGTCGAAACTGAACCGCCACGGGTTGCGCAGTCCGTAGGCCCAGAACTCCGGCCGCGCACCTGCCACGCCGACGAACGGATTGTCGGCCGGTACACGGTAGGGCCGCTCAGGCGTCGCGCCTTCGACATCGATCCGCGCCATCGTCGCCAGCAGGTCGACCAGGTCCTGACCGGTCTCCTTGGGGTCGGAGCCAGAGGTGCCGTCGCCCGCCGAAAAATAGAGAAATCCGTCGGGGCCGAAGGCCAGATCGCCGCCGTTGTGCCCGGCCGACTCCCATTCGAGGATCACCAGCTCGCTGTCGGGCTTCACGCGCCGCGCCGGGCCGCGCTCGAATTCGTATCGCGAGAGTCGATCGGTCGGCTTCTCGGCCTTGGCGCTATTACTCAGCACGTACAAGTAGGCGTTTTCGGCGAAGCGGGGGTGGAACGCGACGGCGTAGACCTCTCGGCCACAATCGAGCAGCAATTCGGTTTCGGCCGTTTCCTGGTCATTGATGAAGGCCACGATTTTACCGTCGCGCTGGGTAACGATGATGCGATCGGTGTCCGGCTCGTTGGCCAGATAGAGGGGCTGGTCGAACTTCAGCTTGGGGAAGGCCCGCCGAACGCGGTACGGGGGCGGCGGATCAGGTGAGCCGACGACCCGCGAGGTCGTCCAGCGCGTCCTATCGGCGAGGCCGTAGGGCGGCTCCGTGGGCTGGTCATCGGCGCGTAAGGGCAACGCGGCCGCCAGAAGTGAGGCAAGAAGCGAGACGGGGAATATGCGTTTGTTCAACGTCGGAATGGGGTATTTTGGCGGTTCTTGGTGGCATTTGCGCGATAGCTTTGCAGCAGCAGTTCCACGGCCTCCTTGATCATAGCGCGGGCCTCGTCCCTATTTCTTCCCTGTGTCACGGCCCCGGGTAATTCAGGTACGGTGGCCATGATCCAGCCATCCTCGATCGTTTGATAAGCTACGCTGTACTCGCGTTTCATGGTAACATGGCTCCGTTGTGCGGAATTCCATTATAAGATCAATCCCACAGCGTCGCCACAAGGTTTGAATCTCCATGAGCACCGCAACGAAGCCCCTGCACCGCCGGTTTCCTCCACAGAGGCGACGCTCCGCGGCGAAGGTGGTGTCGCACCAAGTCGCGGGGGTTGGGGGGGGCGCATAAAGCCGGTGCCCCCGGGGGCGGCGAATTGAGGCCCCCCGAGGGGCTTGGGGGGGGGAGGCGCGCATTGCCGGCACGAGAATTCCGGTTTCGACGTTGGAGCGGTATCGCCGTCTTGGTGCGTCAAGCCAACAACTCCTCGATATGTACCCTTTCCTCACGTTCGCCGATCTGGCGGCGGCGTGGAAATACGTCAAGAGCCACCACGCCGAGATCGACTCGCAGATCGCCTGCGTCGAGGGCTAATGGCACATGGCCGGCGACCAGGTGCCGGATAAGATCGTGCCGTTTCATGTGGCGGGTACGTCGACGGTCAGGGTTTCCCAGACCGCCTCGCGCGGCGCCTCGATAGCCACGTCCTCGCGATAGCTTTCCAGGAGCATCTCCACCACCTCCTTGATCATCGCGCGGGCCTCATTCATGTCCTTTCCCTGTGTCATGGCGCCGGGCAATTCGGGCACGGTGGCCATAATCCATCCGCCTTCGATCGGTTGAAAAACTACACTGTACTCGTGCTTCATGGTAAGATGACTCCCTTGTGCGGAATTCCATTATATATGCTTCACGCGGTCGAGAATGAGGAATTCACGGTGGGGCAGCGCCTAAGCGATGCCCCGGTCGCCAGCAAGCCGGGGCATCGCTGACGCTCTGCCGCCAGCCATCCCTTTCAAATTTCAAATGCCTCATTGATTGCCGCGCGCAGTATATGACGTATATGACCGTTCCCACAGCGTCGCCGCAAGGTCGGAATTTCCATGAGTACCGCAACGAAGCCCCTGCACCGCCGGTTCCAGTTCAGGCTGAAGACGCTGTTGATTCTAGTGGCCGTGTTGGCGGCGGGCCTGGGTTGGTTCAAATGGAAAGTTGAACGCGAGCGAAACGAGCGCGCCGCGGCCCGAGAGCTTCTGAATCACGGCGCCGTACTCTATTTGGACGGCTCGACTGACGCCGGCGACCCAAGTTTGCCCTACCGGATATTCGGTGAGCGCTGGGACGATTGGATTTATGACGTCATCGCGGTCAGCTTCGAACCCCTCGACGGCAGCCCCAATCTTGTGGTTGACGCCGAGCCGCGCTGGGTTGCTCACTGCATGGAATACATGGTAAACCCACCGGGCCGACCTCAGTCCGCCGGCAGGGGACATCCGATCACCAATTTTGACCTGGCTCACCTCAAGTGGCTCCCATCGCTGAATCGATTGAACCTCGCGGGCACCGAAATTGATGACGCGGGTCTTTTTCATCTCAAGGAGTTGGGCGGGCTCAGGTATCTCTGGCTCACCGGCACGCAAGTCAGCGACGCAGGCGTCACCGATCTTCAAGAAGCCTTACCAAATTGCAAAATCATCCGATGAGCCTGCCGACTGGCTGGATGCTTGACGAGCGCCAATACTAACGCGGCGATAAATCGCCGCACTCCAAAAACACCACGTCAAGGGCGCCTTCACATTCATCGGCGACATCCCACATCATTGACCCGCCGCCCAGCCGAGTTAAGATTCCGTTGATGCCACCACTGCCAACGACCACGTTCTTCCGTTTCTGCGTCTTCATCCCCAAATCTCCTCCTCATCCCCATATCCCCTTTTACGAAACCGTTGCCGCGCCAAATGTCCTGCGTCCTCACCTATGGTACCGCCGCTTCGCTTGCCTTGGACATTGCGCCCAATGCGCTCGTGGCGCATTGCGTGGCGCCGAATGACGTGGCGCTTGGCGACGTGGCCGAGGCGGTCACGAGGGCATTGGCCGAGCCTTTGGAATTCCCTCCGTTGTCGCGGGCGACGGTTCCGGGCGATCGCATCGTGCTGGCTGTGGAGAACGAGTTGCCACAAACGGCCGAGTTGGTGGCCGCCGTTGCGCAATACCTTGTCGAGGCGGGCACGTCGCCCGACGCATTGACCGTTTTGCGTCCCGAATCCGCCCCCTCGGAGGCCGACGGCGACCCGCGCCGGTTGCTGCCGGCAGACTGGCGCCACCAGGTGGCGTGCGAGATGCACGACTCGTCGGCCATTGGCCGACTGGGGCTCTTGGGTTCGACGCACAGCGGCGAAGGGGTTTACCTCAATCGAACGTTGTTGGACGCCGATCTGGTGGTCCCAATTGGCTGCCTTCGTTGCGAGCCGCCGATGGGGTTCCCCGGC
>VFSW01015127.1_pt1 | contig 10631 bp, 4 predicted proteins | sample 5358111 | NCBI WGS metagenome assembly VFSW01 (sample SAMN11554181, study PRJNA540505) | mine drainage metagenome | isolation source: sediment from site ElyBrook_90M | place: USA: Ely Copper Mine, Vershire, VT | collected 2017
GCGGGCGCGACGGTTCCGGTTGAAAGCGGAGGGGATTGAATTCTTGACGGTTGATTCGAAGCGCGTCAGGCGACGCTCATTCCGGTGGACAGTTGACGCGCCCCGCGTTTCCTCCGACTCTGCGGCGCGATGAACCACGTCGAGCGCTTCCGGGCGGTCATGGCCTTCCAGCCCGTGGACCGCTGGCCGCGCTGGGAATGGGCCATGTGGTGGGACCAGACCATCGACCGCTGGCACGGCGAGGGCCTGCCACCGGAGTTGAAATTCCACCAAGTCTTCGAGATCGCGCAGCACTTCGGCCTCGACCCGTACCAGCAATTCTGGTTCAGCACCACCGACCCGACCATCGAGGCCACGCAGCATCACGTCGCAGGCATCGTGGCCAACATGGATGATTACCTCCGCCTCCGACCGCAGTTGTTTCCGGACCACGGCCCGGCCATCGAGGCGATGCGCCCTTGGGCGGCGCGGCAGCAGCGCGGCGCGGCGGTGGTGTGGTGTACCTTCGAGGGCTTTTTCTGGTTTGCGCGCACGCTGATGGGCTTCAACCAGCTCATGCTGGCGTTTTACGACCAGCCGGAACTCATCCACCGGATCAACCAGGACCTGCTGGACTTCAACTTGCGTTTGCTGGCGCACATCTCCCGCGCTTGCGTGCCGACATTCATGACCCTCGCCGAGGACATGTCTTACAACCACGGGCCGATGATCTCGAAGAAGGTCTTCGACGGATTCGTCGCGCCGTACTATCGGCAGTTGGTCCCGCGGCTGTCGGAACTGGACATCCTGCCCTTTGTGGATACCGATGGTGACGTGACCCTGCTGGTCCCGTGGCTGGAGGAAGCGGGCGTCGCCGGTGTCCTCCCCCTGGAGCGGCAGGCGGGCGTGGACGGAGCGACCCTGCGCCAGCGATTCCCGAAGGTCCGTCTGGTTGGCCATTTCGACAAGATGACCATGAACCAAGGCGAAGCCGCGATGCGCCGCGAGTTCGAGCGCCTCGTGCCGCTGATGCGGAGCGGCGGCTTCATCCCCAGTGTGGACCACCAAACGCCGCCGGGGATCTCGCTCGAACAATACCGCTGTTATCTCCGCCTGCTGAAAGAGTACACGGCGCTGTAGCATGAACAGATTCCTCATCCGGCTCATCCTCGCGGGGATTCTCCTCGGAGCGCGCGGCGGCGGCGCGGCGGAGACATCGTCCGCCTGGCCGGCCATTGCCCTCGCCCCGCCCGGAGACGTCACGTTGGCCGGGCCGTGGGGGGAAGCGTTGGAACGCGGCGTGGGGCGCTTGGCCCAGACGCCATACTCGACCGACTGGCTGCTGGCCGACGTGTCGTTTCAGATCAGCCGCATCTTTACCAACTACAGCGGCGACGTCTCCGGCCGATTCCTGGAATTGGCCGTCCTGACCAGTCCGCGGGGAAGACTTTCGCCGGCGACGCTGCCGGTCGTGGTCGAATCCATTACGCGCTACCAGAAACCCGACGGGCATTTCGGCGTGGACATCGACCTGAACAAACCGCTCACGCGCAACGCGCCGCCGATCCCGATGCTTTGGGGCAACGCGCGCCTGCTCGTCGGGTTGGTCACCGCCGCGCGCGAGTTGTCCGATCCCCGGCTGCTGGCCGCGGCCCGGCGGCTGGGCGATTTCTACGTGAACACCGCGGCCCAGCTTTGTTCGCCCCAGCGCGAAGCCGAATACCGCGCCAGCGGCAGCGGCGGCGACGGCTACACCTGCTGTTACTTTCCAGCGATGGAGGGACTGACCCTGCTCTACCGCGCGACGAAGGACGAGCGTTACCTGCGCCAAGCGCGGCGCATGGCGGAATGGTTCCGGAAATTCGACGCCCTGCCCATTGACCACAGCCACGGCAACCTGTGCGCTTGGCGTGGCATCTTGGAACTCTACGGCGTCACCGGTAAGCGCGCGTACCTCGACCAAGCCCGCGCCAAGTGGGACGCCGCGGTGCGGGGCGGATTCGTCTGGCCGCTCGGCGGAGTGGGCGAGCATTGGTACGTTTCCTACACCGGCGATGAAGGATGCAGCGAATCGGATTGGCTGCGCTTCAACCTTGATCTGTGGCGCTGGACCGGCGCCCCGCGCTACCTCGACGTGGCGGAGCGCCTGCTTGAAAACCAATACGCCGCCAACCAATGCGCCAACGGCGGCTACGGCTGGCGTCCGCTGGAGAGCGAAGCGGCCGGTCCCGTCGCCACGCGCGGCACGGTGGACGAATGGAATTTCTGCTGCAATTTCCACGGGCCGCTGGGGCTGCACTTCCTGAAGGCCTACCTCGCCACCGGTTCCGAAGGCGCCCTCTACGTGAACTTCCCCGCCAGTTTCACCGCGCCGGTCCCGGCCGGCGGCACGGAATGGCGCGTGACGGCGAAGACGGATTCCGACTTCGCGGCCGGGCAGACGAGGATGGAAATCGAAATCGCCCCGCGCGAATCCGCCGCCGCGCGTCCGGTCATGGTCTGGCTGCGGGTGCCGGCGTGGGCGGATCGGGTGGAGGTCGCCGGCGCGGATGCCACGCCGCGCGCCGCGGAAAACGGTTACTTGGCGCTGAAGCGGGAGTGTTGGGCGAAAGAGAAATTCGTCGTCACTTTCCGCGCGGCGCTCGCCGTCGAAGGGCGGCGCTTTCAACCTCTCCGACCGGAGGCCGGGAAGATTTCCCGCCTGAGCGACGTGTCGCTGGTGCTGGGGCCAAAGCTGCTCTTGGCGTTAACGCCGGCTCCGGGCCGCGCGAATCTGCTCGCGACGGTGGACGCCTCCGGCGGACTGCAATTGCTGCGCGACACCGCCGGCGACTTGAGGAGCGTGAACCTGCCCGGCCTGGACGCCACCGAACCCCAGATTCTCGAGGCGCTCGAATCGGCCCGGCCCGTGGCGCTGCAACCGTGGTCGGCCTCGCTCCACCGGCGCGCCGCCTTCGTCCACAACTTGGTGGTCGTGCCGGCCGACTTCATTCCCGCAGCGGCCCGTGCTCGCTTCGCCGAGCGGGCGCCCGCCGCGCTCGCGTCGAACGGGCCGTTCTACGGCACGAACCTCGAAACCCAGCCGGATCGGTGGCCGGGCGCGAACGGCTGGCAGTTCACGACCAACGGGCTGTGGGTTGCCGGCGGCGACGTCGGCCTGCTCGAGGGCGAAGGCTACACCGACTACCGCTTTGAGTTTGACCTGCAACTGCCGAAAGACGGCGGTGGAATCGCCGGCTGGGTCGTGCGCGCCGAGGGTCCGAGCGACTTGGTGATGTTCCAATTGCAGAGCGCCGACTCGCCTTACCGGGCGCCGGAATTCAAAACGCGGCCCAATACGCTCCGGCCTCACGTGCGTCACGGCGGCGCGTGGACCATCGCCGAGCCCGTTGCCGTTGCCGAAGGAAATCCGCCGCGGCGAGACCCACCACGTCGCCGTCGAGTGCCGCGCCGACCGCGTCGAGGTCTTCCTGGATGGCGCGCGGATTTGCGCGCAAAGCGCTTCCGGTTTCCGGACGGGCACGGTCGGCTTCCGCGCGGCCGGCCCGGCCGAAGCGGGACTTTACCGCAACGTCGCTTTGCGACGGCTTCCCTGAGGCCGGGGCAGGGCCGGATCGCCGGCCGGGATCGCCGGAAAGTTGTTCCGCTTCGCCGGTCCTCGCACTAGACTGCGGACGAATCGCTCATCATCCCGGTGCATTTGCGATTCACCTATGCGACACGCACAACTGGTTCTCGCGGGCTTGCTCTCCGTCGGCTGGGGCGGGCCGCTGCCCGCGAAGGAATTCACCTTCTACGTTTCTCCTTCCGGAAAGGACGTGTGGTCCGGGCGGCTGTCCCGTCCCACGTCCCGTGGACAAGACGGCCCGTTCGCCTCGGTGCCCGCGGCGATCGAGGCGGCGCGCGCCGCGCGCCAAAGCGCCGGCGGCGCAGCGGCGGTGAAGATTCTCCTGCGCACCGGCACTTACGAACTGGCCAAACCACTGGTCCTCACGCCGGAGGACTCCGGTCTGACCGTCGCCGCGTATCAGGACGAAAAGCCCGTGATCAGCGGTGGTCGGCGGATCACCGACTGGGCGCCGGTGCCGGGCAAGCCCGGGTGGTGGCAGGCGACGGTGCCCGATGTCCGCGCGGGCCAATGGTATTTCCGTTCGCTCTTCGTCAACGGGCGGCGGGCGCAGCGGGCGCGGACCCCGAATGAGGGCTTCTTCCGCATCCAGGGCGCCAGTCCGCAGGGCCACCCGGCGCAATTCCACTTCCAGCCCGGCGACCTCAAGAAAGAATGGGCGGCGGCCGGCGACGTGGAAGTGATCGCGCTGCTGGCGTGGGCTGATTTCCGGCTGTTCCTCCGCGACGTGGACGAGGCCAATCATGTCGCCACCCTTTCCGCGGACGCCCGGCCGTCCAACCGCGAGAGCGACGCGCGCTACTTCATCGAGAACACCCCCGACGCGCTCGACGCGCCGGGCGAGTGGTATCTGGACCGCCAGGCCGGCGTGGTGACTTACATCGCGCGGCCGGGCGAAGACCTGGGCAAGGCCGAGGTGATCGCGCCGCGCTTGGAAGACTTGCTGGAACTGCGGGGCGATTTCGCCGGGAAGAGACCGGTGCGGCGCGTGGTCCTCCGTGGGCTGGCGTTCAGCTACACCGATTGGACGATGCCCGCCGACGGCTACGCCGATACGCAAGCGGCCGTCGCGATCCACGGCGACGTGCGCGGCGAAGGCGCGACCGATTGCGCCATCGAAGGCTGCACCTTCACCAAGCTGGCCGGCTATGCCGTCGAACTCGGCCGCGGCTGCCAGCGCGACAAGATCGTCGGCTGCCAGATGTCCGACCTCGGCGCGGGCGGCGTGCGCCTCGGCGAGCCAGGCCAGCGCGAGGATCCGTTCGAACAGAACCACAGTCACGTCATCACCGACAACCACATCCACCACGTCGGGGTCGTCTATCCGCCGGCGGTGGGCGTGTTCATCTTGCAGAGCGGCACGAACGTCGTGGCGCACAACGAAATCGACCACCTGTTCTACACCGCCGTTTCCGTCGGCTGGAACTGGGGCTACCAGGAAACGCCCTGCCGCGACAACGTCATCGCGTTCAACCACCTTCACGACATTGGCCAGGGCATGCTCAGCGACATGGGCGCGGTCTATTCGCTCGGCATCCAGAACGGCACGGTCATCCGTAACAACCTCATCCACGACGTCGAGAGCTTCACCTACGGCGGCTGGGGACTCTACACTGACGAAGGCAGCTCCGACATCGTGCTGGAAAACAACGTCGTCTATCACTGCAAGAGCGCCGGGTTCCACCAGCATTACGGCCGCGAGAACGTGGTGCGGAACAACATTTTTGCCTTCAACCGCGAGCACCAACTCATGCGCACCCGCGACGAGGAACACCTCTCGTTTTTCTTCACGAACAACATCGTCTATTTCGACTCCGGCGACCTGCTGGGCAGCAGTTGGAAGAACGACCGCTACGTGATCGACAACAACGTGTATTGGGACGCGCGCCCCGGCTTCCGGCCGGAAGACCTGCGCTTTTCCGGCACGACGCTCGAGCAATGGCGCCAGCGCGGACACGATCGGCATTCGGTTATCGCCGATCCCTTGTTCGTCGCCCCGGAGAAATTTGATTTCCGGCTCAAGCGCGGCTCGCCGGCGCTGAAGCTCGGGTTCCAGCCGATTGACCTGCAAACAGTGGGGGTGCGGAAACCGAGGTGAACCGTCGTTCCGTGTGTCCCTGGCAGCCGGAGGCTGCCCTGGGGCTGGCGGGCACAATTGAAACGGCTTCATCCGCCGGTTCGTTCGCGGCGAGCCAATCCACCACTGACAAGTTTCCCGGGGATCTCTCACACGACTCCGATGGGTTCCGTTGGCTTGGCCGACTGGCTACGGTTGAAAACCAACGCGGCCGGTTTGTCAAGCAGTTCTTCCGAGAGCGCATCTCAATTTCATGCAACCTGAATATACTGTGCCTATCCGGTTCGTTGCCAACTGGGACCGCTGCGGCCCACAGAGTCGCGCTCCGGAACGCGGATCTGCGGCCCGTAGCACATGAAGGACAGCCAACCGGACAGACATAGAATGAACGGCCCGAAAGGCCGGGGTGAATTAACTCCAAAGGCTGCGCGTCCGCCTCCTTTCGTCTGGCCAGCCGCAGGGACGCACTTCAGACTCCGCCGCATGTGCTGCCAGTCGTCGAGCCTGCTCCGGCCCGTCGCGGCCCGCTGTGGCCGACGCGCGGTCATTGTCCTCCGCCGGTGTTCCCCGTTCGCGTGGGGCTGGCGCCTTCCAAGTTCGGCGCTCCTCTGCGTCGTCGCGTTCTTGTCAGCAGCTTCGGCCTCGCACGGTCAGGACTTGTCGCTGGACAACCTGCCTGCCCGGCAGGACTTCGCGTCGCACCGCCTCACGTCGGCGGACCCGACGGGCGGCAATGACGATTGGCGCGACTTGCCACCGGGGCAAACCCTCGTGCTCGCCGACATCCGCGAGCCGGGCCGCATCGTCCACTTCCGCGACAACATTACCAGTCGTGAGCCGCACCACCTGCAACTCCACGTCCTGCGCATGTATTGGGACGGCGAAAAGGAGCCGAGCGTCGAGGTGCCAGTGGGCGACTTCTTTGCCGAGGGATTTGGCTTCACGGAGAGACTCAACTCCGCGTTGATGTGCATCGACCAACGCCCGGGACGGCTCACCGACCCGGCGGCGTTCGGTGCGGCGCGGAACTGTTATATCCCGATGCCGTTCGCCCGCTCCGCCCGCATCACGATCACGAACGAAGGCAAAGAACCCAGCCGCCATTGGTTCGAGGTGAACTATCGTACCTACCGCAAACCGCCGAAGCACCAGGCCTACTTCCACGCGCAATACCGTCAAGGCACGCCGCCGCCGGCCGGGCCTTACCTCATTTTGGAGGCCCAGGGCCGCGGCCAGTTGATCGGCTGCGTCTTGAGCGTGAAGAACAACTACGGCGGCTGGTGGGGCGAAGGCGACGAGATCGTGCAAATCGAGGGCAAGGAGGCCATCCACGGCACCGGCTCCGAAGACTATTTTTGCGAGTCCTACGGGCTGCGGGCCGGCTGCTTCCCCTATTTCGGCGTCCCCCTGCTGGAGGAACCGTTCGTGAGCGCCTATCGGTGGCATGTGCCAGACCCGGTGACGTTCCGCCATTCGATCCGCTTCCTGATCGAGCAAGGCAATGGCAATCCGCCCTTTCGCAGCGGCAACTTCTACTACAGCGTCGCCTACTGGTACCAAACCGAGCCGCACGCGCCGTTTCCCAAGCTGCCCGCCGCCGCCGACCGGGTGAATTGGGCCGCCGACCGGGCGAAAACCACGACCGCCCAATGATCTCCGACGCACCGGAACCTGGAGTGCCCCTTCACCGCGTTGGCGCCGCGAGCGCCCACGGCCACTTGCTTTATGAACCGAGACCCGTCGTCCTTCACCTCAAATGTGGCGTCTCCGAGTCAGGCTGGCTGCCGTTCGCCGCACTGCGGCTGCGGCGCCGCCGGCCTCGCGCGTCGCGATTTCCTCAAGCTCAGCGGCCTCGCCGTGGGCGCCGCGCTCGCCACGCCGTGGGAGGCGATGGCCGGGCCGTTCACGCGCGCCGATTTTGAACGACTGGTTCCGGCCGACAAGAAACTGCGTCCGGAATGGGTGACGTCGCTCTTCGACCGCGGTTCGCGCACGGAGTATCGCGGCGCGGAACTGGAGCAGATCGGCATGCCCATTGGCGGCATCTGCTGCGGGCAAGTCTATCTCGGCGGCGATGGCAAGCTGTGGCATTGGGACATTTTCAACCGCCACATCGGCACCGGCGCCGAGCACTACGCCAAGCCGCTAACGCCCGCGTCGCCATTGGACCAGGGCTTCGCGCTGCGTGTTTCCGTCGGTGGGACGTCGCAGGTGCGAGCACTGGATCGGACCGGCTGGCGCGACATTTCCTTCATCGGTGAGTATCCCATCGGCTACGTCGAGTACGGCGACGCCGATTGTCCCGTGAACGTTTCCCTGGAGGCGTTCTCGCCCTTCATCCCGCTGAACGTCAATGATTCGTCGCTGCCGGCCACGGTCATGCAATTCACCGTCAGAAACGGCGGCGCTGACGCCGCGGAAATCGAACTCGCCGGCTGGCTGGAGAACGCCATCTGCCTTCACTCCGGCTCGATGCACGCGATGCGCCGGAAGAACCGCGTCGTACAGCGTGACGGCTTCTTGTTCGTCGAATGCAGCGCCGAGGCGGTGCCGGAAGACGCGTCGAGCCAACGGCCGGACATCGTCTTCGACGATTTCGAGAAACCGACGTATGACGGTTGGACGGCCACCGGCACGGCGTTCGGCCAAGGACCGGTGACGCAGAAGCAGGTGCCCGACTATCAGGGCGATCTCGGCATCCACGGCCAGCGCGCTGTGAACTCACACGCCGCCGCGCCCGGTGCCGATGTCGGCGCGCGCGACGCCGCCAAAGGCACGCTCACCAGCCGGCCGTTCAAGATCGAGCGGAACTTTATCACGTTTCTCATCGGCGGCGGCAATCACCGCGGCAGGACGTGCCTGAACGTGCTGGTGGAGGACAAAGCCGTCGCCTCCGCCACCGGGGCGAATGAAAATCGGATGCGTCCCCGGAGTCTCGACGTGCGGCGCTGGGCCGGCCAGACCGCGCGGCTGCAAATGGTGGACGACGACTCCGGAAGCTGGGGCAACATCGGCGTGGATGACATCGTCTTCAGCGACCGGCCACAGACTCCGCCCGGACCACTGGCAGCCGAGCCGGATTTCGGGACGATGGGAATCGCGCTGCTCAAATCCGAAATCCGAAGCCAAGCTGGCGGAGATTTTATAGTGTCCGGCTTGGCTGCCGGCAAACCGGCCGAAGCGGTCTTCGCGGCGCCGGATTCCTCCGCTACGCGGGCAACAAAGCCCCCAGGCGAACCACTCCTTGGCGGTCTCGGTCGCAAACTGAGCCTCCCGCCTGGCGCCTCGGCCACCGTGACGTTCCTCCTCGTCTGGCACCTGCCGAACTTGAAGATGAACCGCCTGCCGCCGGGCCGTTACTACGCCCAGAAATTCGAGTCGGCGCTGGCCGTGGCGGAGTACGTGGGCCGCGATTTCTCCCGCTTGAATCAGCAAACCCGCCTCTGGCACGACACCTGGTACGACTCCACGCTGCCGTATTGGTTCCTCGACCGCGCCTTCCTCAACGCCTCGATCCTCGCCACCTCGACCTGCTTCCGCTTCGGCGACGGGCGCTTCTGGGCCTGGGAAGGCGTCGGCTGCTGTGAAGGCACCTGCGGTCACGTCTGGCAATATGCCCACGCCATGGCGCGGCTCTTCCCCGAGTTGGAGCGCATCGTCCGCGAGCGGGTGGACTTCGGCCTGGCCTTGCAGCCCGACGGCGCCATTCACTTCCGCGGCGAGTTCAACGACATCCCCGCCATCGACGCGCAGGCCGGCACCATCCTCCGCGCACTCCGTGAACATCAAATGTCAGCCGACGACGCCTTCCTCAAGCGGAACTGGCCGCAGATCAAGCGCGCCACCGGCTGGCTCATCGCCAAGGACGCCAACGGCGACGGCCTGATCGAGAGCAACCAGCACAACACGCTCGACACCGACTGGTTCGGCCGGGTGGCGTGGCTCAGCGGACTCTATTTGTCGGCCCTGCGCGCGGCCGAGGCGATGGCGACGGAAATCGGCGACCTCGCGTTTGCCGAGCAATGCCGCGCCATCTTCAACCAAGGACAGAAGAACCTCGTCACGCAACTCTTCGACGGCGATTACTTCATCAACAAGGTCGATCCGAAGCATCTCGACGCCATCAACTCCGGCACCGGCTGCGAGATCGACCAAGTCTTCGGCCAAAGCTGGGCCTTCCAAGTCGCCCTGCCGCGCGTGCTGCCGGAGAAGGAGACGCGCTCCGCGCTGAAATCGCTCTGGCGCTACAACTTCACGCCGGATGTCGGGCCGTATCGAGAGGCCTACAAGGCGGGCCGCTGGTACGCGATGCCGGGCGAGGCTGGCCTGCTGATGTGTACCTTCCCGCGTTCCGACTGGGACTACGCGCAGGCCAAAGGCAAAGGCCCCGAGTGGGCGGCGGGCTACTTCGACGAGTGCATGAACGGCTTCGAGTATCAGGTGGCCGGACACATGATCTGGGAAGGGATGCTCCTGGAAGGAATGGCGGTCACCCGCGCCGTCCACGACCGCTACCACGCTTCGCGGCGCAATCCCTGGAATGAGGTCGAGTGCGGCGACCACTACGCGCGGTCCAAGGCGAGCTACGGCGTTTTCCTGGCCGCGTGCGGCTACGAGCATCACGGGCCGAACGGCCATCTCGGCTTCGCGCCCCGCCTGACGCCGGAGAATTTCCGCTGCGCGTTCACGACGGCGGAGGGCTGGGGAACTTTCGCGCAGAAGTCGGGAGGTGGAATGGCGACGGCAAATATCCAGGTGAAGCTCGGCAAACTGCGGCTGCGCACGCTGGCACTGCGTTCGGCGGGCAATGCGAATTCGACCAAGGTGACGGTGACGGTCGCGGGGAGGCCAGCGTCGGCAACGCTCGCCGCCAAAGAAGGGAACATTGAGATCAGATTCGCCGGCGAAGTAGTGGTGAGCGAAGGGGAAAATCTACGAGTGGAACTG
>VFSW01015128.1_pt1 | contig 10630 bp, 18 predicted proteins | sample 5358111 | NCBI WGS metagenome assembly VFSW01 (sample SAMN11554181, study PRJNA540505) | mine drainage metagenome | isolation source: sediment from site ElyBrook_90M | place: USA: Ely Copper Mine, Vershire, VT | collected 2017
GAACAATATTAACGGCCATAGTATTATAGATTTCTTTATTATCTTATTCTGCGCTATGATTTTTCGCCTTTGCTTCTTGGTTGTTTTTTGCACTAGCCCTACAAAGTAGTATTTCTTCCAAAATTGCGCGTCGGTCAGTTCTAAGTCGTTCAATTAACCACCTTTACCGATAAAGCTTCCAAGTGCATACGATATTTTACGCTTCTGTGCAGGAGGTTAGGCTTTTCCGTATGTTCTGTGCAGGTAAAGGATATACTAGGGCTATCCTCTATGTTTATATGGGTGGCTTCCTTTCCACACTTGTAGCAATGTTTTACGCGGCGTGGTAACTGCATAAGATTACCGCATATCCTTTTTTAGCCAAGCTTGGCCGTAAAGCTGCCTAAGTAGCTCCGCTAGTACTAAGCTATCCGGGTTTATCTCTGTAGGCTTCATAGCGAATTTAAGGCACATTATCTTTATCGCTTCGTCTAGCCTTTGGGCCACCGCAGTGCTCGGATCTTCAATAGGTTGTGCTATAGGCGTAGGCGTTGTATATTTCTGAGCTGTAGCGCCTACCGTATCTATCCTATACTGCTTCTTGCCCTTGTATAGCTGCGCTTCCTGCGTTACGCCCATAGTTACCGTTGCTCCTTCCCTTATCGCTTCCAGCAAAGGAAACTTGCTAAAGGTTGTGTAGCTTTCCCCTGTTTCGCCGATTATGGTAGTTCTTGTATAAGGCTTCCCTGCTTTAGAGGTTCCTTCCTTCCTGTATATTTTCGTAGCTGTTATTGTCGTTTCCATAAGATACCACTTAATATAAATTATCTAGCCCTTCTTCCAATATCAAGATAACCTCTGCGGTTCGGGTGCGCCGGTTCTTCTCGGCGTGCTTGTCTATTTCTTCCAATAGCTCTTTAGGGAGTCTTAACAGAAATTTGCTTGTTCTGTCGTTTTGCGTCATTCAATCATCCTTTTTATCGGGTTCGCCGTTCAAGAGAGAAGCAAGTGCCACTCTCGGTTCTGGTTTTGTGCAACAGCATTGTTTATGGCTGTTTGATTTTTCGTCCCATTTGAACATATCGCAATAGGTCTTTCCTTTTTCTTTTACTTCTTGCCTATGCCTTCCGTTTGGTCTTAATTCGCAATCGCAATTTTTACATAACTGATTTGGAATTTTGATTTTTACATATTCAGGTTTACGGCATCCGCAATCGCAATCATCCTGATTTATCCCTTCTTCGTCTATGTGATACGTTCCCTTCATAATATGGTTATGAACACTTTTACGGCTACACTCATCGCAATCATCCTCAATGTTTGCCGTCCATTTTGGATTTGTTTGCACTTCTACTTTGCATTTGTTACTGCAATTTTTACAAGGCATTTTTATCACGTTTCAATTGTTAGTCTTGTCGATTTGCGTCATTCAATCATCTTTTTATCGGGTTCCGCCTCGGAGAGCTTTCGCTTAAGCCCCAGCAATAAATCTATCCGTGCTTCGTATTCGGGCTGTAATATTTTCGTATGGGTGGCTATCAATCCCCTTAACGAACTAATTTCCAAATCTATCAGCTTTCCTATCCTCTCCCTCTCGGTCTGCACCACGGCTTCTATTATCTTATCCCTCGCCCTACTCAACGCTTTATCTATGTCTTCGTTATCTGCGACATATAACGGGTTTTGTGGGAACTGCTTGCCAGCCTCGAATGCCTCGTACATATTGTGGCGACAATAGTAAGTAGGCAAGCAGTGATAAGAATAGCCTTCCGATATTTTCTTATTGAGCCATTGCTCGGCTGGTGTCTGGGGTTGGGTTGTCATGGTTTCGCCTTAAACGCCTCAAGCTTTTTGTAGTCCTTCGCTATATGGAACGCGACATTGTGGAGCCCGACAACTATCGCCTTGACTTCAATGGGTGATAGGGTGTCCCAGAACCCCTCGCATGTAATATCCGCATTGCGCGAAAAAACCTGCTCAATGTGAGCTCTCAGTTTCTTCTCGCTGTTGAACATCCTGTCTATCTTTATTGCGATTAGGTCATCCTGCGTCGTTTTGGGGGTCTTTTCCATTTTATCACTTCCACCACGTTATCGAGGCTACCTCTAACTTGACCTTCGAGGACTTGCACCTGCCTTTATGCCCCTCATCAAGTTCACACGTTGCGACCACCCGAGCAGCACCGTCCGGCCTAAAGTCCGCGTAGACAAGCAACCGCCTGATGATGTAGTAGTAGACGATGTAGAGGGCCACACGGCCAAACTTCAGTTCATTCCCGCAGGTCTGTTTTTTCGTTGTCATTGTATCACACGATATACATTTCCAATCTGCATAGTTGCTCCGATTAGGTTGGCTCCGATTAGGTTGGCTCTGCTTAGGTTTTTTTCCCCATTCTTGGCTTTTTCAATCCATTCGTTTTTCGTTTGCATAAGATACCACTTCTTTATATAATATACTTGTATATCTATGTATATAAATACCTTTCTGATAAATAGCCTATTAGTGGCACTATGCCTTCTTTATAAAGCTTTCTATAAGGTAGGCCCTGCCGTATCGCTACGGCAGGTTGGTATCCTATAGGTTTATCCAAACCGAAGTCCGGATAAACTAACATATATAAACATTATGATTTAAAAGCCTTTATGGTATCCTTTAGAACATCGCACCTTATCGCAGCTTTATTTCTTCTCTTGGCTTTAGGCTTGTGGCTACGTAGTGTCGGTGTAACTGCTTCCAATTATTTCTATGAAAGTGATAACTACGTTTATTATTCTGCAATAATACAGGCAATACAAAATAACTACATAGCGCCTACCACCCTGGCCTTCTGCGGCTTCGCGCCCAATAACTGCCCTTATTCTGAAAGCGCCGGGCTGCTTTACTTTACTCTTATACCCTACTATTTCCTTAGTGGCTTTTCTGTTTATAATGCTTTCACACCCTTAATCGTTATAACCTTTATGTATTCTGTAGTTATGTATTTTGGCCTGCTGGAAATAATAGGCACCTTCATACTTGCCAAGCTCGTATATGATAATGATTATTTCGCCCTGCTATCCGCTTTTATCGTTGCTGTGTTTCCTGCAGCCGTATATCGCACTTCCGCAGGCCAGTATCGCGGCGAAAGCTTCGTACCTGTTATACTGCTTTATGCCATTATCTTCCTGCTCCTTGCCTTCAAAGATAGGAAGCGCGTTTATATTAATTCCTTCGCTGCCGCCGTAGCTTTCCTTATATGTATCTATTCTTGGCTGGCTGGCGCCTATGTTATTGCTGTATTCGTATTACTCACGATAGGCATAGCCCTTTATGATTACCTAAAGCTGCCCTTAACCATTACTGCGCTGTTCTTCCTAAGCGCTATAGGGTGGCTGCTCCTTCCTTTCATATTGCCGTATCTGCCTGCCATATTCGGCGCCTACTTCAACAATACAAGCAGCTATCTAGCCACCACCTTAGAGTATGCGGCGCCTAACCTTGTAACTATGTTTGTGTTGTTTAACCTTACGCTTGTTGCCGCGCCTGCCGGCATAATCCTTTATACCCTGCAGTTCAAAGGTAAGGATCTAAACGCCTACGCCTTCCTTTCGCTTATAGCTACCTTCCTTGTAGGTGGGCTGCTCCTTATACATTATATCCGTTGGTTTGCCCTGATACCGATACCTATAGCTATCTTTAGCGCCTACAGTATCCTTATGGTAATACAATACCTTAAAAACAGGGTTAATACGATAATGGCCTATGCTATTGCCGGTATGCTGATAGGTGGTATATTCATCATATCCACTAATGTTATCTTCGGCATAAAGCCTTTAGGAAATCAAAACAGTAACTTCTATGCCGCCCTTGCCTTCCTTAAAGATAATACCAGTTCAAATAGCACCGTACTTACCTTCTGGCAAGACGGCAGCCTCGTAGAAGGGTTAAGCCAAAGGCAGAGCTATACCGATAGCGTAGAAAAAGGGCAAAACGAAACTAGGATAGAAAACTTTGCTTCCTTTATGCTTGCACAGGAAGGAAACTTTAGCTATCTTAGCCAAATAAAGCCCAACTACCTACTGATTAGGCAGGATTATATAAATTATACTTGGGCTTTTAGGGCTTCTTCTATGAATACACCACACTATAATACGACTAACCTTGATATACTGCTTGCCGGATATTATGGCAGCAGCAACGGTATTAGGCTTTATCCCGTATATAAGAACGCAGATAGCACTATTTATAAAGTAGAACAGGCACCTGGCTAAAATGGCGAAAACTTAGGTCCTTGTTAGTTGTGGTTAAATGAAGTAGAAGGGTGCGGTGTCTTAAAGGCGACCAGTAGATAAGATGATACCGCACCTATCCAGATATATGAATCCAAATAAATAATAGAAAGAAGGATTTATAAAGCTTTAGTAACTCTTCCTTTTCTTTTCCCTGTAGATCTTGCCGGCCACAGCACCACCGATATACCTAGCCCTTTTCCTTCCGTAGCCCTTATGCTCGTATTCCCTTGTAACCTTTGTATCCAGCTTCTTAAACTTCCTTCCCATTACATACGCCTTTTTTCCTTTTCGCATACACAATATCCTTTAGCGACATAAAAGAAAAATGAAATAGGCTAAGGGTACTCTCACATACCCTTAGCTGAAAACTCTTTAATTTGTCTTAGGCTTACGGTGCCGAGCTTCCCCTGAAGAAGCCATACAGCAGGGCAATTATTACCACTGCGACCAGCACTATAGCCAATATGGGTAGCCACTGCGCGAAGGTGTTCATACCTGATACGGCCTGCCCTGCGGCGTTGTATGCTAGGCTGGTATTGCCTGCAACGTTGCCTATCTGTGTTTGCACCTGGGAAGTAATGTATGCACCCACAGCCACCGTAACGCCGATTACCACGAACATTACGCTAGCTCCGAGGTAGTCGTCTAGGGCCGCAGCCATAAGCGCCGCCTTCTGCAAATGCCTAACCTTCTGCGTTGCCTTCTCCTTTACCGATATGCAAATCGTCTTTGCGTTCCAAGATCTCATTTGTATTACCTTTTTGTTTTTTAATCATTATCTACGGTGCCTTGCCTGTTCCTCCCCTGAAGAAGCCATACAGCAGGGCAATTATTACCACTGCGACCAGCACTATAGCCAATATGGGTAGCCACTGCGCGAAGGTGTTCATACCTGATACGGCCTGCCCTGCGGCGTTGTATGCTGTGCTTTGCGTAACGAAAGTTCCAGCCGAACATAAGCCGGTAGTGGGGCTTATGGTATTTCCTGCAGTGCAGGTATTAGTAGTTAGGCTTATCTGCGTATTGACCGTAGCAAGCACATAAACGCCCACTGAAACTGCCACGCCTATAACCACAAAGATTACGCTTGCTCCCAAATAATCATCTAGTGCTGCGGCATTGAGGGCTGCGTTCTGCAACAGGTTAAACCTTATTTTAGCCTTATCCTTTACTCTTATCAGGGTTGCAGAGATAGAACGCATAGATATAACCTTGTTTTATTTTCTGATATTGGTAGCTCTTAGGGTATATATAAAGGTGCTTGCCCTCCCTGTCGTCTAGGGCTTGGGCTAACACTATCTTAGCAATATTAATAAGATATAAGAATTTCTATGGAATTAATTCTTAGTTCTGTGTCCTAAATATCCAGGCTACAAGCGCGGCTATGGCTATCAAAGCGAAGGTTATAGGTACGGCTATGGCTATAAGCGGCGTGGTGCCGCAGATCACAAATACAAGTATGGATGAGAGCAAAGCGCAGCTAAAGGCAGAAGCCATAACCACCGGCAGTATGTCATATTTCCGCATAGCCAATATTTCCACTGAAAAGATGGCAAGCATTAAAAGCGTAAATCCCCAGCTTTGCGTAGCAGTATTATTTACCCAGCAGAAGTAGCCGCCCATAGACGTTACGTTGGTAGGATAGCTTACATTTAAATTGGTTATTAAGGCTAGGTGCTGCAGGGCCAATAATGCCAGTATTAATGCCATTTTATCTACCCCTTTGTAATATGAATATCACGCTGCCCCCTATTGCCATTATAAAGGCTATGCTAAATCCCAGTACCAATAACACCATTTCCTTTATTCTCATATTATAGCCTGTATTTCATAATTGACGATACTATCTCAAATCCCACTATCGCCGCGCCTATAGCCACTAATGCCCCTTCAAAGAACGTAGCCACCTGTGATACGATAGGCACCAAAGAATAAAGACCTATCAAATATAGTATATCCTGTGGCACCGTAAAAAAGAAACCCAGGAAGCCCAGCACCGCACCACCGAATACCAACACGTTCCCAAGTATGCCGCTAACACCACTGTTAGCCAAGTTGCTAAGACCGCTGGACGTGGTGCCGCTAGTTTGATTAACCTGCGCGCCCACCGTCCTGTTTAATGCGTGTATATAATAAGTAGCGTTGGTTTGTGTTCCTACTGGCACGTTGGCACCGTTGGCGCCCAGGAAGTTAAATATGAAGCCAAAGAAGGCGGCGGCCACCATAGCTGCCAGTACCACCGCCGTAACAAAGGCCCTAAGTTCTTCCGCCATAGTCTAACACTCTCATATAGCTTATTTATGTTTTACCTTACCTTGCTGGCTGCAAAGCCTGCGGCCAAAGATTTCCAATTAAGCGAAACGTATATAGCCGCTGGCTTGCTACTGGCCCAGCCTGCATACTCCGTAAGCCTAAAGGCGTCGTACTTGTATATATCTACCAGGTGCGTTAGCCTAAAGTGCCTTAACAGGTGGGGGTAAAGCTTGACTTTCTGCGTTGTTATTTCCTTTGTGCTAAAGCTATATACTTCCGTATCAAAGGCGATCAGGTCGTTAAACTTATCCCATACATTGTTACGGCTTCCTACATTTTTAAAGACCTTATCGGTACGGTGTTCATATATGCCCTTCCAGTATTCGTACATTTGCGCTTCGTAACCTATGTAAAGCGGTATAGGCAAAAACCTTATGCCTTTTTTCCGATTCTTTAGCGTTACCACCCTTGCCAAAGCGTATCTATGGCTATCTTCGCTTGCTACCCTTACGTCGCCAAACTTTAGCTTTAGCGCTTCGCTTATCCTAGTAGCTGTTTGATATTCAAAGAAGTATAAAGCCCTTAGCTCCGCGTTCTCTATCTGCTTGCCCTTTTCTATGATCTGCTCTATTGTAGGTGCAAATATTATGCGCTGTTTCTTTACCATATTCTTTAATTCCGCATCGCCGCTACTCTTAAACTGCTCTATAAGCCCCGTATAGTATTCGGCGGTTCTAAACTGCTGTGGCAGGTTATTTTCCATTTCCTAGCACCTCGCCGAATACATTAGTAAAGGTTTTTTTCTTTCCGGCTTCCTTCTGTATAACCAGTACCCTATTGGCGTTAAGGTTAAGCTTTAAGGCGTCGTCGTATGATACTTTAGTGTCTAGGCTCTTTTTCATATTTTCCTTTATCGTCTTTAACAAGTTTAGGGTTTCGTTGGATACCATTATTTTAGGCATATCTACCACCTTTTAATCTTCCGACTCTGCAAAGCTTTTACGCTTTATTCTTAACCCTGCAGGCGTTATTATTATATTGAAGAAATATAATATTATTTCCAACGCCAGATATACGAAGGTAAGCACTTCAAACACATAGGCGCTGCCAAAAGCAATACCCTGTAAGTTGTTTATGTTTATCTGTGTGTTGTATGGGCTGCTTCCTGTTATGGTATTGGACGGCACCGTATAGCCTGCGAAGTAAGTTCCGGCTATCGTAAAGCTTGCCGCAAAGAACAGGAAGCCCACAGCCATAAACAACATACGCATTACCGTTACTTTGGTATTTACGCCCAGCCAAAGGCCCATACACGCCGCCACTACGAAAGACAGTATTATATTCTCTAACATATCATTACCGTTTTAGCGCATTTCAAGCAAACATTTATCCATTTCCCTTTTTGGTCCTTTATCCCTACCGTTTCCCTTACTGGCTTTCTGCATACCTGATTTTCGCAATATTCCACTGTTAGCGCATTTTCCATATAAATACTACCAATACTACTATAAATTGTATAAGCATAGTGGCGCTTAATGCCACAAATCCGAATAGGAAAGTTACCACTATGCCTATAAAGTCCAGTAGCAATAAGGCTAGAGGATTCCACAGGCCCAGGAAGGATAACAAAAGTATTATTATAAAGGCTATTATATATCCATCAGTGCCAAACTGCGCTGTGGTTGTGCCGCCGGTTTGTCCGGAAGTAAGCAGGTAGCTATCCCCAGTGTAATTTACATATATCGTATATGTTATAAGCTGGGCCGTATTCGGAAGGTTGCAGGTAAGCTGGCCGTTGGGTGTGCTTATCCTTGAAGTGCATACCGCCACATTGTTAAGAAGCCCTACAAGTGTAGCCGACAGCGTATAGCTTGCTGCGGTGCTGGTAGGATCCGATACGGAACAGATAAGCTGATGTGTGCCATTTATGTAGCTGCAAGAATGGGCTATGTCGCCTGTTTGCGTGAATATGGCGCTAAAGTTATTCGGTATGTTAAGCCCTTCCGTACATATCGCATTGGCACAATTAAGCTGTATGCTGCTTATGGTGCCTAATAGCTTGGTTTTAAGCGAATATATGTTAAATGTATAGTATATGCCTGTTTGCAGCGTTGCTGCGGTGCTTTGCGTTATAGGCAGTTGTATATAGTCTATCAGGTTATAGGTGTTGAAATTTGGGTAATAACGGTATATCTGCAAGAAAGAAGCCTGCTGCTGCAGGGTATCATTAACTGCGTAAAAATCAAATATAGCTGTGTTTATGCTGTTTGTGTTGTTTAACGTGTATAGATTTAAAAACTTCTCCTGGCCCTGCTTTAAGCTGGTGTAGTTAAATATGTAGCTTCTTTGTATATTGCTATGTGCAGGATTTGCGGTATATAAGAATTGGCCCCCTACCTTTATTATTTGATTAGCCACGCTTACAAGATTAACGCAGAATTTACCCCTGCTTCTCTGTGTGCTATCGTTAAATGCCAACTGCAGGCTGTTAAAAGTCGTGGAGTTTATGCCTAGATAGCCTGCGCCTATCGCTATATTCCCTACCTGCGCCTGCGTTAATTCATCTGTAATATTTAATTGCATAACATTTCCCACCACGCCGCCATCTGCTGTTACATTTGCGGTGGTATAATATGGCGGCGGCACCACGCCGCACTCGCCTAAAGCCAGAGGAAATATCTCTATGGTTTCCGTTGCGTTCCTGTTGGCTGTAGTGTCGTTGGCTTCTATGGTAAAAGTTCCTGCGCCTATTGCATTGCTTCCCACTGAAACCGTATTTATGTGATTTAGCAGCACATTAGCGTTCTTTAATAGCTGTATGTTATGGTTGTATGCCGAAGGCACCGCAGAGGTTCCGCTTATCGTGCTTATGGCACCGAAGAAGGTATTGGCTGCCTGCAGTATTGGTATTGCTTCCAGTTCTGTTTGTGATAATGTATTAACCACGCCAAGATTATAGGTAGTGCCATTGGCCCATTTCAATAGCACATTATCCGTAAAAGACCATACCAAAGCATTAGACGCCAGGCGCGGTATTATATAGCTGTTATTTAGCCAATTAAGCCCATTTGCATTTACGGCTATATTATTTTGGCTTGCTATCTGTATGCCATTTGAAGCATATATAATATTGAATGTTGTGGCTAAAGGGCTTAGCTCATACTGCCAGTTATATCCTTGTGTCGTAGTTTCGTAGGCAGTTGCGTTGTATGCCGTTTTTGTTGATAATTCGGCCTTTACATTTAAATACGTTGGAGGTGTGCTTTTTCCGCTAGTCGTATCCGCCGCTATTATGCTGTAAGTGGCTATTCCATTATAGGATAAAGGGTTAAATATGAAGTTACAGGTGGAAGCCGTAGGGCCGCAGGCTATTATGCCATTTACTGTAATCTCTATGTTATCCCCTGAATTTCCCACAGCATTATATGCAAATATGTTTATTGTGTTTCCATATAGCATAGGGTTTTGTGGCACTGTAAGTGTTGGGTTACCTGCTACGGATATGCCACCATAAACCACTGTTGGCATTATGCTATTTGGCGGTGCATTTCTTATCCTTACCCATTGTAAATATACAGTCGAACCCGCATTATTGCTTGAAGCGCCAACATAAGCGCTAGTTTGAGCCATAAAGTCGCCTGATACGGATATTGCGCCGCCATAATTGTTTTTTCCATAGGTTGCACTAGTACTCATATTTACCGACCATACCTGATAGGCTGAGGTGCTACCCGATATTACTGTGCCGCTGTGTGCATTGGCCGTATTTAAATTTAATACATAATAATTGCCCGAACCCTGGTATCCTGCAACTATGGCACTGACGGCCTGCCCTGATGTGCAGCTTGAAGTATCTAATGACTGGAAATCTATAACACAGTCCGCATTAGTTAAGTCGCTGGCATATCCGTAAGCGTCTAATATCTGATTACTTGAGCCATAGGTATTTTTAGTTACTATGTATTGTGAAGCTATCTTTGCACCGTTGCTTATGGTTGCTGTGGAACCTGTGGCCCATAGACCGCTTAATGTTATCCCTGTGAAGTTGTCGTAGAAATTGAACACGGTGTTGCCGTTGTCATATTCGGCGTAGCTCGGCGAGAGCTGCGGTGCCTCGCCTATGCCGT
>VFSW01015129.1_pt1 | contig 10630 bp, 6 predicted proteins | sample 5358111 | NCBI WGS metagenome assembly VFSW01 (sample SAMN11554181, study PRJNA540505) | mine drainage metagenome | isolation source: sediment from site ElyBrook_90M | place: USA: Ely Copper Mine, Vershire, VT | collected 2017
GTTGGGGGGGGGGGGGCGCCGCCTACGCCCAAGGCTTCGCCGACAACGTGCTTATAAACGCCAAAAACGCCCAGGTCACCGACCACCTGCTGAACCTCTACGATCATCTGGTGGAGAATCACTACATCGACTCCATCGTCGGCTTTGACCCCTCTATCCTCCATATCTTCTCCCGCGACGTCCTGCGGCGGATCAAGGAGGCCGACGCGGCCTGGGAAACGATGGTCCCCAAGCCGGTGGCGGTCGCGATCAAGAAGCGGGGCCTCTTCGGCTACACCGCCCCCGCGGCGGCCAAGTCGGCGTAGGGGCCCATGCGCTTCCGCAAGTACCACGCCTTGGGCAACGACTACCTCGTGCTCGATCCGGCCGACTTCCCCGGCTGGACGGAGCCCTCCGCCGACCGGATCCGCCGCATGTGCCACCGCAATTTCGGGATCGGCTCCGACGGCATCCTGTGGGGCCCCCTGCCCGCGCGCCCCGGAGCGTTCGGACTGCGGATCTTCAATCCCGACGGCTCGGAGGCCGAAAAGTCCGGCAACGGCACGCGGATCTTCTCGCGCTACCTTTGGGACCGCCGGCTGGCCGGGGATCTCCCCTTCGCCCTGGAGACCCCCGGAGGCCTCGTCCGCGCGGTCGTCCGAGAGGGCGGGCGCTCGATCACCATGGACATGGGCGCGGTGAGTTTCGACAGCGCCAAAATCCCGGTGGCCGGTCCGCCGCGCGAGGTGTTGAACGAGCCGATCACCGTCGCAGGCCGCGCCTTCACTTTTTGCGCCGCGACGATCGGAAATCCCCATTGTGTCGTGCCTCTGTCCGAGATTTCGCCCGAGCTCGCCAAGCGCTATGGGCCGGAATTCGAGACCGATTCCCGCTTCCCCCGCCGCACCAATGTGCAATTCCTGGAGGTTTCCGACCGCAAGAACATCCGGATCGAGATCTGGGAGCGCGGCGCCGGCTACACCCTTGCGTCCGGCACCAGCTCCAGCGCCGCCGCAGCCGTGGCGCATCGTCTGGGCCTGGTGGACCGCCAGTTGACCGTGCACATGCCGGGCGGCGCCCTCGCCGTCGAGATCGGCGAGGGTTACGCCATCACCATGACCGGCCCGGTCACCAGGGTCGCCGAGGGCACGCTTGACCCCGAACTGTTCTCCTGAGCCCGGCGGCGTTCCGTTTCGATCGCGCTTTGGCCAGCCGGCGGGCTTGACGACACGCCGCCCGTCGGCACGCTTTCACACCGCCTCCCGCGCCACTAGTTCATCGGTAGAACGTGAGCTTCCCAAGCTTGAGAGGAGGGTTCGATTCCCTCGTGGCGCACCACTTCGAACACGGCCACGGCGCCTCAACCGTACCCATGACTTTGGGCCACGCGAGGGATCGCCGGACCCGTTTTGGCGCGGATCCCATGATCAGAAACCCCAGGCTCCCGCTCCGGAGCCGGTCAGGAACAATGCTCAATACCCCAAGATCCGCGAAACATCCCCTCCGAATTGCAGCCTTGGCGCTGCTGGCGGTTTTGGCCGTCCGCCAGGCATCCGCCGCGGGGCCGCGCTGGCGGCGGACCCCAGACGGAGTGATCGTCGCCCCGGCCGGCGGCTCGGCGCGCAGGGTGCGCCTGATCGTGATGACCTCCAGCATCATCCGCGTCACCGCCGTGCCGACCGGCGCATTCGATCTGCCCAGGAGCCTTCAGGTGAATGCGGTTCCCGAGCCGGGAGTGCCATTCGACCTTTCGGCCAAGGACGGAGCCGTCATCCTCAGGACGGCGAGGGCGTTCGCCGCGGTGTCGCTTGCAACCGGGGCCGTGACGTTCCGCGACTCCGCCGGCAAGATCCTGCTCGCCGCAACCGGATCGGGCACCTTCACGCCCACCGAAGTGGACGGCCGGGAATTCTACGCTGTCCATCAGGAGTTCAATCCTGGGACGGACGAGGCCCTCTACGGTCTCGGCCAGCATCAGAACGGGATCGTCAACTTTAACGGAGCGGACGTCTTTCTCCGCCAGCACAACATGAGCATCGCCGTCCCCTTCGTGGTTTCCAGCCGCGACTACGGTCTCCTGTGGGACAACGACTCGATCACCCAGTTCGGCAACGGCCGCTACCGGGGCGTCGGCGACGGCCTCAAGCTCATCGATGCCGATGGCAGGACGGGCGGACTCACGGCGCGCTATTACGTCGGCTCCAGGCTGATGGCGACACGCGACGAGGCCGACGTCAATTACCAGCATATCGAGGATCAGAAGCGCTGGCCCGATTTCGATCCGACCCGCTACGCCCGCGCAGCCCATTCCGCTTACCAGCCGGACGCCGCGACCGCTCGGCTGGTCAACGGCGAGAAGGTCGTCTGGGACGGCCAGATTGAATCCGGCCGGACGGGAGTTCACAAGTTCCGGCTGTATGTCAGTTCCTATGTGAAGCTTTACCTCGGCCACCAGTTGGTCATCGATGCCTGGCGGCAGAATTGGAATCCCCGATACCGCAATTTCGACCTGCCGATGCGGGCCGGCGTCCCGGTCCCCATCCGGATCGAATGGATTCCGCACGACGGCTATATCCGGCTCCTCCACGCCGATCCGCTGCCGTTCGCCGAACGCCACGACATCGCCTTTACCTCCCGGGTCGCCAAGGGCATCGACTACTATTTCATCGACGCCGACAGTCTGGACGGCGTCATCGGCGGCTACCGACGTATCACCGGAAAGTCGCTGCTGCTGCCGCGGTGGGCCTTCGGCTTCTGGCAGAGCCGCGATCATTACAAGACCCAGGAGCAGCTCCTGAACACCGTCAGAAAATACCGGGCCCAGCACCTGCCGCTCGACGTGATCGTGCAGGATTGGCGCTACTGGCCCGACGACGCCTGGGGCTCGCACCAATTCGACCCGGCGCGCTACCCCGATCCCGCCGAAATGGTGCGGGCGGTGCACGCCATGCATGCCCGGATCATGATCTCGGTCTGGCCGAAATTCTACCCCACCACCGCGAACTACCGCGAGCTGGCTGCGGTGAACGGCGTCTACCTCGGCAATGTCGAGGCCGGCGTGAAGGACTGGGTGGGCCCGGGTTACGTCAGCACCTACTACGACCCCTACAACCGGAAGGCCGACGCCCTCTACTGGCGCCAGATTCAGGAGCATCTCGGCGTGCTCGGCATCGACGCCTGGTGGCTCGACAACGACGAGCCCGACATCCACACGAACGCTGCCATTCCTGAGCGGATTCGCATCATGGGGCCGACGGCGATCGGGCCGGCGGCGGAGTATTACAACACCTTCCCGCTCGTCCATGTCGGCGGCGTCTATCGCCACTGGCACAAGGCCCACCCGGACAAGCGCGTCCTCCTCTTCACGCGCTCGGGCTACGGCGGCCTCCAGCGGTACTCCGCGGCGGTGTGGAGCGGCGACCTCGCCGGACGCTGGTCGGACCTCAAGGACCAGATCGCGGCGGGGATCGGCATGTCCCTTTCAGGAATACCTAACTGGACCTTCGACATCGGCGGCTATGCCCTCGAGAACCGTTACTCCATTCGCCCGACCGCGGCCGCCCTCGCCGAATGGCGCGAGCTGTACACGCGCTGGTACGAATTCGGCGCCTTCGCCCCGATCTTCAGATCCCACGGCCAGGGCCGCAAGCGCGAGATCTACAACATCGCGCCGCCGGGCACCGCGGTCTACCGGGACCTCGCCTGGTACGATCGCCTGCGGTACCGCCTGATGCCGTACATCTACACGCTGGCGGGCGAGGTCTATCATGACGACTCCACGATGATGCGCGGGCTGGCCATGGACTTCCCCGGCGATCCGAAGGCGGTAAGCCGGAACGACGAGTACATGTTCGGTCCCGCCTTCCTCGTCGCGCCGGTGAGCCAATACCGAGCCCGCACCCGGCAGGTCTATCTGCCGGCGGGGGCCGCCTGGTACAACTTCTACACCGGCAGGCGCTTCGACGGCGGCGAGTCGATCGAGGCCGCCGCTCCCCTGGGCCGCATGCCGCTGTTCGTGAAGGCGGGCTCGATCATGCCGGTGGGTCCGGCAATCCAATACACCGGCCAGAAGCCCGGCGCCCCGATCACGCTTTACGTCTACACCGGCGCGGACGGCCGCTTCACGCTTTATGACGACGACGGCGTGAGCTACGCCTATCGGCACGGCGGCTTTGCGGAGATTCCAATCCGCTATGACGAGGCGGCACGGCGGCTCACCCTAGACGAACGCCGAGGCACCTTCGCCGGCATGGCCGGGAAACGGGTGTTTGGCGTCCGCTGGATAAGCGGACCGACTGCGACCGCGGTCGACTTTGCCGCCCCACCCGACCAAAGCATCACCTACACCGGCAAGGAGATCGCAATCGCCAGACCGCGTTGAGTCGCGTCTGGGTTCCGGTGGAATCCTGGCTTGGGGACCGAGGGGCCCAGCTGTCGGCGGAGCGTCGTTTCGCGCTTAAGTTGCGGGCCGGGCGGCCGATGTGGGGTTCTGTGCAGGTTACGGCGGATCGACCGCCGGCCAATCCCGGGCCTGCAAACCAACTCCCCTCATGTCGTCGATCAATAGTGTCGGTTCAGGATCCAGCACCTCCGCCGCGGCCTACCAGGAGTATCTCGCGCGCCTCCAAGCCCAAAAGCAGGCGGACGGTCAGAATCAGGCAAGCCAGGCCAACCAGCCCGCCTCGAACTCCCCTGCCAACGTGGACCACGACGGCGATAGCCGGTAAGTCGTCACTCTCCCAGATCGGGAGTTTTCGCGCCCGGGCATGCCATCCCCTTGGGGGGGAACGCCCGACCCGTTTCTTCGCTTCTCCCGTTCGGTCGGCCTACGGCGAGGCGAGGCCGTGCCGACCGGCGAGTTCACCCGGGGGGTGCTTGGGCGCCCGATCCGGCCTAGGGCCTCACCTCGGCTTGATCGGCGTACGGCGCCACGTCGACCGCCCGCAGGGCGACGCCTTTCCGGACGGGGCTGAGGCAGAGAGTCAGGACATTTTCGCCGGCCGGTCCAAAATGGAGCCAGCATTCGGGGAGATAGAACTTTCGCTGCGGTCCCTCTTCCCAATAACGCCCGAGCGGGTGGCCGTTGAGATAGAGTTCCCCGTCGCCGGCGGCCTCGATCGAGGCGCCCCACGGCACCCAGACATGCGGAGCCGGGGCGGGCAGCGTGAAGGCGACCCGGTACCAGGTCGCAAGCGCTGCGGCACTTCCGGTCGGGACGTCGGCCAGGCGACCCTCACGGGGGATTCGGGTCTGGGGATCGAGTGCGACCGAGGTCCAGCCAGGAATTGTGCCCGGCCCCAAGGCCGGCCACCCCGCGGCAATCCCGCCCAGTCTGCGCCCGACCTTCCAACCGGCGATCCGGACCTCGCCGGCCGCAGTCGCCAGCACCGCGCCGCGCAGTCCGTCCTCATCCTGGATCGTCGGGCCAAAATTGGCCTGCCCGGCCTGCGCATAGAGGACCTGGATCCGATTGGGTCCGGCGCGAAGCCACGGGCCCACGACCGCCGAGCGTAAGACCCCGAACGGCACCACGTGCCCATTGACCTCCGCGGCCATCCGGTCGTCGGAATAGGGATCAAGTCGCAGCGCATCGGCGACGGCGACTTGGGCGGTCGAAAGCCTGAGGGTCGCCGCGTAGACGACGGGGCGCGCGTCGTCGACACCGAGTTCCGGAAGCATGTCGCCGGGGCCTGCGACCACCCAGTCGGTCGCTCCCGGGTCGGTGCGCATCTCCGCCATGGACGGGCGGACTGCCCGGGGAAGCTGTTTCGGCCGGCCGGGTCCTGCGACGGGCTTGAGCAACCATTCGCCGCGGCCGGCATCGGTCTCTTTCGGCGGCAGGCGGAATACCGCGAAGCCGAATGGCGCCAGGGCGTAGTCGATCCGCGTCTCCCCCTCCTGACCCAGCCAGACTGTGGCTCCGCCCTTGCGAGCCGCGGTCAGGGAATGGTTGCGGAAAAAGAGAAAGGTGCTCCCGTCCCGGCCGCGGCGACCCGCCACGGTCACATCGGAGCTCCCGGACTCGGCTTGGACAGCGAGCGGGAGCGAACGGGCGAGGACCGAGCCGTACTTCCGCAGCATCAAGCCGATCGCCTTCATCGCCAGGTACTTCGCCCCCACTCCGCCCGGCTCGCGGATCGGCGCATCGTAGTCGTAGGTCGTCGTGATGCCGCGCCCGGCCCAGAGGCCGAAGTTCGTGCCGCCGGAGAGGACATAATAGTTGAGAATCGTGGCGCCCTCCTGGATCGCCAGCAGCGTGTCGGCGTTGAGCTGTGCGGCGGAAAGGCCAGGCTGATCTGCGCTCAGTTTTCCTCCCACGGCGGCAAACCACCCGCCCTGAAGTTCGGAAATCATCGCCGGGGCGTCGGGCTGCGCGGCCTCGACGGCGAGAACGCGCCGCCCCGTGACATCGATCTGGTTTCGGGGATAGGTATTGAATACATCGAAAACCTGGCTGAGCTCGGGATCCGAGCTCTCGCGGCATTGCTTCGTCCAGCAGGTGAAGATGGGCACCTCAATTCCGCCCTTCACCGCCGCGCGGTACAGGGCCCGGAGCGCCGGGGCCCGTTCGTCCACGGGGACGTCGCGATAAAGATCGTACTCGTTCTCGATCTGGAAGAGAATGACTCCGCCGGTGCCGGGCGCCCGCCGCGTCACTTGTTCGGGGGCGACGACCCGGCAGACGGCCTGAAGCCAGTGGCGGCACCAGGCCAGAAACACGGGGTTGTCGCTGCGCAGCCAGATCCGCTCCGCCGCCGGCACCCCGCGAGCCGCTGACCCGCCGGCGTTGTTGCCCGCCGCCGCCTGGACATCGACCGAGGTCCCGGAGAGCTGCTTCGCGGCCGCCGGCATCTTGGTCAGGAGCCAGCGGGGGAAACCGCCCCCGTCCCATTCGGCGCAAATGTAGGGCCCGGGCCGGATGATGGTGTAGAGTCCGAATTCATCCTGCGCCATCCGGAGCCAGGCGCGAAATTCGCGCAGGTCGATCTGCGAAAAATCGCCGGGCGAGGCGGGCATTTTCCGCTCATGATAGTTCCACGGCACGTAGGTTTCGACGGCATTGCAGCCGGCGGCCTTGATCTTCTCGAAGCGCTCCCGCCACAGTGCCTTGGGGCAGCGGAAGTAAGGGAAGGAGCCGCTGAAGATGAAGACGGGGCGTCCGTCGATCGTCAGGCATTGCCCGTCGTAGCGGATGCGGTCGGGATGGGCGAAGACCTTGACGGGGGGATCGGCGCGGCCGGTCGCGGCGGCGACGAGAAGGAGGGGAACCAGCATTCGGCGCATGAGTGGAGGAAAAGCCGATTCCGACTCCGCGACAAGCTTGTCGGTTCGATCGATACCGTTTTTCCTCCTCCTGTGACCGCTCTGGAAAAGCTGCAGAAGGAACTCAAACGCCTGCCGGGCCTGGGGTACCGCTCGGCCGAGCGCATCGCCCTGCACCTGCTGGTCGAGAAGCCGGCGCAGCTTCCGGAGCTGGTATCCGCGCTCCAGGAGGCCGCCCGAAGCCTGCACCGCTGCGTCCGCTGCGGCAATCTGAGCGAGGGCGGGACGTGCGCGGTCTGCGCCGACGCGCGGCGGCAGCAGCGTCTGGTGTGCGTGGTGGAGCATGTGCCCGACCTGGTCGCGATCGAACGCAGCGGCGCCTGGCGGGGCGTCTACCACGTGCTCCACGGCCGGCTTTCCCCGATCCACGGGGTCGGCCCGGAAGACCTCAACCTCCGCCCGCTCTTCGCACGGATCGAGTCCGGCGAGGTGGACGAGCTCATCCTCGCGCTGGCCAACGACGTCGAGGGCGAAGCCACCTGCCATTATCTGACCCAGCACCTCCCGGGGAACCGGCCGGTGAAGGTTGCCCGGATCGGCTTCGGGCTGCCGAGCGGCGGCGGCGTGCTCTATGCCGATTCGGTCACGCTCAAGAGTGCCCTCGACGGGCGGCGCGATTACGGGCAAGGATGACGCCATGCCCACGGCACTCGTCATCCTGGCCGACGGCGTCGAGGAGATCGAGGCGGTCACGCCCGCCGATCTCCTGCGCCGGGCCGGCGCCGAGGTCGTGCTCGCTGCGGCGGGCGACGGGATCCATGTCACCGGCCGAAGCGGTATCGTCCTTCACGCCGACACCACCCTTGCGTCCGTCGCCGGTCGCGCCTTTGACTGCCTGATCCTGCCCGGGGGCCCCGGGGTGGAGCGACTGCGAACCGATGAGGCGGTCCGGGCGCGGGTTCGGGCGCAGGCGGAGGCTGGAGGCTGGCTGGCGGCCATCTGCGCGGCGCCCGTCGTCCTTCTCGACGCCGGCGTGCTGGCCGGCCGGCGCCATACCGCCCATTTCAGCGTTGCGGCCGAACTGCCCGAGCGATGCGCGGACCAGCGGGTCGTGGCGGACGGACGGCTCCTCACCTCCCGTGGCGCCGGGACCGCGCTCGATTTCGGCCTCCTGCTCGTCGCCAAGCTGTTTTCGGTCGAAAAAGCCGAAGAAATCGCCCGATCGATCGCTGCGTGAAACTGCGTAGACCCATCGGGATTGCATCACGCAGTGTTTTGCTTTGGAGTCATTTGCGCCGGATTCCAGGCCGGCGCCCCCGCCCGGATTAGGACCCCATCTCTTGGCATCGAACCCGCAGTCGCTTGCCTGCGGAAGCGACGGGGCGAAGCTTTCCATCCCGGCCCGCAGGCCGGTACCAAGTACAAACTATCGTGTGCGGAATAGCCGGATTCATTGACGGGCGCACGGCGCGCGAAAGCCGCGACTCCGCCGTTGCGCGGATGTGCGCTGCGATGGTGCACCGCGGACCCGATGATTCGGGCCAGGAGACACGAGGCGACGCCAGTCTGGGCATGCGGCGCCTGGCGATATTCGATCCGGCCCACGGGCACCAGCCGATGCAGACCCGGGACGGCCGGTTCACGCTGGTCTTCAACGGCGCCATCTACAACTTCCACGCCCTGAGGGAGGAACTGGTCTCCACGGGCTGGGCGTTCCGGACCCAATGCGATACCGAGGTGCTTTTGGCGGCCTACGCGCAATGGGGCGAGGCCTGCCTCGGGCGGCTCCGGGGCATGTTCGCCTTCGCCGTCTGGGACGCCGATCAGGAGAAGCTTTGCCTGGCGCGGGACCCCTTCGGCATCAAGCCGCTCTACTACCGCCACGATGGCGAGCGGTTGCTCTTCGCCTCCGAGCTCAACGCCCTCCTCGCCGCCGGAACCTTCGCTGCCGAGATCGATCCGCTCTCGGTGAGCGATTACCTGGCCTGGTTCTCGGTCCCGGCCCCCCGGACCATCTACCGGGGCGTCTTCAGCCTCCGGCCCGGCGAGTGCGCCACCTTCCACCGCGGCCGCCTCGATCTCCGCTCGGCCTGGAGCTTCCGCTCGATCCCGGCCACCGTGGCCCCCTGCCTTTCCCGCGAGGAGTTCACCGGAGAGCTGCGGGCCCGTCTCGACGACTCGATCCGCGCGCACCGCCTGGCGGACGTGCCCGTGGGTGTGTTCCTCTCCGGAGGCCTGGACTCGGCCGTGATCGCCGGCCTGATGACCCAGGCTGGATGTGCCCGGTTGAAAACGTACTCAATCGGTTTTCCGGAAGCCGAGTTCTCCGAGGCGGCGGAGGCCGAGGCCACCGCCCGACACTTGGGAGCCGAACATCAGACACGGATCCTGACCGGGCCGGAGGTGGCCGGCGACCTCGAGAAGATCCTGGCCGCCTATGACCAGCCGACCGGCGACGGCCTCAACACCTACTACGTCAGCGAAACCGCCCGCCGGGGGGGAGCCACGGTCGCGGGGTCGGGAGTGGGCGGTGCCGAGCTCTTCGGCGGGTAGCCCGCGTTTCGCAACCTGCCCCCGCTCACCCGCTGGCTGCCGTGGTGGCGGAGGCTGCCCCGCAGCCTGCGCCAGGGGATCATCCACGGCCTGCGCCGAGGCGACACCCGGATGGGAAAGCTCGCCGACTTTCTCCGCTATGCCCGCGACATCCACGAGCTGCGCGCGCTGCAGCGCCGGGTCTTCTCCGAGCCGCGCCGGCGTTCGCTGCTCGCCCCCGAGACGCTGGAATTGGCGGCCGAACGCATGCCGTTCCATCCCGAGCTCGCGGCGCTGAGGGCCGACCTCCCCGGCGCCGGAGTCTTCGAGATCGCGAGCGCATGGGAGCTGCGCACCTACATGGCGGACGTCCTTTTGCGCGACAGCGACGTGATGAGCATGCGGCACTCGCTCGAGCTGCGGGTGCCGTTCGTGGACCGGCCGTTGATCGAGTGGCTATGGCGCCAGCCGACAGCCTACAAGTACACGCCCAACCGGCCGAAGGACGCGCTGGCGGAAGCGGCGGTCGACGTGCTCCCGCCTGATCTGCGCAACCGGCGAAAGCATGGCTTTTCCCTTCCCTTTGCCCTATGGATGCGCCGCGACCTGAAGCCCTTTCTCGACGAGACCTTCTCCGACGGCAGCGTCGGGCGAAGCGGGATGTTCGAGCAGACCGAGGTCCAGTCGCTCTGGCAGGAATTCCTCAACCACCGCGACGGCCGCGAATGGTCGCGGGTCTGGAGTCTGGCCGTCCTCATCGCCTTCACAAACCGGCGCCACACGTGGACACCGGCTGTGCCAGCGCCGGTCCGGCTGGCCAGCCCCAAGTCGAGTCCCCCGGCGCCGCGTCCACCGC
>VFSW01015130.1_pt1 | contig 10629 bp, 17 predicted proteins | sample 5358111 | NCBI WGS metagenome assembly VFSW01 (sample SAMN11554181, study PRJNA540505) | mine drainage metagenome | isolation source: sediment from site ElyBrook_90M | place: USA: Ely Copper Mine, Vershire, VT | collected 2017
CAACTTTCATGGTATAATGCGCCGTCACTTAGGCACCCTAACTATTGAACACGCAACTATTCCGGGTCGCGTAACACTCTGTTACATAAGATAAGGTATCGCAACTACACTTGACATCCTCCCCAGAGTAGCGCATAGTAGCACTACAAACAAAGAGGGCGCACATAGGGCAAGGCGAGCTAATGCGAACCCCGGGACCTACCCTCTTTCACAAGTTCTCGGGCGGCTGGCGCCCACCGTCGTTAGCACTCATCATGACTAACGATCCACACATAGCGCCAGCTACCCCACTAGTACCCATCGTAGTCATCAAGAAAGGATGACATATCATGGCACCTATCCCCGGCGTCGCGGCCACAGACAAGCCGAAGCGTGAGCGCAAGGCAAGCGACTTCGATCTGGTTGAGGTTCGCTCCATCTACCTGCATCACAGCCTTACGGGCAAACCGGACCTTAACAGCGGCATGGAAGCCTATGCGTCTGGCACGAATACAAAGGTTAGGAATGTCTTCCGCTCCCGCAACGGTGGATCGGGCCGCGCCAGCACCTACATCGCGCCGCTCTCCTATACCTTCCCATCCGAGAAGGCCGCCCCCAAGGGCGTGCGTGTGACGGATGCCACGGTCGCGACAAACCTTCGTGCACGTGCCGAGGCGGCCGGCATGACCGTCGACGAGTTCATCGCGAGCCTGCTCAAGTAGCACGCTATCAGGGGAGGGGATACAAGAGCGCCGTATCCCCTTCCTACCCTAGAAAGGATTTCCCCATGCGCGTCATTATCGAGCTTGATCCGCTCATCGCCACGCGTGCGAACATCGTTCAGCGCATCAGTAACTACGCGCGCATGGCTGGAGCGTTCCCCACCGCAACGTACAACGAGCGTGACGCAACGTGGTACATGACACTCCGCGATGAAGCGCCCGTGGAACCGCTCGCGCTCTCCGACGAGCTAGCAGCCATGCTGTATGAGGTCGCACGGCGCGACGGATACGGTTCGATCACCAGCTTACTCCGCGACATGACGGGAGCGTGAGAGAGATGCATGACCACGGCTCTGACTGGCCTGCGTTCATCATTGAGGCGGGCGTCCTACTCGGTTCCCTCGCCGTCATCTACATGCTGCTCGTCTTCCTCCCCGGTAAGTAACGCGCATCATGACTTACAGCCTACTCTTTAACAAGGATGGCGACTTGATAGACTATGAACGCCGCTACCACGAGCGTGGCGACGATCCTATCTATCACCAGTACCATGATCCCCGCCATGAACGATGACGCCTTTACCGCGCTCCGTGAGTCCGTCATGGAAGAAGCGCGTACCAACGCAATCGAACAGCTAGACGGTTTCTATACCGCGTTCCCCGTAGACTCTAGTACCGAGCTAGCCGAGCTATGGTACGAAGGTCTGGAACGCTCAGATGACATCTTCGAGGATCGGCTACCCCATGTCGATCTATCCGCCCAGTGGGCGGATGTTCCTTCCCTCTCGGACATCCTCTCACGCTTGACTACCGTAGAGGACTTGGAACCGGAGGATGTTGATGATTTAGCGGATACCTACTTGGACACCTTTAACACTGTAGTGCATAACAACGTGATGAATACGATCCGTCGTACTCTTGGAAAGGATGACTCAGATGCCTAAGAACGATACCGCGCTCTCTCCCGTCCAGTCCGCCGTCGATGTTTATGATGATGATATCGCGTGGCAGAACGTCTCCGCCGGCTTTGGCGATCAGTGGGACTTTGAGATTGACGGTCCCCTTATCGGCCACTACATCGGTAGCACGGAGACTGAGGTTTCCGATAACAACAGTCCCGACCCAAACGCCAAGCGCACCTCTTGGGTTCACCAGTTCGCGCCGGTGAGCGATCCCGATACCGTTGTCTTCGTGTGGGGCTCTTACAGTCTCGACGCTGCGTTCCGTGGCTTCGATCAGGATGGTAACGCGCTCATCCCGCTCGGTACGCTGGTTCGCGTGGTCTACCGTGGCAAGAAGGAAATGAAGGGTAAGGGCGGTAGGACGGTCAACGTCTATACCGTGCAGGTCGCCGGAAGGTAAGTAGTTAGTTTGGTGGTTGTGCACACGCGCTTTGTGATTGCAGTCGTAAAGCGCAAAGGACACAAGGGTACTGCAAGCCTGAGCGACACTAGCAAGTGGACCGCGCCACCAACTACTTTCGTAGGTGATGCAATGGCACGCCGCAAGGCCGCTACAATCTACAGCGTCATGGACGGCTACGGAGATGTAACGTATGATCTGACGCGATCCCAGGCAAGAGACATCGTTAGACAGTGGCGCCGCGAAGGCCATACGAGCCGGCGTGGCGATCCTTCGTGGAAGTCTAATGAGACAGAGATACGGCGGATGGTCCGTATCCCTTCTCTCCGTAAGCGCCCGCAACTCATCAGTGAGCTAGCGGGCTATTACGGTAAAGATGCCAACGTACAGCTACGAACGCTCTTGGCGATGGGTGAGCTAGCCGCTATCGCAGGCGACAGGCGTACTGAGGATATGGTCGCTAGAGCCTACGAGATGACGATAGAGTATTGGGCGGGCAACGTCTCTCTGGAGGAATACAACGCATACATGAAACGCTTGTATGCGACGCTAGTAGCGAAAGGCTATTGGGACCCAAGTGACTCACGAAGAAACAGCGATAACTGGCGCTACTTTCCCGGCGACTAAGTGAGTGCCAAGTCTGCCGCCTCTTGGAGACAACGCTTCCCCGACCGCTACCACGCAGGACAGCGAGTCTACAGGGAAGCGCATCGTAGTACGATCCTAGCGAGGGCTAAGACATATGCGAAAGAACATGCAGACGACCACAACGGATGGCGACGTAAGGATACCTTCGACACGAACGTCAACATCTCGTTCGTATCGTTTGACGGAGAAGGAAGTCACGGACGCTATCTTCTACTTGCTTGCTCGGCAAGTGATCGTGTGGCAGTTGCAAAGAACGGCCTTGGAACCGAAGACTGCCTCAACTACTTCCGGGACCTCATCATCGAAGGGGCCATCAAGCCGACCGATGCCCTGATAGGCTTCGGTCTCTCCTATGACTTTGAGAACATCTTACGGGACGTGTCGGATGAAGACTACATCGCGTTACGGAAAGGGAGCCGCATCGTATTCGGGGGCTATACGCTCTCCTACATCTCTCGCAAGTTTTTGGACATCAGCTTTCGTCACGCCGGAAGCTTGTACTCAGTACGTCTTCAAGACATCTACCCGTATTTCCAACAGTCTTTCATCAAAGCCTGTGCCTCCCGCGGCATTGAGCTTCCCGACATCGTCTACGAAGGGAAGCGCAAGCGTAGCACCTTCGCATGGAAGAACATCGAAGCGATCAAGGAATACAACGCGGCAGAGCTAGTAGCGATGGTGAAGCTCGCAGAGTCGCTGCGGGCAGACTTCGTTGCAGCCTTTCAGAAGCTCCAGATAACTCCCTCTATCGGTAAGGCTTCTTGGTATGGTCCCGGTTCGCAAGCCGGTTCCGTCCTCTCTGCCGCAACTACAAAGCAACTGGTAGTACGCGATACGTCCTTCGTGATCGCGGCAATGCAAGCGTTCTCAGAGTCTTACCGATCTTCCCTCTCGGCACAGAAGAAGCGCACCGGAGAGATACCCTTCGATGCGCGTATGGCGATCCAGTCCATCGTTACCCATCCCTTTACCACTACCTACTTTGGCGGTCGGATAGAAGCGGCCATGCAAGGAAGGTTCGATAGTCCGCTGTATGACTACGATCTAACAAGTGCCTACCCCTACGCAATCACGCGACTACCCAAGATCAGTGAAAAGGAGCTAGTACATGTCAGAGGATTGGACCCCGGTAACTCGATTGGAGTCTATCTTATCAAGTGGGACTATCCTGCGGGTTCTCCCTACTACCCCTTTCCCTACCGTACCCGCGGTGGGAACGTATATTTTCCTCGGACTGGACTCGGATGGGTACTTAGTCCTGAAGTACCTTCCAGTGATGTTCACGTTACTGTCCTCTCCGGTTACATCATCTCCGGCACGGAAGGTTACGGCTCGGGCGAGAAAGCCGGAGACAGTGACCTAGCCCTGATCGTTGCAGAGATGGGCCGCTTACGCGCAGAGGCGAAGCTCAACGATGATCCGGCCCATCGCGGTCTGAAGCTCCTGATGAACAGCGTCTATGGCAAGACGCTTCAGAAGGAAGGGTCACGACGTTACTTCAATGCGTTCGTCGCAGCATGGATCACGTCCGTGACGCGCTCCATGATCTATCGTCTCATAGGGCCGACCAAGCCTGGAGAGGTTATCTCGGTGATGACAGATGGTGTCCTTAGTACCGTACCACTACAAGTGGAGCTTTCCGATACGCTTGGTGGATGGACACTTACTCAATACACGGCGGGATACCAGTACGCTCCGGGTGTTTATGAGCTTAGGCGTGCGGACGGAAGTGCGCTATTACACTACCGAGGCTTCCTCCGTTTTGACCCCCGAAAAGCGGCCGAAGCCCTAGACTCTGGCAAGCTCTATACCAGTAGCAATCCCGTGTTCGTCTCCCGCACGATGGCGATGCACAACAAGGACGTAGCGAACAAGCGTTACCAGTTTGTGCCGATCCCTCGTAAGGAAGCGTTCAGTCTTGCAAGTAAGAGGGATATGGATAGCCCGCGCATTATCGCGAACGCGCGCTATTACCCGCCGAAAGAGGAATTGGGGACCAGCATCTCGCTTAGTTGGCCGTATGAAGCGTTCACCCGTAACGTCCTAGAGAAACTCTTAGAGGAAGATGCAGAGAATGTTTAGACGTAACTATCCCTCCCCCGACGTTCCCACGGAGAATGAGGAGAAGCCATCCACAAAGCGTGTCTCGCTGGATGACTACTTCCGTATCCTTACGGAACAGATGGGCCAGCAAGCTACCGTCATCGCAGAGATTGAGCGGCGGACACGACAGGCAAAGACACGCGCGAGCGTGGTCCGCTTTCAGGCCGGGCAGGTTGCAACGTCGTATGCGACGATGCAGACGAAGCAGGTCCCTACAGGCGATTGGTCCGTGATCCGCGTTCCGCGTCCGAGCGCCAGTGAGATTGCTACCGCGTTCGCAAGCGACATCTATCTTGTGGTAGATGAGGTTCCCTACTACATTCCACAGCAGGGTCTATCGATCATCCCCGTTGACAACCCCAAGCAGGTTGGATTGCTCTCTGCCGGCACCCCTCCGACGGGTTGGATGCTGGATGTGATCTTTGCCAATCGTGACTACTTCGCGGAGTAGATAAGATGGCCTACTTGAATACGCCGATTGGTGGTGGCAGTGAAGGGAGCGCGATCACAACGATCGCCGCTTCCGGCACCGCGCAGACGCTGAACATCGCTAACCCGGTCTATGACATTACCCTTACCGGTAACTGCACGCTGACGTTCTCGGGAAGCGTTACATCGGGTTACGAAAGAACGCTCTCTCTGACGCTGCGGCAGGACGGGACCGGCAGTCGGACCGTCACCTGGCCAGCGTCGGTGACGTGGCTCTCGGGCGCCGTGCCCGTGCTGCACACGGCGGCGAACGCCGTCGATACCGTCATCCTGTATACCGTCAACGGGGGGACGACGTGGTACGGGGCAGCGGCCTCGTTCATCGGACCAGGCTACGAGTTCGACTACGCGCAGATCACGTCGCCGGTGACGGTCACCGCGACGAGCTCAGCGACGGCCACGACGGTCGTCACCGGGAACGCCGTCACCTATGACGGCGGGACCACGATCCAGGTCGAGTTCTCCGCGCAGTACATCAGCCTCTCGGTCGTCGGCGGGGTCTACCTCGTCCTCTATGACGGTTCGAGTTCCATCGGCACGCTCAGTTACCTCGACAACCTCGCGGCGGCGGCCCAGTATGTCGGCCCTACCTATGCGCGATCTCCCCACCTCACTCCCTCTGCCGGAGCCCACACCTATTCGATCCGGGCTTACAAGGACTCCGGCGGGTCGGCCGCCGTCACCGTCACTGCTGGCGCAGGTGGCGCGGGCACCGGGATGCCCGCGTTCATGCGGATCACGAAGGTCTAGCATGGACGTATGCGTCGCCGGGGCACGCTGATGCTCGCCACCGCACTCCTAGTCGCCTGCCAGCCAGCCGCACGCACCGGCTGGTCACGAGCCACCGAACCGCTGCTATCCGCAGCAGCGGGGTGGGAAAGCACGGGCGGTGCCGCCGTGCAGGAACCGAACGTCCTGTACGAGTCCGGCACGTGGAAGATGTGGTATACGGGCGGTTGGGGAACGGAGGCGGTCGGCTATGCGACCGCGACGGGCGACCCGACCGTCACCGCGAACTGGACAAAGTACGCCTCGAACCCGGTGCTCGGCGGTGGGGGGAGCGGCTATGCGGGCACGGTGAACTGCATTTCAGTGGTTCACGTCGGCTCGACGTACTACGCCTACTTCCGAGCCGCCAGCCCGTATAACCTCATGGTCGCCACGTCGAGCGACGGGATCACATGGGGAACGCCCACGACTGCTCTCGCATACAACGCCGTCACGTGGGTCAATGGCTGGGCCAACACGCAGGTGTGGAATGAGGGCGGCACGACGTGGAAGATGCTTGCCGAGGGCTCGTCGGGTACCGGCACATGGGCCATCAGCTACGCCACGTCCACTGACGGCCTCTCGTGGACGGTACAGGGGTCCGGCGCGCTCTCAAGCCTTGCGGTGGCCGGAATGAACAGCTACGGCGGCCCGTGGCTCGCCAACGGTGGCGCGAAGGTCGATGGGCGCTACCAACTCTGGTATCACGCGGGCGGCAGCAACATCACGGACATCTACCGCGCATGGTCCACCGACGCGCAGAACTGGACGCAGGGCGCGGTGCCTGAACTCGTCCACAACGGCGGGGCCTACGAAACGCAGCAGGTGGCCGACCCGTCCGTCGTGCAGAACGGTGCGATTACGTACCTGTTCTACAGCGGCGTGAACAACAGCACGCCCGCGTCGTGGATCAACGTCGCCACGATCCCCATGACGTTAAGTAATTACGTAGAATATGCCCCATGAGAAATATCGAAACCTTAACCTTCATCCGGCTCGACAATGCGTGACATCTGTGCTACGCGCGCGTACAATATCCGTAGGCCCACCAAGCCTAGAGACGCACCCCGAGTGTGATACTTCGGGACGTTGAGCTAAGTGGAAACCGTAGCGGCCCGAACCTTCACAGGGAACGGGCCGCACATCATTGGCCCCGAGGTCCGGGCTAGCCACACGTTGGTATTAGCACCCGGCTGAAAGGTCCGAAGGACCAGGGGCCATCATAGGAAGGGTAGAGATGCCGGAAGACGAAAGCGCCACCGAACAGGCGCAGGAAGCAACAGCCGAGGCGGTGGTCGATGAGGCCATCGCCACGGAACGCATCGAAGACACGGCTCCCGCCGTGGGCGACTCTGCCGCGCTGGTCCTGCTTCAGCGACAGTCGGAAGTCCTGAACAGGCTTGCCGGCGCGCAGGATGCGCAGAACCAGTTGCTGCAACAGAACCTCAGCGCGTTCTCTCGCGCGCTTGCCAATACAGACGTGTCGGCACAGCGAGCGGCGGAACACTCCGCAGCCGTTGAGGAAGCCATCGCTCCACCGGATGAAACCAAGCCTGAGAACGTGCAGCCGGAACAGATCGCAGAGCTTCCAGTGAAGGAGTCACGCGAGACGGCAGGTAAGGCGTGGTGGTGGGGGAAGGCCGCTGCACGACATAACACAAAGAAGTTGGGCGTTTAACTACCACTAGAGAAGGGATACCATGACTACCGAGACTCTTGAGCAGGAGGCTCCGACTACTCTCAACAGTACGCCGAGCTTTACCTTCCCCTCAATCTCATTGGAAGCGGCTGCCGCCGAAGCGCAGGAAGCGGTTGCATCGCTTCCCAAGCGAAGGGGCCGTCCTCCGGGATCGCGCAATCGCGTGACTGGCGCAGAGCCAAAGAACGTGGAACCGCTCGGTCCTGAACCGAAGCGGCGTGGTCGTCCTCCGGGCAGCGGGCGCGGTAAGGCCGTTTCCGTGACACCGGATGATGTGTCCGATGTGCTCATGTTCACCCATGAGATGTTGGCAGCGTTTCTCGGCCCTAGCGCACGGATCACGGAGGAACAGGCCAAGCGCATTGCAGATCGAGCGGTTCCGGTCGCTGAAGATTTTGGTGTTGTTGTTGTTGGCAAGGTCGCGCACATCGCGCTTCTTCTTGCCGCCATCGTAAGCGTTGAGGCTCCTGTCGCTATCGGTGTGATGCTTCAGGCTCAGGCTCAGGCTCAGGCGCGTAAGAGTGGCCAGATGACGGTTAACGCTCCTAGTAACGCTACCGCTCCAACTTCTCCTGTCTCTCCTATCGCTCCCGGCGTGGACATCGAAGCACTCAGCAAGATGACCGGCATCGCAGTCGGAGGCGCCAATGGCGCTACGTAAACCAAGCACTACCTTTGAGATACGTCCAAGCGTCCCCGCTCGTTCGCTCGCTCCTGACATCGGAGAACGGGCCATCTTCGCCGGGCAGACTGGCTCCGGTAAGACAACGGCGATGCTGAAGTTGCTTCCCGCCTACTATGGGAAGCGGCAGATCGTGATCGCTGACACGAAAAACGATCCAACGATTGAGAAGCTGGCCGGTCCTGTAGCTACTCGGCTACAGGACCTTAGCCGTGTAGCGAACAAGAAGGTAGCTGACGTACCGCTCGTCATCTACCGTCCTAATCCGGCAGAGCTTACCGATCTTCTCATGTTGGATGCGTTCTGCGAATGGATCTATAGGCGTAAGAACACCGTTCTTATGGTCGATGAGCTAGGTCAGTTTGGAGCCGGCGCCCATGCCGGTCCGGGCCTAACAAGCATCTTCGCTCGCGGACGGACAGCGGAGATTACCGTTTTAGCCGGGACTCAGCGGCCAGTGAGCGTACCGATCATCGCGTTCACTGAAAGCCAGTTGTTCTTCATCTTCAGGCTTCTATTCAGAAGGGATAGAGAACGACTTAGCGAGTATAGTCATCCAGACCTTATCGCTCCCCCTACCAGTCCCTACGGCGTAAAGGTCTACCGGACCGGAGATGCCGAACCAGTGGAGTACGTGAGTTTGACATGAAGGATACCATCATCAGCGTTGCGATCATCGCCGTGACGCTTCTTGCTGCAACTGCGGTTGCCAAGGCAGTTGGAGTTAACCTCTAAGATGGGCGAAGACATCGTCATCGGGATTATCCTGTTCTTCATCCTCTGGCTTGCGGCTGTCGTTGGCCGTAAGGTCGGCTTTCCCCACAGCGACATCTGGAGCAGCTAACAATGCCCGGTACTAATCAGAACAATCCCGCGACTAACCCTGCCGCTAACGCAGCGGCTCGGCAGGCACTCTTTACGCAGGGTTTCTTTAGCTCTATCGAGATGCCCGCTCAGGCTTGGGCCGATGGCGGATCGTACTCGTTCCAGCTTCCGCATAGCGGCATCGGGCTCTATGCTCAGCTTCGCTTTACCGGCACCCTGACGTGGACAGACACGGCCACTAACCCGATTGCGCCTGTCCTCAGCAAGCTCGCGCCGTTCAACCTTCTCCAGTCCGTCAAGTACGTTGACTATCTCGGCAACACGAGGATCTCGGCAGGCGGTCCCGCGCTGCACGCCATCGAGACGTTCAAGTACTACGACAACACGGCTGGCGAGACGACGAACACGACAGCCAAGCGCGGCTACAGCAACACGCTTATTGACGTGTTCTCGCCCGGTAGCACGTCCACGACTGGCGTGGCATACGACTTTGAGGTTCAGGTTCCGTTCTCGTTCCACGAGAACACGACTGTCGGCTCGCTTCCGTTCACGGTGCCTGCCGGTAACAACATGATCTATGTCACCCTTAACCCGCTTCTGAATACGGGGACGATCAACGCGGAGTCTCCGCTTCAGCTTGGGTCGGGCGGACACGCATCTACCACGACGGCTACGGCTACCGGTTCGATTTACTGCACGTACTACTACATCGATCCACAGCCGGGTCAGGCGCTTCCGCTCATGGACTTCGCACAGGTCTATGAGATTGTTGATGTGAAGTCCACTGACAACCTCACGGCGTCTGCAACGAAGACTGTCATCCTCCCGACGGGTAGGACGTACCAGTCGCTGTACGCGCAGCTTGTCAACGGCGGAACGCTCACGGACGCGAACGTGTCCGAGATGAAGTTCCTTATCAACGAGTCCACGCCGACGCTGGACGAGTTTTACGCGAGCTATCTGCATCGCACGCGGCGCACCTACGGGCGCGACATGCTGGCAGGCGAGTTCATGTGGGACCTTCGCCAGCGGCCTATCTCCCCGAGCAACTACGGCTCGATTGCGCTTCAGCTTCTGCTTGGTAGCGGCTTCAGCGCCTCTGGCGAGACGTTCTTTACGCTGACCAAGGAGTCACTATACTTCCTCCAGAACGCGGTGTATTAAGATGAGCTTTGGCAATCTTACGCAGCCTCCGGTTGGTACTGGCGGCTACACGCAGTGGTTCGTCTTCGTACTCGTCATCATCCTCTCGCTTGTGATTGCGGAGATGGTCGTTCATAGCATTGGTCTGAAGGGCGTCAAGTAAGCGTGATGGAGTAATCGGGGGCTTTATCCCTTTCATCCCGAAGCGTC
>VFSW01015131.1_pt1 | contig 10629 bp, 10 predicted proteins | sample 5358111 | NCBI WGS metagenome assembly VFSW01 (sample SAMN11554181, study PRJNA540505) | mine drainage metagenome | isolation source: sediment from site ElyBrook_90M | place: USA: Ely Copper Mine, Vershire, VT | collected 2017
CGCAGTGCCGGGAACATCCACATCCACAGTCCCACCACCAGCAGGGTGCCGATACCGCCAAGCAGCACCGCCGGCACCGTCCCGAGCCAGGCGGCGGTAATGCCGGATTCAAATTCACCCAACTGGTTCGAGGTATTGACGAAGATGGCATTGACGGCGCTGACGCGTCCGCGCATCTCATCCGGGGTTTCCAGTTGTACCAGTGCTGAGCGAATCACCATGCTGATCATGTCGAGGGCGCCCAGGACGGCCAGGGCCAGCATCGAGAGCCACAAGCAGGTGGAGAGCGCGAACACAATGGTGGCAAGACCGAAACCCGCCACGGAAACAAACATGGCCCGGCCGACACGGCGCTTGAGCTGACTATGCGCCAGCCACACGCCCATCGAAAGCGCGCCCACAGCCGGGGCGGCGCGCAACAGCCCCAAACCCCAGGGGCCGGTATGCAGGATGTCGCGCGCGAAGATCGGCAGCAGCGCGGTGGCGCCGCCCAGCAATACGGCAAATAAATCCAGGGAGATGGCGCCCAGCACCACCGGGCGATGGCGTATGAAGGTGATACCGGCGAATACGCTGCGCAGCGTCGGCGGTTCCCGCGGCACCGCCGGGCGTTCGGTTTTGAGGCGCCACATCATGACAGCCGCCGCCAGATACAGCAGAGCCGATACGGCATACACGACGCCCGCGCCCGCCACGTACAGGAAACCGCCGAGCGCCGGGCCGATGATCATCGCCGACTGCATGGCCGAAGCGCTGGCGGCCATGGCGCGCGGATAAAGCATGGGTGGCACCAGCACCGGGAGCAGCGCCTGCAGCGTCGGGAACTCGAAAGTCCTGGCGACACCGATGAAAAAAATCAGGGTGAGGATGGCGGCTTCGTGGAACCAGTGCAGAAAGCTGCCGACGGCGAGCAGCCCCACGGCCAACCCCTCGACGATCTGGCAGATGAGCACCACGCGCCGGCGCTCATAGCGGTCGGCCACATGTCCCGCCACCAGCGCCAGCGCAATCGAGGGGATGAACTGCACCAGGCCGATCATGCCGAGATCGAACGCCCGGTGAGTCATGGCATAGATTTGCCAAGCCACGGCCACCGACAGCATCTGGAACGCGAATCCGGAGGCCCCGCGGGCGAACCAGAATTGCAGAAACGCGGGATGCCGCAATAACGAATGCTCGGTGTTTTGGGTGGCGGGGACGTAGATAGTCATGGGGTCGGAGCGCGCGCTTTTCGACGGACCGTGAGTGTAGCAGTCATGCTTTGCGGCCAGAATCCGGCGGCAGGGCGGCGCAGCGTATATTCCGGGTTGGCGGCGAGCCGTCCACAGCGGGGACCCTGGTTCAACGCTGTTCCGAGTTTGTTAAGCCTGTTCTCTTTCAGCCCAAGATACGGTGATCTGCGCAAAATTCTCAGCCGCTCGCGTGTTTGATTGCACGCACCTATTTTTAATTTTCGGGATGCTGAGGCGCTGCGCGCTCATGGTCGGGTTCGCCGCAATGCATCAGAATGTTTGCACGCACCGCGTCGCGCAGCGCGCGCGCGTCATCGCCGCGTTTGCCGCCGGCCATAACCGGGGTCAGCAACGCCACCTCCACTCTGCCCGGACGGGGGCGTAAGGTTTCACCCGGCAAAATGGCGCGGGCGCCGCGGATTACAACCGGTACTACAGGAATACCAGCGCGGGTGGCGGCCAGGAATGTGCCCAGATGAAACGCGCGCAACCCCGGCTCCTTCCGGAAGGTGCCTTCCGGAAATACACCCAGGGAAACGCCGCCGCGTGCCAGCTGGATCAGGCGATTGGCATCCTTGCGTGCGATGTTGGTATCGAAACGTTCCACGAATTCCGAACCCAGCCGCCTCAACAACCAGCCCAGCAGCGGCGTACCCATGGCCTCGCGTTTTATGACAAATCCGAACCGGGGCGGCAGGGCGGCTATAAGCAACGGGCCGTCCAGGTAGCTGGCGTGGTTACAGGCCAGGAAACAGGTGCCCGCCGGCAGATTTTCCAGTCCGGTAACCCTCAGGGGGATACCGGCCAGCCTGAACAATATCCGGCCAACCCTACGGGCTGCACGCCGGCGGTGCTTGCGGCCGGGTAGAACGATCATATAGAGCGTGGCTGGCACGCCAAACAACAGGAAAGCCGCCCAGACCCGCAGGGAAAATACTAGAGAATAGAGTGGCTTAGGAGATTGGCGCATGGGCTGAGGCAGTATCCGGATTCAAGCCTTACGTGGCAAGCGACGCGAAATATGCTAATATTTTACATAAAAGAATTTGACGATGTTGGAGCTTGCAGGCGTGCAGACCATGTAACGTATTGCTTTGGTATGTCGTTCGTGTACGAAACAACATATTTCACCTGGCGAGGTGCTTCCCATGAGTGACTATGCCATCACTGAACACACCGCTTTCCATAATGTGCATGACCTGACCCGCTCCAGTCAGACGGCTGGTCAGCAGGAAGTTGAACATTTCTTGGATGCCATGTGGAGTGAGCGCGGCTTGGCGGAAAACACGCTCGCCGCTTACCGCGCGGATCTGGTGGGCTTGAGCCGCTGGCTTGAAAACCGGCACGTGGGAATTTTGCGGGTGCAGCGTGATCAATTGCTGGCTTTTCTGGCTTGGCGTGTGCAACAAGGCGCGCGACCGCGCTCCACAGCGCGGCAGTTGTCCAGCATTCGGCGCTTTTACCGCTATCTGCTGCGTGAGGGACGCATCGACGAAGATCCCAGCACGCGCATCGATATGCCAAAACTCGGCCGTCCGCTGCCGAAATCATTGACTGAATCGGAAGTCATTGCCCTGCTCAAGGCGCCGGATCTGATGCAGGCGCTCGGTGTCCGCGACCGCGCCATGCTGGAATTGCTATATGCCACCGGCTTGCGCGTATCCGAACTGGTGACCCTGCGTATTGATCAGATAAACCTGCGTCAGGGCGTGGTACGCGTACTTGGCAAAGGCAAACGCGAACGCCTGGTGCCAATAGGCGAGGAAGCTCAGACCTGGATCGAGAAATATCTGAGTGCAGCACGCCCCGAGATTATCGGCATGCAGCAGAGCGATTATCTGTTCGCCACGCGCCGCAGCGATCACATGACCCGTCAGGCGTTCTGGCACATTATCAAACGTTATGCACAGAAGGCTGGAATATCCATGGCCATGTCCCCCCACACACTGCGGCATGCGTTCGCTACGCACCTGCTGAATCATGGCGCCGATTTGCGCGTGGTGCAGATGCTGCTGGGTCACAGCGATGTGTCCACCACCCAGATCTATACCCATGTGGCCCGCGAGCGCCTGAAGGATCTGCATGCTGAGCATCATCCCAGGGGCTGAACCCCGGAGTGAAATGGTTGACCTGAGCGCGAAAAATCCGGGAACGGGAACCCGCATGCCCGCGGCGTGTCTTAGTGAATAATTGCCGGATTCTATTTCCATGAAAATCATGCTGAAAGTTTTGTTTGTCGGCCTGTTGCTTGGCACCGCAGCCGCACGCGCGGATGGCGGGACCAGTGTCGAACTGCGGCTCGCAAAAATGCTCGGTCTCAAAGTTGAAGATGTGACGCCGGCGCCCATTGCGGGCTTATATCGCATCACTGTTGGCCCGCAAGTCGCCTATGTTAGCGCCGACGGGCACTATCTTATTCGTGGCGACATCATTGATGTACGCAGCGGCGATAACCTCACTGTCAGGCGCCGCGACGCCGCACGGCTTGCCTATCTGCAACAGCTTGTTCCCGATATGCTGGTGTTCGCGCCACCACACCCCAAACGCACAATCACGGTATTCACCGACATTGACTGTGAATACTGCCGGGTGCTCGAACAGGACCGGCCGGCCCTGAATGCCATGGGGATTGCGGTGCAATACCTTTTTTTCCCGCGCGCTGGCATCGGCTCCGCGTCCTGGCGGAAAGCGGCGGATGTGTGGTGCGCGAGTGACCGTAAGGCGGCGTTCGAGAACGCCATGGGCGGCAAGCCGGTCAAGGATGCCTCCTGCGATACCGCCGCGGTGGCGGCGGGTTATCGTTTCGGTGAATTGCTGGGTCTTGAGGGCACACCGGCGATTATCACGGATGGTGGCCGGTTGATTGACGGCTATTTGCCGCCCGCCGAGCTGGTTTCCCTGCTGGATACCGCCTCGCCGTCTGTTCAAAAAACGTCGCATTGAAACCGTTCGCTGCCGATTGAGCACCCGGAGGCGATAGCATAAAATGCTATTTGCCAGCGTCTTAGCAAATGCCTGCTGAACGGTCCGCGGCGCGTGGCGGCTGGGAGCATCGGTATTTTTCGGAAAATTACTGGAGGAAAGTATGAATATCCTGAATAGGAAGCTTTTAATGTGCTTGCTTGTGAGCGTGGGTGTGCTTGGCGCCAATGCCTACGCCAAGGACTACACTGTCAAGGAACTGAATAGCGGCAGCGGCGGCAGCTTCGTATTTGAACCCGATTTCCTGCATATCCAGCCAGGTGATTCGGTGCACTTTGTGGCCGTTGATCCCGCACATGACAGCCAGTCCTACCTGGTGCCGCAGGGCGCCAAGAATTGGAAGAGCGAGGTCAGCAAGGACATCACCGTGAAGTTCACCCAGGATGGTGTTTATCTTTATGAGTGCAATCCGCACCACCTGTTCGGCATGCTGGGCGTGATCCAGGTGGGCAAGCCTGTGAACAAGGCCGCCGCCGAGAAAGCCGCGCAGACCATGGAGAGCAAGCAGCTGATGAATCAGGGCCGGCTTGAGAAGCTCATGCAGGCAGTGAAATAGGATATTTTCGATGAGCAAATGAAAATAAAAACGCCCCTCCGTGAGGGGCGTTTTTTCAAGAGTCGGGAATTCAGCGATCCAGTAATTTCAGTTTTCCGGGCTTACCTTCCCAAGCCTTGGCATCCGCGGGCGCGGGTTTCTGCTGGGTGAGCACCGGCCAGGATTTGGCCAGTTCGGCGTTCAATTCGCGGAATTGCTGCTGGTCTTGCGGCAGATCGTCCTCGGCATAGATTGCGTTGATGGGACATTCCGGCTCACATAAGGTGCAGTCAATGCATTCGTCCGGGTCAATCACCAGAAAATTCGGACCCTCATGGAAGCAGTCCACGGGACAGACTTCCACGCAGTCGGTGTATTTGCACTTGATGCAGTTTTCCGTGACGACGAAGGCCATGGTTTATGCCTCTGTGACTGGGCGCCAATAGCACAATTCTGCCATAAGCATCGGCGGGATTGCAGACTTAGACCGCAACAGACTTGCGCCACGTAGTGATATGGAACTCGTAGTGCCCGCGGCGCCGGTCCGCAAAAAAGCATTCCAGGGTATAACGCACGCTCGGAAAAGCGATGTCTTTCCAGGGGATGAGATCCTCGCTGAAGAGATTCACTTCCAGGGTTTCCGCACCGACGCCATATTGTTCATGGCGCAGGCGGCCACGAAACATGAAATGCACCTGGTTGATGTCCGGCACGTTCACCGACGCCAGCGGCGCCAGCAGTTCGATCTCCGCGAGAGCTTCCTCCTGTGCCTCGCGCAGCGCCGCCTGTTCAAGGGTCTCGCCGTTTTCCATGAAACCCGCCGGCAAGGTCCAGAAACCGGCGCGCGGCTCGATGGCGCGACGGCACAGCAGCACGCTGCCTTGCCATTCCGGCACGCAGCCCACCACCAGCTTGGGATTCTGGTAATGGATGGTTCCACAGTGCTCACAGATGTGGCGGGGCAGGTGATCGCCGGGCGGGGCTTTCACCACCACTTCATGACCGCATTGGCCGCAGTATTTCATTGTGTATCGAGGTCGAGGGTGGTGCCGGAGTCGGGTTCGAACCGACACTGCCCCCATTGCGAGCAAATTCCAGAGCCAGCCAGAGTATATAAGAGGCTGATCTAAAAGGAAAAGCAAATACCCGATCCAACATGAGTGCGCTGATTTCCTCTGAGCTCCTCTCTGGCTGGGCACAGCCAGGTCACAAAGAGAGCCATTGGCAATCGGCCCTGTCTTTGGGTGCGGGCATGCTCAGCGCCGATGTGGGTGCGGCCGCCGAGCATCCCAGTGGCCAGAACTTGCAGTACCCGTTACAGGCCTGGCTCAGTTGGCAGGTGGCGGTGCCCTGAATGGTGCGCTGTCTGCCGGGAACGAGTCCCGCCATGGCCTGTGCTTTGCGGACAACGCCAGTTAGGCCATAATCCAGTGAGCACAAAACCCTCCGGAAATTATATAGGGAGGTATTTCGGCACTGTCGCAAAGGGCACCGATGAACATCGAACAGAATGACAAACCCCTGCGGATCGCCACAGGACACGCAACCACGCTAACTCGGAAAGCTACGGGTGCATGAACCAGCATCCGCATGTTTGAACGCGTTCTGATCCTGTGCGCCGGCAACATCTGCCGCAGCCCCATGGCCGAGGGATTGCTGCGCCAGGCGGTGCAGACGGCCGGCCAAGGACCGCAGGTGAATTCGGCGGGCCTCACCGCCATGAGCGGCGAGCCGGCGGACCCCATGGCGGTCCAGCTGCTCGCGGAACGCGGCATTGATATCGGCGCGCATCGCGCCGTGCAGGCCACGGAAGAAATGCTGCGCGGCTATCCGCTGGTGCTGGTGATGGAGCGTGCGCAGCAGGATTACCTGGAAGACATCTGGCCTGCGTTCCACGGCCGCGTGTTCCGCTGGGGACACTGGCAGGATTTCGAGGTGCCGGATCCCTATACTCGCGGCGAGCAGGCCTTCCGCGACGCACTCGCCATGATCGAGCGCGGATTGCCTGATTGGCAGCAGCGATTGGAGATGCGGCGCGTATGAACGCAGGTCTGGCATGTTGAGCGCCGCTGCTCCACACCAGGGGCATTTAATAAAGTGCAACGCAGGATAGTGCCTGATTCTGAGCCAGAGCGTACGGCTTCCCGCCGCGATACCCAGCAAGATCGCGCAAGGAGGGCGCACCTGCTAGCCGGGTCGCTGCGGTTCACGCGTCATTCTATTTATATTGTTAGATGCGCGTTTGCGGGACCGGAAGGTGGCGGCAGCAGGCGGTGGGATTGGGGGAATCCGTGAGATTCAATGCGGCTCACATTGATCGCATGCGTTCGCACGTTGTCATGGCGTGCTTGCTTGTCGCACTGCTCGGTGCTGCGCGCGCGGCGCTCGCGGATCCATGGGCGTCGTCGGGGAACGCGGGACTGCGCAATGACATCGAGCTGCTGGTGGATTCCGGCGTCATCAATGTGCCGGTCACCACTTGGCCGATTCCCTGGGGTTCGGTGGCGGCGCAATTGCGCGGTGTGCGCCCGGATCGCCTGTCGCCCATGCTGCAGGCGTCCTATTACCGGGTGGAGCAACAGATCCGGCAGGTCCAGGATGGGGGTGTGGAAAGCGGTTACCAGGCCACCGGCGCGCCCGGACGTCCGGCCATGAACTGGTTCGGCAACACCACCCGCGGCAAGGAATCCGTCGGCGCGTCGGTGGCCGGCACCGAGGGGGCGATGGCGTTCAGGCTGAACCTGCAGGGCGTGTGGGGTTCCCGCGACCATCAGCGCGGCCGTCTCGACGGCAGTTATCTGTCGTTGGCCCTCGGCAACTGGATCGTGAGCGCCGGCGCCCTCGATCAATGGTGGGGGCCGGGCTGGAGCGGCAGCCTGGTGCTCGGCACCAATTCGCGTCCGCCGCCGGCCTTGAGCTTTACGCGCAATGTGGCGGAACCGTTCGCCACGCCGTTGTTGCACTGGCTCGGTCCCTGGACCATGACGATCTTCAATGCGCGGCTCGACAACGCCTACGTGCCATCCCACGCCTGGTTGCTGGGTCAGCGCGTCGCCTTCCGGCCGGCGCACAACCTTGAGATCGGCCTGTCGCGCACCGGGATCTGGGGCGGCGCGGGCCAGCCCAACAGCCTGAGCGAATTCGGGCAGGTGTTCCTGCTGCATTCGCGGGCCGGCGGCGCGCTGGTGGGCGACAATCGCGCGGAAGTGGATGTGCGCTGGAGTTTTGCGTTGGCGGGCCGCCCCATGGATTTTTATACCCAGGATTTGGCGGAACAGTTGGCGCATCTCGCCGGCGGACTGGTCCCCATCCATGATTTTCTGGGATTGGTCGGCGTTTCCACCTGGGGGCCGGTGGGCGATGCGGGCGGCAGCTACCGGACCTTTGTGGAATACACGGATACCGCCGTGGGTTTTCTGTCGTCGGCCGGATCTCAATATAATTTCGCCTACGAAGGCGGACCCATCTACCAGACCGGCTACCGTTACCGCGGGTATTCCCTCGGCTATCCCACGGATAACGACAGCGCACTGTGGACCGCCGGGCTCATGCTCACAGGGGTGGACGGCGGACAACTGACGTTTCTCCTGCGGGGCGGTGTCTTGAATCGCGACAACAGCAATATCCCGCCGCCGGGGGGGAACACCTACGCGCCGGTGCGCACGCAGCTGGACGAGATCGATGCCTACTACCGTCCCTCCTTCTGGAACGGCGCGTTGCAGATCGGTCTCGGTATTACGCGCTGGGCGCCCTATGCACTGCCGGTCGAAACCGGTCCGCACGCCATGGTTTCCTGGCAGGTGAACTTCCAATGAGTGGCAAACGACGTCGCCGGTACCGGACTTCCGGGATAGGTGGCTGGTTGACTCTCGCGGCGGCCTGCGCCGTCCTTGTGGCAGGCTGCAGTTCACTGCCGGGCTACCGTTTTCCTGCCGGCCTTACGCCCTGGCTTCCCGGCGGTGCGCCCCACACCCATCAGCCGGCGACGCCGCCGGCCAGCGCCGGCACGCACGCTCCGCCCGCCGCCGCGTTCACCGCAACCCACCGGCATTCCGCCGGCCCGTATAATGTGGCGCGTGGGTTGCAAAGGTGGGCGGGCCGGCGTCCGGCCGGTGACCCGGACGTTACCTTGATAGGGCCTGCCCGGCGGCCGCTGCCGGCCGGATTTTCGTTGGTTCCCCTGGGGGGCGCCCGCATGGAAAGACACACCTGTGCCAGGGCCTAATAACAATTTCCGTATCAAGGACCCGTTTATGATGCGTAAGGGAGTGTCGCTGCTCACCGTGCTCTCCCTGCTGCTCGCCGGCTGCTCGCTGCCCGGCCTGCGCTTCAGCGGTCCGAACGCACAGGCGACCTATGCGCAGCGGCAGCAGTCACGCTATGTCATCCACCGCATCACGCCCGCCCTGCTGCTGACACTGCACCGCGCCGCGAACAAGACCGACACGCCCCAGGCCAATCCCGCGCTGCAGCAGGCGCTGCAAGACTACCGCTACCGCGTCGGTCCCCAGGACGTGCTCAACATCATCGTCTGGAATCATCCGGAACTCACGCTCTCCCAGGCGCAGATCAGCGCCTTGAGCAACCTCACCGGCGGACTCATGGTGTCGGCGCCGGCCTCCCAGGGCAGCGGCTTCGTGGTGAGCGCCAAGGGCACGATCTTCTTCCCCTATGCCGGCACCGTGAAGGTGGCCGGCGAGACCGTGAACCAGATCCGCGCCCGGCTCAGCCAGGCGCTGGCTACCTATATAAAGGATCCGCAGATTGACGTGCAGGTGGTCGGCTTTCACAGCCAGACTTACCAGCTCGCCGGCGCGGTCATGAAACCGGGGCTGTATCCCCTGACCAATGTGCCGCTCACGGTATCCGAGGCCATCGCCAGCGCCGGCGGCGTGGTGAATTCCCTGCCGAGCAGCGGCGGCAGCAGCTTAAGCGATCTCATGTCCTTGCCGCTCGCGGATCTCGCGCATGTGATCCTCATCCATGACGATACGCGTGCCGTGCTGGATCTGCGCGACTTCTATCTCTACGGCGACCAGACCCAGGACCATCTGATCCGCGCGGGCGACATCATCCAGGTGCCCAACAACAGTTTCGATCAGGTGCATCTCATCGGCGAGGTGATGAAGCAGGGCAACTACCCCATGAGCAACGGCAGCTTGAATCTGGCCCAGGCCTTGGGCGAAGCGGGGGGCATCAATCTCATCAGCGCGAACCCGACCCGCATCTTCGTGTTCCGCGGCGCTTATGCCAAGCCCCAGGTGTTCTGGCTCAATGCCCGTTCACCCGAGGCCATGCTGCTGGCGACGCAATTTGAACTCCAGCCGCAGGACGTGGTGTACGTGGCCAGCACCGGTCTGGCGGACTGGAACCGCGTCATCAACCAGATCCTGCCGACGGTGCAGACCCTCTATGAAACCAAGGTACTGGGGAATCTGTGATGACGGAATCGAACCTCATATCCCCGAGTCCGGTTGACGACGGCGGTTCCGACGAAATCTCGCTCTATGAGATGGCGGCGGTGCTGCTGGATGCCAAGTGGCTGATCGCCGCCATCGCCGGCGGCATTTTTTTCCTGGTCTTTCTGTATGCGCTGTTCGCCGCACCGGTGTATACGCCTTCCGCGCTCCTGCAGGTGAACCAGAAGTCCGGCGGACTCTCGGGTCTCGAGACCCTGTCCTCCATGCTGCAGGGTTCGGCCCTGCCGGTGCAGGCGGAGATCCAGCTGGTGCGTTCCCGCAGCGTGCTCAGCGCCGCCATCCACGCGCAGCACGCGGACATCCGCGTCCGGCCGCGGCATTTTCCGCTGTTCGGGTCATTCATTGCGCGTCACTATCACGGCTTGGCGCCCGCCGGCGCCTGGCTGGGTCTCAGCAGCTT
>VFSW01015132.1_pt1 | contig 10629 bp, 17 predicted proteins | sample 5358111 | NCBI WGS metagenome assembly VFSW01 (sample SAMN11554181, study PRJNA540505) | mine drainage metagenome | isolation source: sediment from site ElyBrook_90M | place: USA: Ely Copper Mine, Vershire, VT | collected 2017
CGAAGGGGTTCGCGAAACAGTCAACAGCACTCGACACGTCAAGGAGAAACCAATGCTCTCTCTCGCCACCTTCAACGACGCCCGCGCGCGTCTCCAGGCCAACTACAAGGGGAAGGCCGATGCCTCGGTCATTCCCTGGGCGAACATCATCAGCCTGCTCATGTCGCTGCTCGGCGGCTGCTTCAAGCCGACCCCGACCCCGACTCCCGCCGGCGTGCGGGAGTTGTTGGCGACCAACGACACCTACCTCGCATACGCTGTGCGGACGGAGTTGCGGGACAGTTACGGATGGGGCGCGTGGCGCACCTACGACGGCCCAGGCGTATGCGAGGCAGTGAAGCTTACCGTGGCCGGGGCGGACGACGCTTTCCTTCAAGCGGCGATCAACGAGGCCACATAACCGTAAACCTCCGGCTGGTGTCTCGGTTCTGGGCGCACCGGGGCATTGGCCGGGGGGTTTCTCATTCGAGCCATTCATTCAGCCAAAGGAGGGGTTTCCATGAAGCAGTTTCTCAGCTTGGCCATCATCGGGGCGTTGACGGCGTTGGCGTTTCCCGGTCAACCTGCGGACCTTTCTGCGCAAAGCCTGGCGTCTACTCAGCCGCCGGTGAGCACCAATCCCGAGATCGCCGCGCTGCAGGCTCAGACGGCGATCCTGGGCAAGCAAATGGCCATCCTCAACGCCAAGTTGGATGCGATCCTGGCCAAGTTTCCGCCTTCGACTCCAACGTCGCTGCCGAAAGCGCCGGAAGTCCTGGCCGCGCCCGCGCAGGTCCAGGCTAATCCGGCCGCGTGGCAACCGGAGCAATTCAGCGCCTGCGCCTTACCCCAAACGACCGTCTCGTTGATGGCCGGCGCCTGTGGAAGCGGTGCCGCTTCTGCGGGCGATTTCTCGGCCGATGCTTGCGGCGCATCGAGCGGCCAGAGACAATTCAGGACTCCGGTACGGTCGTTGTTCCGACGAATCTTTCGTAGGGGCGCAGCCGGCGCGGGCTGCGGCGGCTAGGATAAATTTCGTCGTCTCCTGACCGGTGTGGCCGTCGTGTGTTACTCGCGTTGCACACGGCGGCTTTTCTTTTGATAGACTGCTTTCAGCGAGCAAGAGAAGGCAGGTGTCCCATCGCCAGCGAAATCACGGGCTCATTCTCTCTGAGCCTTTTCAAGCCCCTTGTTATGACGCAGCCCGAAGGCATGGCCATCGCCACGTTCGCGCAGAACTGGAGCGGCAGCGTCTACGCCAAAGGCAACCTTTACGTCGTGGCGACGGCTCCGACCCCGATCCCGATGGGTACTCTCACATCGCCCGGCTGGTGTGTGTTCAACAACCTCGACATCGTCAACTACTGCTCGATTCAGAACGGCTCAGGCGGCACCGAGTTCCTGCGCCTGATGCAGAGCGATTGGGCATGGTGCCGGCTTGGTCCGAGCGTGGTGCCGTATGCAATCGCGAACACGGCACCGATTAGCCTGCAATACTGGATCATCGCGCCATAGCGTTGACACGGCCGGAAATCTCTGTACCATTGGAACCTAACGAGCAAGAGAAATTCGAGCAGCGCGGTGCCGGCCCCCGTCCCGTCCGAAGAGATCGTCGTAGCCAACCTGCCTGCCGAGTCTCCGGCGGCTCCCACTCTCACGCCGCTTCAGCAGCTGGCGGCCGAGTACGAGTTGCCCAATTCCGATTTCGACCCCGACGAATTCAAGCCCAAGGGGGAGAGCCAGCCGGCTGCCGTTTCGCCAGCCGCGGCGCCGGTGGCTCCTCCTGAACCGGTCACACCAGCCAGGCCCCGGCACTCGAAGCGCGTCCTGCGCATGGCGGAGCAATTCGGCATCAGCCAGGCCGAGATCGACGCGACGGAACCCGAAGCGCTCGATGAGGCGCTTGTGCTGCTGCAAAGGCAGCTTCTCGATGATCGGCAGCGCCTCGTTGCTCAGCCGGCTCGCATGAAACCGGCGGAGGCGGACGAAAACCCGGCAGCGCCGGCAGCGCCGGCGAAGCCCGCGGCTTTCGATCTTGGCCTGACCCCGGAGGATGAGGCCGACCTTCATCCGTCCCTCACGAAGGCGCTCAAAACTCTGGCCGCCAAGATCAACGAGCTGGAAAGTCTCAAGGGTGCCGTCGGCACAATCCAGCAACGCGAACAGCGTCGGGAGTTCGAGAGTTTCCAACAGCGTTGCGACGCGGCGTTTGCCAAATACGAAGTGGTTCTCGGCAAGGGCACGTTCAGCGAACAAGAGCCGAATAGCGTGGCCCTGCGCCGCCGCCAGGCCGTCCTCGACACGGCCCAGCGCGACAACCAAAAAATCCCGTTCGAGAAGCGCGTGGAGCGCGCCGTCGAAACCTTGTTCGGCACCGTCGCCCAAGCCCCAGCCGCTGCCAGTTCTCCGGCAGCTGCTGCGGCCCCGGCGCCAACGCCCGAGCAGCTTCTCACGCGCGACTCCCAGGGCCGGATCACCGGCCGGATCACGCCCGACCAATGGAATGCCGCGGCGACGGCGCGCCCCTCTCACCGCGAGACGCCGGCTCTGCCGCCGGGCAAGGAACGTGCCGAGAAGTTCGTAGGCGAGCAGATGAAACACCGGGACTTCTTCGCCCAGGAAGGCCCCAACGGCGCGCCGGCGGTGGCCGACGAAGAAACCCTCCCTGACTGAATCATCCGATTACCTGGTTCCCAGGAAAGGAATAGCACATGCCGACCCTGCAATCCTCGGGCATCGCCGACCTGGTGGCCATGACGCTGCCCCAACTCGGCAAGCTCAAGTTCACCGACCTGATGAGCAATTATCAGAACACCATCGTTCTGAAGCGGATCGCCAAGAAGGGCAAGATGACGTTCGAGTCCGGCAAAGCCGTGGACTTCAACGTCATCACCGACACGAACCACTCGGCCAAGATGGTCGGCATCGGCGAAGTGGACCTGGTGAACATCCCGAACCTGATGACGGTCGGCGAAGTTCCGTGGCGTCACTGCACCTGGAACTGGGCGCATGACCGCCGCATCCTGGCGATGAATCGCGAGCCGTCGCGCATCGTCGATCTCCTCCAAACCCAGCGCATGGCCGCGTTCGGGGACGCGATCATTATGTTCGAGATCCAGGGCTGGCAGTGCCCCGCCGTGACGGACCTCAAGAGCATCTACGGAATTCCGTACTGGGTGGTCAAGAGCAACACGGCCGCGACCCAGGCGAACAACAACGGCTTCAACGGCGGCGCGCCAACCGGCTACACCACCGTTGGCAACATCAATCCCACGACCTACCCGCGGTGGCAAAACTACGCCACGCAGTACACCTCGCTCACGAAGGATGACTTCGTGCGGAAGGCTCGCCGGATGCTGTATTACACGGATTTCATGCCGCTCGTGGACGAGATTCCCACCTACGACACGGGCGACGACACCATGCTCTGCGTCAACTACGCCACGGCCGCTTCCCTTGAGGAGCTGCTGGAGGCGCAGAACGACAACCTCGGCAACGACGTCGCCAGCATGGACGGCAAGGTGAGGTTGCGCAACTCGGACGTGACGGCCGTTCGCCAGCTCGACCTCGACACGACAAACCCGCTGTACGCCCTGCAATTGGGCGAGTTCCACGCCATGGGGCTGCGCGGCGAATGGATGTACGAGACGGTAATCCCGATTGTGCCGGGGCAACACACCGTCAGCCAGACCCACACGGATTGCACCTTCAACCTGTTCTGCCGGAATAGAAGGCGCAACGGCGTGATCGCCACGGATGTTACGATGCCCGCCGCCGTCGCGGTCTAGGCGTCTGCTCGGGACTGCACGCTGAGGCGAACCAGAAACAAGGGACCGAACGGATGAACCTGCAGGACATCAAGGGCCGCATCGAGGCGATGGAAGAGGACTGCCAGGCCGAAATCCCGGATGGCCTGCCGCTGCCCATGACCTCACACGTAATTCTCGAGGCCCGTTGGCTGGTCGAGAAGCTGAAAGACCTTCGCCGCCACAACAGCAACGTGCCGCGGGCTGCGGGCAGCAAGCACGGCGACGGTGCCAAGGTCGAGGAGGAGCTGAAGGCGATCGACCAGCGGGTCGCCGCGCTGGAGAAGCGCTTTCGGTCGGCCATCGTGATCGGCAAGTTCTCGCAAATCAGCACGTCGATCATCCCGGACATGCGCTACATGGTCGATCAAATCGAGCTGGCCCACTCCAAGCGGAAGGGCGCGAAGCCGAAGGACGCGGAATTCGAGCCGGAAGCAAGCGAGCCGGAAGCAAGCGAGCCGGCCATCGCGTAACGATTCACACCACGACTTTTAAGGGAATCACCCCATGTCTGTGAACAAAACGAACTTCCTCGTCGCCGATGCCACCGCCGATCCGACCCCGATCATCTGGGGGAGTTGCCCGGTCGATGACATCAAGGAGAATCCGTCGCGCGGCTGGCACTTCTACGACGACTTCCGCGACATGCCGCTCGCCGGCACGCAGACCACGCAAATCGGCTACGGCAAGTACAAGGTTTTCGCCACCGCGAGCGCGAGCGTCGGGCCGGTGAGCGTCATCAACTCCGTTGAGCAAATCCAGCCGGCCCTCAACAATGCCGTGGTGGTCTCGACCTCCGCCAGTCTCGCCCAGGCATACGAGCAGGCGCGGCTTTCCGGCGTGAGCGGCACGGACGGCAAGCTCTGGTTCGAGGCGCGCATTGCCATCCAGGGCATCGTCGCTACCACGCAAGGCTTCTTCCTCGGCTTGGCCGAGACCGAAGGGTTCACGCTGGCGACCGGCGTACCGCTCAACGGCGGCGCGGCCACGATCACCAACGGCGGCGCCATGATCGGCTTCCAGTCCATCGAAACCGGCCCGCTGGCGATCAACACCGTGGTCTCCGACCGGGCCACCAGCTTCACCACGATTCAGGCCGGCGTTGCCGCAACCCAGCCGGGCTCGTTCGGGGCTGCGGCCTACACGTTCACCAAGCTGGGTTTCGTCTACGACCCGGCCTTGTCGTCGAACTGCATCACGTTCTACCAAGACGGGGTTCCGTTCTCCAGCTTCTACAGCAACGCATCGCTGATCGCCACGACGAACCTCAAGGCGAACGCGCTGGCGATGATGCTGGCCGTCGTGGGGACGGGCACGGGCGGCACGTTCATGCAGTGGTGGCGCTGCGCCCAACTTTATCCGTAAAAGCCAAGGCCGGGGTGGGGCAGTAGTTTGGCCCTCCGGCGCGTGACCGATACCGGCCGAGAAATGAGGACGCGATGCCAGCCAAGTCACAGGCTCAGCGTGCATTCCTCTACGCAACGAAGGGTAAAGCCTGGGTCGATGCTCACGGCTTCAACAATACCGGCAAGCTGCCTAAACGGGTGAAGAAGAAAGCCGTGAAGAAAGCCAAGCCGAAAAAGCGGAAGAACGACAAGGACGCTGACGACAAGAAGCGACGGAAGCTGCCCAAACGCGGGCAGCGGGCCAGGACGAACAGCAAGAGCCGTAAGAAGTGACCAATGGCCGAGAGCACATTGACCGTGGCATTCCGCGAACTGCAAGCCGAGATCGGCATTTTTGCAGGCTGGGGACGTGGCGCGCTGGTCTATGGCGACCCGGCTTGGACCGCACGCCAGCAACAGGCTATCGACTCGGCGACCAAGAAGGGCCTGCGCCGATTCTACTTCTCGGCCATGATGCCAGGCGACCCGGCCGCGCACGATTGGAGTTTCCTGCGGCCAACAGCGGCACTTGACCTGCCCAACGGGGCGACGTCGCTGCTCTTGCCGGAGGACTTCGCCGGCGTCGAGGGCAGCGGCGAGATCACCGCCTCGGCGAACGAAGCGATCCCGCAGCAGATCGAAGTCGTCGGCGTGGGCAAGATGCGGCAGTTGTATGCAAACGTGCCAAGCGAAACCGGCCCTCCGCGCTACTGTGCCGTGGTGCCGCTCAAGGGCACAAGTCCAGGCGGCGGCCAGCGATTCCAACTCCAGGTTTACCCGGCGGCGGACCAGGAATACACGATCAACCTGGAATACTATGTGTTGCCGGATTTCCTCACCGGCGCGCTGCCCTACTGCTACGGCGGCGGCGCTCATTCCGGGACGATCCTCGAAGGCTGCCTGGCCGCGTTCGAGCGAGACATGGACGATGCGATGAGCGTCCACGAGGCCCATTATCAAACGCTGCTCGCGGCCAGCATCAGCTATGACCGGAACCTGAAACCGCAGCGGATCGGCTTTATGAAAGATCGGTCCGACCGGCCCGAGTACCGGCGCAAAGTCGATTACGCCTACGCGACGTTCGACGGCATTCTTTTTCCGTGAGGGTCGATCATGGCCAAGAGCAAGAGGCATCCAGGCTTTAAGAAGGTCGCGGCCTCCATCAGCCGTAAAGAAGGCGTCTCGAAAAAGTCAGCCGGGGCAATCCTGGCGTCGGCAACGCGGAAGGCCGGCAAGAAGGCTCGCAAGAAGAATCCCCGGTTGAACCGGGTCAAGGGCAGGAAAAAGCGCGGGTAATAGACCAGCCGAGGTGAATCCGGCGAGAGAGCCTTGGTCGCGGGATTCCGAGTTCGATGGCCCAGTCAGTGAGGCACTGAGTTTTTCCTTTGTAGGTGATCAAGTGCGTTCGACGGGTGTTCCGCTGCTGTTGTTCTCGCGTTGCCCAGCGCACGTTGCCAGGCTCGTAGTGGCCGTCGTTGTCCTTGCGGTCAATCTGATGCTTGGCGCTGGGCGGTTGGCCGATCTCGGCCAGAATGTCGGCCAGGAAGTCCTCGAACGATACGGCCCATCGCTCACAGACCTTGATCCCGCGGCCGTGGTATCGGCCGGAATGGTCAGAAGTGGCCCGGGAACAACGCGCCTTCATGCCCTGCCAAATCTTGTAAACCTTGGTGGTTTGACGATCAATCGTGTGGCCATGTTGCCGCGGCCCCTTGAGGCATCCGCAGCTTGGATGAGGACGCTGCCTGAGACAATGCGCCGTGTCGGCGGTCTTGCCGCCGCATTCGCAATCGCAGTTCCACATGATGCACCGCCCTCGTCGGCGAGTGGCGCGGCCGGTCACGGTAAGTCTGCCGAATTTCGTTCCCGGTTCCAGTACAACAACTTTACCCATGATGTGGCCCTCCGAAACAGGGTTGCTTCTGGTCAGGGCCAGACGGGACTACAACTCCCGCTTGGTCCGCTTTCATTCTAGGAGGTGTACCATTTCTAGCCGATTCAAACGGCAGGATGCGACCGGCGTTGTCATCGACAACGAGCCTCTCGGCAAGCTGCTGGTGTACGGCACCGTGGCCCCCACCGCTTCGGCGGCGGGCTTCCAAACCGGCTGCCTCTATGTCAACACGTCGGGCACCGTCGGGGGCCTGCTCTACATCAACACTGGCTCGAACACGTCGGCGACCTGGCTCAATATCGCGTAGCGTGCCGCCCGAAGAACCAAGGCAGGAGTCCTCCATGCTCAGTCTTTACAACGTGGTCAACGGCACCGAATACCTGGCAAAGCCCCAAGTCGTCGTGCCGCCGGCCACCACGACGCTGACGCTGACCCAAGCGCTGCACGCGGGCCGGCTCCTCGCCCTGGCACCCACGGGCGGCCTGGCGATGACTTATATATAGGAGACCGGCACGATCGACACCTACACATTCCTCATCGTGGCCACCGTGAGCGGCGGCAACCTCACCATCGACGCCAAGGCGGGGAACGCCTCGGACGTGTTCAAGGGCATCGCGTGGCAGAACCTGGTCGCCACGGGGATCACCACGACGCCGAACCCGCTGGCCACCACGAACCTGATCACGCTGAACGGCACGACGAGCGGGGGCATCGTCGGCGACATGGTCCGAATGGTGGATGTGGCTCTCCATACCTGGAACTTGGAAATCCTCGGCCAGTACACCGGCACGTTCGCCACCCCGTTCTCGACTCATTGATTCCGTATCCTTATCCGAATGTGAACCATTTGGACCAAGGGAGCAAGACCATGAGCAAAGATGTGCCGGAGTACGACGACAGGAACGGGCGGCGGGAGAACATGCCGCCGGGCGCGCCGAAGCTGCCCACGATCACCGTGACGTTCGATCCCGAGACTCAGGCGGTGGGTGTCCAGTTCGCCCCGACCGACTTCAAGACCTGGGACATGGTTGTGGCCACGCTGGAAATGGCCAAGAGCTTCGCCGAGTTCAACCGGAACATGGGGCGGGCGCAGGCGATGCAGCAGCAGCAGTTGACGGCTCAGCAGGAAATGGCCATCAGGAACTCGATCAAGTTGTGAGCAACCGGCCGCCGGAGAGTGCCGCCGAAATCATCTTGCTCGATGAGGTGGGCTCTGCCGGCGGCTTTTTAACGGGGCCGGTCCTGGGGTACGAGACCGGGGCCGGCCTTTTTCCTTGGAGAAGCCATGCGGATCGAAACGCTTTCCCAGCCGTATTTCAGGGCGCGATCGGTCAATCAGACCAGCGCCAGCTTCGTCTCCAAGGTGCCGACGCTCACCGAGCCGGTTGGCGATGCGGCCACGGCGACGGGGGCCAGCGTCATCGACTTCATGGCTGGCGGGGAAGGGACGTTCGTCCAGAACGGGGCCATGATCGTTCCCTACGGGACCGGCGCCGACACCAACACCTTTTCCGTGCGGATCATCGCGTGGAAGCCGTTCGGTACGCTTTGGGTGCCGGTTCTGCTGGCGGAACTGCTATGCACGCTATCCTCGGGAAATCCTGGCGCGGGGACGGCGATCCCATCGACGATGTTGTTCGCCGAGACGATCACTCTCACACACGGCAACGCCAATGTTTCGATCGACGTTGTGAGCCCGGCGGCCAGCGGCGTTATCGCGCACGCCCTGCTCGACCTCAAGGGCGCGACGAAGATCGAGCTGAGCTTTCAGACGGGCAGCTCCGCGACCGACTGCAATGCTCTCATCGCGGTTCTTTGAGAGGCAGCCGTGAGTACAGTCAACTTCGCCACCAACGAAACCGGGGACGCCAGCGAGTACATCGCCCTGGTCGGCACAGCGTCCATCCAGAACACGACGAAGCGGACCGGCTCCTACGCCCTCCGGTGCAACCCTTTGACGACGGCCACGGGTTACGCCAGGCTCGGCGGCTTGGCGGCGAACGGCGTCACCGGCTCGGCAAGTGTTGCCACGACGTACCTCCGGTTTTATTTTCAATACCTCACGTTGCCGGGCGCCTACGAAACCATCCTGACGATCCAGACAAACAAGCTGGCCATCGGCACGAACCAAAACGGGGTCTTGTTGGCCCAGACGCCGGGCGGCTCGATCCTGGCCACGGGGACAACGGTTCTCGCCTCGGGGACTTGGTATCGGCTGGAGGTCATGTGCGGCACGGGCAGCGCGGCCGCCTGGGCGCTGCTCATCAACGGCAACGCCGAGATCAGCGGCACGGCCAACCTGACGGCCAGCAACGCCATCGAAATCCAGCTCGGCAAGACCGTCAACAACAACGGAAAGACGGTCGATTATTATTACGATGATATTCTCTGGTCGAACTCGGCATATCCAGGCGCCGGCCAGGGCGTCATCATGCTCCCAACGGCCAACGGGACGTACACCAACGGCACCGCCAATGGCTCCGCCGCTCTCTGGAGCTGCCTGAACCAAATCCCCTCGGATGGCGACACGACCTATGTTGACGCACTCACTGCGGGCCAGGCGGTGACGGCAACGGTCAGTTCGTCGGGGGCCGGCGCTATCAACAGCGCGAAGGCGATGATCCTGACGCGCAACCTTGGCGCTGGGGGCTCGCAATCTACTCGGCTTCGCAGCGGCACGGTCAACACGGACACCACGGCAGTCGCCGCGACCACCAGCTACGCGGCCTATGCCGCGCTCTTCGACACGGACCCGAACACCTCGGCCGGTTGGACCGCAGCGGGCCTGAACGCTTGCGAAGTCGGCATGGTCGAGTCGTTGGCCGGCAACCGGGTCACCGGCGCGTTCATCTTCGCCGACTTCAACCCGGCGGTCGCACCGATCGCGAGCTTCGTTGGGACGCCAACCCTCGGAGCCGGCGCCCTGACGGTGGCCTTCACCGACAAGTCGAGCAATACGCCGACGAGTTGGGCCTGGACCTTTGGGGACGGGGGCACCTCCACCAGCGAGAACCCGACGCACACCTACGCGAATCCGGGCGTCTACACCGTGGCGCTCACCGCGACGAATGCCGCCGGCAACAACACCTCGACAATGACGGCGTTCGTCGTCGTGGCCGGCACGTCGATTGTGCCCCCCGGTTCGATAACGTTGCGCGCGCGGCGGCATGGCCTCAGATTCGGAGCGCGATGATGGCCAAGCAACCCAAGCCGATCCAGATACCGGCCCAGGATAGCCTCGCGCCGCTCGATTTTCCGATCATGGGGATCAACGTATCCGCCGTGTTCGATCAGCAGCCAAGCGGGACGACGCCGGTTGGGTTGAATTGCCGCACGTATGAGCCGTTGAGCATGAGCGCACGCGGCGGCTCGCGGCCGGGCTTGTCCCAATACATACCCGCGCAGGTTGATGGCGCATTCAAGATTCAGCACCTTACCTTCATCGTCGATCCGCAGGCAGAAGCGATTGCCGGGGGCGAAGAGCCCCAGGATCCCAACGCCAACTCCTACAACCGGAACGCCCTGGGCGGTTTGCTCGGCTATGCCCCCGTGCGCTGGCCCACGG
>VFSW01015133.1_pt1 | contig 10628 bp, 6 predicted proteins | sample 5358111 | NCBI WGS metagenome assembly VFSW01 (sample SAMN11554181, study PRJNA540505) | mine drainage metagenome | isolation source: sediment from site ElyBrook_90M | place: USA: Ely Copper Mine, Vershire, VT | collected 2017
GTGGCTGTGCCCGCGCTGCCGCTCGCGTCCGGCGGATAGGTGACGGTGGTGGTGTTGGTGGAAACATCGTAGGCATAAGCGGTGGTCTCGCCCAGGGCATCGGTTACGCTCTTCAGCCGGCCTGCCAGCGAGTTGCCGCTCGCATCCGTATCTGCGCTGGTATAGTAATCGGTCGTCGGCAGCGGGTTGCCCCGGAAGTCCGTGCCGCTGAGATAGTGATGGCTTGCGTCGTAGGTATACGTGCTCGGCTGCGGCGTGTTCGGGTAGGTTACCGTGGCCAGATTGCCGCTCGTGTCATAAGAGTAGAGGTACTCGTTGCCCTGCGGGTCGGTAATCTGCGTGATGCGGCCCTGAGCGTCGCGCACGAAGGGCACGTTGAGACCCGTCGAACTGGCGATGCCGTTGATGCCGATGGTGAGCGCATTGCCGTTCTTATCCACAATCGACTGCAGATTGCCGTTCGCACTGATGGTGTAAGAGGTGCCCGAAGGATCGGTATAGACATACCCCGGCGGAGTGTAGAACCCGCCGCCAATGCAGGCCCACAGGTTTCCGTCCGGCACTAGAAAATCAAACAGCGTGGCGCAGCCCGGAGCGGAGTCAGTCAACGTGCCGTGCAAGCCCGGCTCCGGCGTGAAGGCCGCAAAGTAATACGGAAAGACCCAGCCTCCATATTGGGGTGTCAGATAGAAGGTCTTGCGCTGTCCGGCGAGAGTAAAGGTGACGTCGCCGCGCGGGCCTACCGTGAGGTCCACACTGGTTCCGAGCGACCAGCCGTAACCGAAGTCGCCGCTGCTCGCCGCATTCAGGCTGTCGTAGCGCCGCTGGATGTTGATCGCAAGCCCGGTGGCGGGCACAACAAGATCGGTCACCGTGGAGGTCACACGGCCCGGCTTGTAGTTGCCCGTGACTGTCACCAGCGCAAGGTTATACTCCGAGTTGCCACTCGTATCGGTCGCCTGCAGAGTAATCCAATACGACCCGTTCGCCAGCGTCGTCGTATCGAGCGTGCCTATCTGACCGGAGCCGGTTGTGTTGGGGTTGAGGATTGTAACGCTGCCGGGATTGCTGGCCGGATAGTAGGTCAGCGTTCCGCTCTGCAGCGTGATGCCGGACGCAACCGTGATGGGCACGATGCCCGTAACCGCCGAGCCATCGAGCGGGCTGCCGATCCAGCCCTGCGTTACACCCGGTGGGGGATTGACCGTGACCGGGAACGGCAGGGAGCCGGTCGCATCCGGATCAGTGGCGCTGAGTTGCAAGATATAGCTGCCCGGCTCACTGAACGATGCCGTGGTCGCAATTTGCTGCGGATTAGCAAAGGTCACGGTCCCCGGGCCGCTGGCCTCTGACCATGTCGTAGCAATCGTGCCGCCGGAAGGGAGCGCACTGTCGCTCACAGTGCCGTTCAGCGCAAGAGTATTCGGCAGAATCACCGTGTTCTCAGCCGAAATCGAAACACTCAGCGTGCTGCCACTGCCGCTTCCGCTCGTCACGGTCGTGGTTGAGGCGGGAAGCGTCCACGGCACGCTCACCGTGTTTGAATAGGTGACCATGCCGCTGATAAACGCCACCGCCTGGACATTGGCGGTACCCGGATTGACGTCCTGGTAGAGAATCGTCGCATGGCCTGTCGAGTCGGTTGTGCCACTGAGTTGGAGATCATCCGTTCCAGTGATCACCAACCCCAAGTGAAGATTAGGAACAGGCGCTCCGGACTCATCCGTGGCATACACCGTGAATGCCTGCTGTCCCCCTGCTGGAACTGGCTGAAGAGATGCAGGTGAAAGCGTCAACGAACCGGTTGGTGCGATACCGACGGCGCTCGTTGCCCCTTGCGTCATCGTAAGTACAAGCTGGCCGCCACAACATTCGGAGTAATCCACCTCATAGGGATAAGATCCCGGCGCCGGGAAGTACACAACGACCTGATTTCCAATCGGACCGGTGGGAGCATTGTAAGCACCCATTGCGGGATATTGGCCAAATGGAGTCAACGCCGGCATGTTGTTCGACGAGCCGCTCACGCGCGTGGCGCCATTCCCAACACCAAAGATGAACCCGTCATCGTCATAGAAGTTGAAGACAACATTTCCTGCGCTCGCCACGGTAAATGTTCCCCGAAAGACCGCCTGGAAGGTGGTCATGGACCCAACACCCGCCTGATAGCCGTTTCCCTGGGCAATCATCGTTCCGGTGTAGTTGCCATTCAAGTCTGTGGTGACATCTGTAAAAGGCCGCGTGTCAACATTGACCGATGAAGTATTCCCAGGAACTGTTCCAGCCGGAGGATTGAAGTTAATCGTTGGAAACGCCTCGATGAATACAGGCGTAGCAGTGGTGGGTGTATCGAATGACCCTGACCCATCGGATAGAAAGAACTCGCCTGTCACGGTTGTCGTGGAAATTCTCTGCACTGGCGTGACCCAGCTTACTGTCACTGTATTCGAGCTGATTTGAGAGTTGGCAATGACGGACGATGCGAGCAGCGAGTCCAGACCGATATTCATGCCCGTATAGGTGAAGGTGGCGATGCCGTTCTCGTTGGTGATGGCCGTCCCTGAAGCTGTGTTTGCTCCACTTACTGCGAATGACACAGTCTGCTGGGCTAATGGACTCCCATCCTGATTCTTCAGCGTGGCTGTGAATTGCTCCGTCGTCCCTGTCACATAGGGCGATTGTGTAACCGCCGCCAGAGCTAGTGAAGGATTCAGTGGCTGTGGCAGAAGTTTGATTGTGGCGGTGGCAGTGACTGTAGCGTTGAGCTCATTCGTTGCGGAGACAACCACAGTCTGCGGGGTCGTGACGGCCGCCGGTGCCGTATACAGCCCGGAAGAAGTCAGCGTGCCAGGCGAGTTCGCAGGCATCGTCCAGGTCATAGCCGATCCGCATGCGCCGAAGGCTGCTGCGCTGAATTGCTGTGATTGCCCCCCAAACAGGCTGACCGACTCAGGGATTGCGCCCTGCGCGTTCTCTGGGGTCAGGTAATAAAAGGATGTGGGAGCACCCTGGTTGGCATACTCTGCCTGAATCCAGTCGCTGGACCTGGCAACGCCTGAGATGCTGATCTCGTCGAGATCTCCGTTGAAATAGAGCCACCATCCGTTCCCACCCGGCCAAAGGAAGGTCTGAGTGGAGCCAATCGCAAAGGCATTCGCAGAAGAGTAGCCAAGTTGTGTGGCAGCCTGCGTCCCCGCTACCTGCCCGTCCACATAGAGAGTCTCAAGATCGTTCGCAAGCGACAGCACAGCGTAGTGCCATTGATTATCGTTGAAGGCCTGCGTGCTGATGATCTGCGGAACCGCTCCGCCCGAGAAGAGATCGGCACGCAGTTTTCCCGCTGTATCGACAAACAAGATGGGAATACCCAGCACCGCGCTACCCGGCAGCCCGGGCCCGTATTCTCCCGTGCCGCCTCCCGTCTCCTGCAGAATTCCACCCGCAGTCTTGGTCTTGAACCAGACCGCGAAGGTCATCGAAGCGATGGTTGACGTTTGCCCTGATGCTGCGGACGGATCAAAAGCAGTGGTTGGGACCACCATGTAGCTCGACGACCCGTTGAAGCTGGCCGCCCCATCTAACAGGCCGGCAACCGGGCTGACCGATACCAGCGATGCTATGTTGGCATTCGTCGTTGAATCAGAAGCTGAGCCCGAACCCGCATTCGCCATGTGGTAGACAGCCTGGTAGCCTGCGCTCCAGACGCTGGATGGGTTCTGCTGCGAACCTCCAACTCCAGGATTGCCGTAAAACATATACACAACAGTGTCCTGGGTATGGGAGAGGTTTGGCAGCCGCATCCAGGCAACCACTTGCCCGGTCGCGGGATCATATTGTTCGATCTCGAAGTCGAGCTTCGTGGCGCCATTTGGATCAAGGCTGAAGAGAATGTCATTCCCCGCCGCACTCGAAACGTGGCCGCCGTTCACTGTTGTCGCCAGTGCCGGATCCGTTGTACTGAACAGGAATGGGAAATTCACCTGGTCCGTGTTGGGAACCTTCGTATGATCGATGACAATCTCACGGCCATATGCGTAGCCATTGGTCAGGCACTGTGAAATCGTCAGTTGAATGGTTGCCGACGCAGACACTGCGGGATTCGCCAGGCTTGTTGCCGTGATCGTTACGGCCTGCGCCGAGGCAATGCTGGCAGGCGCGGTGTAGAGCCCCGTTGCAGTAATGCTTCCGACTCCAGTCGGACTGATGGACCAGGTCACCGCCGTGTTGCTGGAATTTAGCACCGCAGCGGCAAACTGCTGCGTCTGCCCGGCACCAAGAGTGCCCGTTGCCGGGCTCACGCTGACACTGATAGGGGGCGAAAGAGTCACCAAAGCTGAGGCGGAAACGGCAGGGTTCGCCTGGCTGGTCGCCGTTACCGTCACCGTCTGCTGAACCGGGATGCTCGCTGGCGCTGTATAGACACCGGAAGCGCTCACCGTTCCAGATCCAGCCGGTATGACCGTCCAGGTCACCGCTGTGTTTAAAGCATTCGACACTACAGCAGAAAAGCTCTGTTGCTGGCCTCCGTAAAGCGTTGCTGCCGTTGGCGCAATCGTGATCGTCATAGGCGGAAACAGCGTGACAATCGCCGAGGCGCTCTTTGTGGTGTCCGCGTTACTGGTGGCTGTGACAGTGACCGTTTGCTCGGTTCCAATGATGGGCGGGGCAGTATAGTTACCCGTGCTATCGATCGTACCCACCCCAGCTGGACTGACGGACCACATCACATCTGTGAAGTACGTATTGGTGACCGTGGCGCTGAATTGCTGTGCCTGCCCTCCATAAAGAGCCGTGCTGGGAGGAGCCACGGCAACGGAAATCGGATTCAGATAACAGCTACTGCCACCAAGCGTGGATTTGCCATTGATGGCGATCGTGTCTGCAACGACAGCAAGACAACCTCCGACACTACTATTCCCCGTGAACAGCAGGGCGTCGCCACTGAGGTACAACACCCCATTGAAGGTAGTCGTCGCTCCCCCGTTGATCTGATCCTGACAGCTCCCGGCGGCGGCGCATCCAGCGCGATCAGCAAAGACGACGATTCCGGTCAAAGGCCCTGACGTCGGCGCCGATAGATTCACTACTGTCTGACTGCTTATAGTAATCGGGGCATAGTTGGCAGCACTCGGGCAGCCCCATCCTGCGCTGGAAGTGTTATAGATCGTGATACCCGCGCCACTGACTTGAGCCAGGGAGTCGAGAGTCAACCCCCCACCTGCCATAATGTAGGTGCCTGGGCTCAGCGTGAAGGTCGAGCCATTTGTGTTGCCGATTTCGAGCCCTCCGCAATACACGCCCGCCGAAAGAGTATTGTTGGCAGGAGCGCTGTTCATGTCGTAATAGGTGTGAGTCGAGCGGACAATCGATCCCTGAGTCGGCGGCGGGAGAGCGGCAAGCGGGTCGCCTGGTGCGGTAATTGGAACAGGCTGAACTGCCTGGTTGTTGATCGTGTCGATGGCTGACTGACCGTTCAATTGCCATCCACCGACTACACCCACCGCTGCATGATTGCCAAGATAGAGGGTCTCGCTTCCCCCCATAACAAATGCCTGACTCGAGTTAGACGCCACGGCAATGCTGCAGTTTGTCGAGATCGACGCGCTTCCGGAAATTGAGAATGCAGCCTTCGCCGAAGGATCAAGGGCGTAGAGACATGCCCCCTGCACGCTTTGTGAGTGAAGCTGCGAGCAACCAAGAGCTAACAGGAAAAATCCAAAGAAGGTGAAGAGTCGAGAGTGCTTTTCACGCTGCATGTGATTCCTCTGGAAGGGTGCGGTTCAATGATTGGAACGGCAATCAATTCTGTAGATCAACGGGCTGGCTGGATGAGTTTGGTCAGACACTGCAGCGGCACCGAGTGCCGCCAAGGCACAAACAGAACGGGTCGCAAAGTATCCAGGTTTCAGAAGCAATACTTGGCGAGCAAAGGTTAGTCGGCAGACTCTTTCCACGAAAGACGATGGGAAGTTAAACAGCGGGCAAAATTGCTTCCACATGCAATACAGCGACAGCAATGTTGTATTGCGCTGGCTCAAGCATCTGTTCCGGGGATAGACTTGGATTGCTCGAAACCGTAGCACATATAAATGCTGTAAGTCCAATAAAAATTGGCGCAGCGTTACATCAGTAAGCTCTTTATTATGTAATTAATAAACATTACCTATGTTCCCGATGCGCCAGGACTGGTAGACAAAGAAGAATAGTCTGCGGAAACGCGGAAAAGTGAACCATCGCCTGTTGCGTGACATGTAACTCAGGAGGTTCGGTGCCGCTCGTACGATTGAAAAGAAGGACTCTCCCACCGACAATGCCCATTCAGAGGATGATTGCTTCAATCGACGAGAGTCTCCCGGCGAAGAACGTTCATCCCATGGAGCAGATCGTGGGCTGTAGACGGCCAATTTGAATTTCAGTGCGACGCTGGAGCTGAGCCTTGCAGGGTTTTCACTCCTGCTTGCCGCAGTCGGGTTCTATGGCGTACACGCTTACCTAGAGCATTTCTCCTATTGCTGTAGAGCGTGGAATGGGAGCCTGAACCAAGCTTTGGCGTCTTCTGCGGTGAGCTTTGGCAGCAGTTGTGCGATGGCCTGGTCAAGGTCCTCTTTTGTCCGCGCCTTGGCCGCGCGCAGCAGTTGCTTGAGCTTGGCCCAGGCCTTTTCGATAGGGTTCAAGTCCGGCGAGTAAGGCGGCAGGTAAAGCAGCTGGGCTCCTGCCGCCTCGATTCTTTCGCGCACTCCCTGGACCTTGTGCGAACTGAGATTGTCCATCACCACCACATCGCCAGGCCGCAGTTTCGGACACAAGACCTCATCCAGATAAGCAAGGAATATCTCCCGATCCGTGGCCGCCTCGATGGTCATGGTGGCGATCATGCCGCGCGTGCTGATGGCGCCCAGAATGGTGAGGATTTTCCATCTGCCGTCGGGGGTGGTCTCATGAATGCGCGCGCCTCCGGTACCACGCGCATACAGTCGCGTCATCTGCGTCGAGACGCCGCTCTCATCGAGAAAGATCAACCGTTCAAGGTCGATCCTGCCAATCATCTCGACGAACTCTTCGCGCCGCTTGCGGTTCTCTTCCGTGTCCCGTTCTTGCGCGTGGAGTGACTTTTTTTGAGCCGGAAGCCGAGCCGCTTCACCACTCGCCACAAATGTTGCGTGCTGAAGCGAAGCCCGGTCTTGTTCTCTAACTCCGCCTGTAACTCGACCAGTGTCGCATCGGGATGGGAACGTAATAATCCGGCCAAGGCCGGTTCATCGATCCGGCGCTTGGCTCCGGGACGATAACTGGGCCGCTCCATCCGCCCGGTACGCTTCCTGGCTGCCGAGACCTTCCAAGCCCAACCCAAGCTCACGCCGAAATCCTCGGCCTAATCCGACAGGCTCCCCTTTCCCTGGTCGAAGGCCTCAAGTAGCTTCCGCCGCAAATCATCCGAATAAGGTCGCACCATAGCATGTGCGCGGAGTTTCGCGAATCATACTATGCACCTTCAGGAGAGATGCTCAAAGGATCATCGCCCCGGGTCAAGAGGGGAGTTTCCCACGCTTACCTATTTTCTGCGCGGTCTGCTGGGCCAATGGCAGCTTGTCCTGGCGCCTACCCGTCTATCGATACCCTGCTACACAATCTGAGATTCAGTTTCTCAGGATTGACTACTTATGGTGATACCTTGTACCGGCCTTTCCGTGCTGCTTTCTGCGAAGCGGCTTTTTCGATGGCAATTCATGTCTGAGATTCAGGGTCCAACTAGGGTCCAAAACTAGGTGAATTTGAGCTGGAAATGGGCCTTTTCATGAGCTAAAGGCATTGAAATCAATAGGACTTAGCAGTTGTCAGTTGGGCTCATAACCCAAAGGTCGCTGGTTCAAATCCAGCCCCCGCAACCAAAGCCATCTTATTGATTACCAAAGGGAACTGGTCCAATCGGTTCCCTTTTGCTTTGTGCAAACGAGTCCATGAAATCCCATGACAATGAGATATAGAAACGAATCGTCGCGAGTCGGACCGAATTCATACGGCCTCCTTCAACACCATTTGAACGACTTTGCCGTGGGCTTCCCGTTTCGAATCCATTTGGGCGTTGCCACGCGCGCCTTGCTGGTTGGGATCGAAGACAAAGTGATAAACCATGTTGCTGTTCCGCTCGGATGCGTTCGGCGGGACACACGAGTTGCTTCCGTGCGGGCTGCTTGGAGGTGGTCTCGTGAAACTGTTCAGCCTTGGAATCATCGATGACGAACAGCATCTTGCGCTTGGGGTCAACGCCCCTGGAGACGATGTCTTCCAGCAGTTCTGTTATCACGGTAGACATTTACGTGGCTCCTTCGCAGATGCCCAGTACGTGCTTTTGGCCTTCCGCATCCACGCCTACTACGCCGATCATCCAAATAGTCGCCAAAGACAAGTGGCCGGGCAGGTCCAAGGTTTGCAGGCGATGAGCGTCATTGATTTCGCGAGGCTCGCGGAAGGTCACCAGAACTGATTTTTGGTTGCTAATGTTTTTGGCCCAATTTAGGTCTACAGGGGCGCATTCAGGTGATAGATGTGACGGAAGTGGAATCCTATAAGCTGCTTATTTCACATCGTTTATATTTGATTTCAATGAGATTGGAGATTCTTTGGTGCCGAAGAAGGGACTCGAAGACTACCGGCTGGCCGGCATGTGCCTCAAGGACCTCGCGCCGCAGCTGAATTGCTCTTCGTCGCTGCTGCCCTACCTCCTGCGGGCGGCAAAGGTTCCGGGGAGGATTGGGAGCTTGCTCGCTGTGGTGACATCAGCACGCGGGGGCCTGTGCGCAGGGCGTGCTCTTCAGGAACTCGGTCCACGGCCAAGGGGCGAGAGGCAATTGAGTTCGACCGCGAACGTGCAGCGGCTAAGGCATGCCAGGCGATCTTGCAATGGCTTGACCACGAAAGCGTCGCAGGCGCTGATCGCGGGCAGGTCATTGAACAGGAGACAAGTCGTTATGAGCATCGAGGTTAATTCTGATCATTTCTCGTGATTGGCTCTGTGCGAGCGACGCAATCGGCTCAACGGAGGTTATAAAGTTGCGCCGCGTCTCCGAAACGAGACTGGCAACCAACGGGCGTTGGCGCCTATTGCCCTCCGCCCTGGTCCTGTTCGTCGCTGCTTCCGGACACTGACCTTGCCCTCAGAATGCGTATCTCTTAGCGGGCTGGTTTAGGGAGATATTCATCCCGTCGTAGTCGTCGTGGTGGTGTGAATGTGGGAATCGGCTTTATCGATTTCCACATTTACACCACCTGCTTCGGTCGCCACTGATTCTATGCGGCGGCTTCGATCCGAGCAGTATTCCAGCAGTGTTCGAATTCGGCTGGACTCGCGTAGTTCAACGTCGAGTGCATGCGTTTCCGGTTATACCAGAGCAGCCAGCCAAGCACCGCATCCTTGGCCTGGCGGATGGTTTCAAATCGCTCGCCATGCAGCCGCTCCACCTTCAGCGATCCGAACAGCGTCTCGGTCACCGCGTTATCCCAGCAGTTGCCCTTGCGGCTCATCGAAGCCAGGATGCCGTGCTTGTCGATGACCGCGCGGAAGTCCTCGCTGGCGTACTGGCTGCCGCGATCCGAGTGAAAGATCAATCCTCCCGGTTGCGGACGGCGCTGATAGACGCCCATCTCCAGCGCGTCGATCACCAGGCTGCGGTGCATGTCCGGCCGCATCGACCAGCCCACCACCTTGCGGCTGAACAGATCGATCACCACGGCCAGAAACAGCCAGCCCTCCTCGGTGGCGATATACGTGATGTCCCCCGTCCACGCCTGGTTGGGACCAGACGCGGTGAAGTTGCGGTTCAGCAGGTTCGGCGCGATCGGAAGATCATGCCGGCTGTCGGTGGTCGTAACCCGGAACCGCCGCTTGCCACGGGCACGAATGCCGTGCTGCTGCATCAGCCGCTGCACCCGTTGCTTGCCCACGCGGATGCCGCGCTTCAGAAGTTCCCGCCAGATGCGCGGCCACCCGTAGGCGCCGCGATGTTCCGCGTACACCGCGCTGATGTGCGCCAGCAGCGCCGCATTGCTCAAGTGCCGGCGAGAAGCTATCTTCCGGCGCCGTGCCCGGTGCTGATGAAAGCCCGACACGCTCACCCGCAGCACCCGGCACTGCACGCAAATCGGCCAGAGGTGCCGATGACGCTCGATGAAGGCATACTTCACTTCTGGCCCTTTGCAAAGTATGCCGTCGCTTTTCCCAGGATGTCGCGCTCCATCTTCACCCGCGCCAGCTCGGCCCGCAGACGGCTGATCTCCATCTGCTCGGCCGTCACCCCAGCCTTGCCGCTGACTTCCTTCAGCTTGCCTTCCCGGTTCGCCTTCACCCAGTTGGACAGCGTCTGCTCCACCACTCCCAGACTGCGAGACGCCTCGGCAATGCTCTGGCCCAACTCCACCAGCCGCACTGCTTCCTGCTTAAACTCCAGCGTGTACCTGCCCCGTTTTCCGTTCCTCATCTACCCATCCCTTTCGCTATTACAGCAGCTCGCCAAGGGATACGTTGTACGCGGGCAAGGTCAGATGACAGGGGCAAGCCAACCCGGGAGTAGCAATGGCGCCGACGAGCAAAAGAATGGCGTAAACGATTTTCATAATTCCTCCCATGAGTC
>VFSW01015134.1_pt1 | contig 10628 bp, 6 predicted proteins | sample 5358111 | NCBI WGS metagenome assembly VFSW01 (sample SAMN11554181, study PRJNA540505) | mine drainage metagenome | isolation source: sediment from site ElyBrook_90M | place: USA: Ely Copper Mine, Vershire, VT | collected 2017
CCCCCCCGCCCGGCGGTGGGCTATGTGGCCCTTTGGCGGCCCTACGCCCCCGGGGGGGCGGGCGGGGGGGGGCTGTTGTTTGTGCGCCCCCCCCCGCGCCGTGAAGGAGCCGCCGACGAAGACCAGATCCGCGAGGGCATAGACCAGGGACAGCTCACCGATCGAGTCGAGCAAGACGACATCGGTCTGGTCGCCGACGCCGGCGCTGCGCAGGCGAACCGAGAACCCGTGATCCCGCACGAGCGCCTGCAGGCGCGCCGCCCGGTCGATGTAGCGCGGGGCGATGAGCAGCCGCAGGGCGGGGAAGGTCACCCGCAGCTGGGAGAGGAGCGAGAGCAACAGCTCCTCCTCGCCCTCGTGGGTCGAGCCGGCGACGAGCAGCGGCCCCGGGCCCACGATCTCCCGGAGCTCGGCGGGGAGCGGCCGGTCGGTCGATCGCGCGAGCGCGTCAAACTTGGTGTTGCCCGTGACGTGCACGCGGTCCCGGGGCGCGCCGAGGGCGAGGGCCCGCTCGGCCTCCTCGGCGCTGCGCATCAGGAGCAGGTCCAGCGCGCGGAGGGGGTTGCCGGTGAGCGCGAAGAGGAGGCGATAGCTGCGAAAGGTGCGGGGTGAGAACCGGCCGTTGGTGATCGCGATGCGCACGCCAGCCCGTCGGGCGGCCCGGATCAGGTTCGGCCAGATCTCGGTGTACTCCAGCACCAGGAGGTCGGGGGCGAAGTGGCGCAGGGCCCGCCGGGTCGCGCCGGGCAGATCGTAGGGCAGGTAGAACACGGCGTCCGCCGCGCCCAGGCGGTTGCGCCCCATGAGTCGACCGGAGTTGGTGAGGGTCGAGACCAGCAGGGTGGCCTGGGGCAGCCGCCGACGCAGGCCTTCGACGATGGGCTCGAGCGCCAGCAGATCGCCCGCGGAGGCGCCGTGGAGCCAGATGCGCGGCGGGCCGCCCGCGGGGAGCGGCGGGTAGAAGCCGAAGCGCTCCCGGAGGCCGCGGCGCAGCTTCGGGTGGCTGAGCAAGAGCGGCAGCGCGACGACGAACAGCACGTAGCTCGCGATCTGGTAGAGGAGCGGCATCAGGCCGGGCTGCGCGCGGGGAGGTGAAAGAGCGCGGCGAAGGGACCGCCGCGGCGCAAGAGCTCGTCGGGCGCGCCGTCCTCGAGGATCCGGCCGCGCTCGAGGACGATCGCGCGCCCACAGGCCCGCACGGTGGCCAGCCGGTGGGCGATGATGAGCGCGGTCCGCCCGGGCAAGAGCTCGCGGAGCGCGTCCTGCAGCGCGGCCTCGGTCTCGGCGTCCAGGTGGCTCGTGGGCTCGTCGAGGAGGATCAGCGAGGCGTCTTGATAGAGGGCGCGCGCGAGGCAGAGCCGCTGGCGCTCGCCGCCGGAGAAGCGCCGCCCGCGCTCGCCGACCTGGGCCTCGAAGCCGCCGGCGCGCTCGATGAACGGCAGGGCCTGGGCGCGCAGCGCGGTCTGGCGCAGGCGGGCGGGATCGGGGTGGCTCTCGCCCAGGGCGATGTTCTCGGCGATGGTGCCCTCGAAGAGGAAGGGATCCTGCCCCATCCAGCCGACGCGCCGGTAGAGGTCATCGAGCGCGAGCGCCTCCAGCGGCCGGCGGTCGTAGGCGATCTGGCCGGCGTCCGTGGCGCGCAGCCCGAGCAGCAGCTGGAAGAGGGTGCTCTTGCCGGCGCCGCTGGCGCCGACGATCGCCACGTGCTCACCCGCCGCCACCTGGAAGGAGACCTGGTCGAGCGCGGGCGGGTCGCCCGGGCGGTAGCGGTAGCTCACGTCGCTCAAGCGGAGCCCCTCGCGCAGCTGCCCGTCCGCGAGCGGCGCGCCGAGGTCTCGCGGCGCCGGCCGCAGGCTCGCGACGAGCGCGTCGAGGCGCGCGAGGGCGATCTGTCCCGCGACGAGGAAGTGCCCGACCTTGCCGAGGGCCTTCAAGGGTTGCGCGAGGAGCAGGGCCGCGACCAGGAAGGACACGAGCTGCGCGCCGGTGAGGCGCCCGTTCGCCACGAAGGACGAGGCGACGAGGAGCATCCCGCAGAGCCCCAGGCCAACGGCCACCTCGGTGAGCGGCCCCATCCGTGCGCGGACCTCGGCCGAGCCGATCTGGCTCCGCAGCGCGCGCTGGTTCTCGAGCCCAAAGCGCGCCGCCTCGCGCTCCTCGAGGCCGTCGACCTGGATGCTCGGGAGCCCCTGGAGCCCCTCCGCCACGAGGTGGCCGAGCGCCCCGCGACTCTGGCTGGCCTGCTTGAGCCACCCGCGCAGCCGCTTGAGGAGCCGGGCGAGGGGCAGGAGCGTGAGCGGGAGGGCCGCGCAGGCGACGAGCGAGAGCCGCCAGTCGGTCGCGAGACACACCGCGAAGAGCAGGGCGGCGGTCGCGGTGTCGCGGACGTAGCCCGAGAGCGCGTAGGTCACCGCCATCTCGACCGCGGTCGCGTCGCCGACGAAGTGGGCGAGGAGCTCCCCGGTTTGCCGCTGGCCGAGGGCCTCGGGGCTCGCGCCGAGCAGCGCGTGCAGGAGCCCCCGGCGCAGGCGGCTCGCGGTGCGCTGCCCCGCGCGAGCCATGAGGTGGAACTGCCCGAAGTAGGCGAGCCCCTTGAGCGCCGCGAGGCCGACGAGCAAGCCCGGGAGTGCCCAGGGTGCCCCGGGAAGGAGCCCGGAGAGCGGGCCGAGCGCGCTCGGGCTGGGCGCGCTGGTCACCAGGGCCTGCAGCACCGGCCCGCCGAGCGCGGCGGCGCCCGCGGTGGTGACGGCGAGCACCAGCATGCACAGCGCCGCCACCGTCAGCGGGGCCGCTTCCGGGGCGAGCAGCTCGAGCAGCCGCCGGAGCTTCATCCTTCCGGCCCGAGGAGGTGGGGAAACGAGGCGCGCAGGCCATCGAGGATGAACTGCACCGCGACCGCCGCCAGCAAGAGGCCCATGATGCGGTTGACGACGTTCATCCGCGTGCGGCCCATGAAGCGATCGATGTGCGTGGCCGAGCTGAGCAGCAGGTAGGCCAAGAGGCAGGTGACGCCGATCGACCCGAAGACGGGGAGGGTCTGGGTCCAGGTGGTCGCGCGCCCCATGAAGACCATGGTGGTGGCGATGGAGCCCGGGCCGGCGAGCAGCGGGGTGGCGAGCGGGAAGATCGCCACGTCCGCCTTCTCGACCCCCTCGGCGGCCTCCTCCGGGCTCTGCCGCGTGCGCGAGGGCTCGGCCCGGAGCATGTCGATGGACATGAGCAAGAGCAAGAGTCCGCCCGCCACGCGGAAGGCGGCCAGCGTGACGCCGAAGAACTTGAACAGGAAGCCGCCCGCGATCGCGAAGCCCGCGAGGATCACCAAGGCGGCCAGCGACGCCCGGCGGGCCATGCGCCGGCGCTCCTCGGGCGTGTTGGTGCCGGTCATCGCGAGGAACGCGGGCACGGCGGTGAACGGGTCGACGACCGCGAAGATCCCGGTGAAGACCACCAGGCTGGAGGAGAGGTAAGCGGTGAAGCCCATGGCGGGCGCACTCTACCGTAGAACGCGCGAAAGGTGCGCGGCGGGGGCGCTTCGGAGTCGGGGCGTCCGAGGACGTCTCCCGCGCTGCCGGCGTGCTCCAGGAGCTCCCGCTGGTGCAGCCACAACCGGCGCACCGTCGCCACGGCGAAAACTTGTCGTCGTCCGGGCGCTGGCCCGCTAGAATCGACGAGCGATGTTTCCAATCTTCCAACCAAGATGGTGGCGAATGAAGACCTGGATCGGTTACTTGCTCTTGGCGTCCGTGGGCACGGTCGACGGCTGCACCGCTCCGACGTTGAACTGCCAGACCCAGACGTGCACGGGCAGCCAGGGCAAGACCTATCAGCTCTGCGCGAACACCGACGCTTCGGAGACCTGGAACTTCGGGGGCACGAGCTGCCGCGCCGGGGCGTCCGATGCGGCGCAGGTTCAGGTGTGCACCGGGCAGCTCCAGGCCTACTGCTCCGGGGATGGGGGCGTGAGCGGAACCAGCGGTGGCACGAGCGGCAGCACCAGCGGCGGGGGAACGACGCCGTGCTCCTACACCGTGAGCGGCGCGCAGACGGGCTCCGGGACGTGCAGCGTTCAGGCTGCCTACGATCCAGGAAAGAGCGGCGGTCTCGCGTTCACGGTCACCGGGGGCATGGCTTTCACGTTTGGCGCCACGCTGACGAGCCTCACCACCCCCGCTCCCGGCACGTACACCGACGCCGATGCAGCCCCCGGCTTTGGCTCCGATTACCTCGTGGGGCTCACCGGCGTCTACGTCATGTGCTCCACGGCGCAGAACTGCACCGATGCCAAGGGCAACTCGATGCCGCCGCAGGGGTCCTTCAGCCTCACCCTCACGAGCTCGGGCACTTCGCTGTCCGCGAACGGCGCCACGCTGTGGTCTGCGCCTCAGGGGACGCTCACGGCGACCCTGCCCGCGCAGCCCAAGGGCAGCGAGTCCGGCACCGTGGTCGTCACGGTGACGCTCTGAGTCCTTTTGGGTCTTTAATCCCGAACCAACCAGCGGCCCGGTCGCACCGATGGGTGCGCCCAAACGCCTGATCGAAGCTCTGACAGGGCTGATCGTCGGCCTTCAACGGCTGATCGAAGCACCGACAGGGCTGATCGTCGGCCTTCAACGGCTGATCGAAGCACCGACAGGGCTGATCGGTCGGCCCAAACGCCTGATCGAGCGCCAGACAGGCCTGATCGAAGCACCGACAGGGCTGATCGTCGGCCTTCAACGGCTGATCGAACGCGCGACAGGCCTGAGCGACGAGCTCGCAGGCGTTTGTGCGCTGTCGACAGGCCTGATCGACGAGCTTGCAGGCGTTTGGGCGCGGCCGACAGGCCTGATCGACGAGCCTGCAGGCGTTTGTGCGCTGCCGACAGGCCTGAGCGACGAGCTCGCAGGCGTTTGTGCGCTGCCGACGGGCCTGATCGACGAGCTCGCAGGCGTTTGTGCGCGGCCGACGGGCCTGAGCGACGAGCTCGCAGGCGTCTGTGCGCTGCCGACAGGCCTGAGCGACGAGCTTGCAGGCGTTTGTGCGCGGCCGACGGGCCTGAGCGACGAGCTCGCAGGCGTTTGGGCGCTGCCGCCGGGCCTGATCGACGAGCCTGCAGGCGTTTGTGCGCTGCCGACAGGCCTGATCGCTGAGCTTGCAGGCGTTTGGGCGCGGCCCGCAGGGTGCGGCCGGGGCGCGGACCCCGCGCGCGGGCGGTGGCGCCGCGGTGACCAATGGCAGGCGAAAGCCGCGGTCTCCAACGCCCCCCGTCTAACCCCGCGCCGCCGCCGCGTGCCTCCTCAGGAACTCGCGCTGGTGCAGCCGCAGCTTGAGCACCATCGCCGCGGCCTCGAGGAAGATCTGCCGCGACATCTTGCTCTTCCCCACCCGGCGGTCGACGAAGGTGAGCGGCACCTCGACCACCCGCAGGCCGAGCCCGAGGGCCCGGTAGGTGAGCTCGATCTGGAACGAGTAGCCCTCGCTCTGCACGCTGGGTAGGTCGAGCTTCTCCAGCGTCTCGCGGCGGAAGCACTTGAAGCCGCCGGTGAGGTCGCGCACGCCGACCCCCAGCACCGAGCGGGCGTAGAGGCTCCCGCCCTGCGAGATGAGGCGGCGGGTGGCGCCCCAGTTCACCGTGCCGCCGCCCGCGACGTAGCGGCTCCCGAGCACCAGGTCGGCGTGCGCGGCCGCGTCGAGGAGCTCGGGCAGGTGGCGCGGGTCGTGCGAGAAGTCCGCGTCCATCTCGAGGATCAAGGCGTACGGGCGGGCGAGGGCCCAGCCGAAGCCGGCCAGGTAGGCCCGACCGAGCCCCTCCTTCTTCTCCCGGTGCAGCACGTGGATGCGGGGCTCCGCGGCGGCGAGCGTGTCCGCGAGCTGGCCGGTCCCGTCCGGGGAGCTGTCATCGACGATCAGGATCTCCACCCGCGGGGTGGCGGCGAAGATCGCGGTGGTGATCGGCGAGAGGTTCTCGGCTTCGTTGTACGTGGGGAGGACGACGAGGGCGTCTCTGGTCATGGGCCTTCCGGGACTCGCTTTCGGGGGGTCACTCTGCGCGCTTGAGGAAACGGGCGACGATGCGCTTCTCGCCCACCGAGCCAAAGCGGACGGTCACCTTGGCGTCGGCCCCGTTGCCCTCGGCGGACACGATCTTGCCGAGCCCGAACGTGGGGTGGGTCACGGCCAGGCCGCCGGGCCAATCCAGGCTCTCCACCCGCGTCACGGTCGCGGTCGCCGTCTTCCGGCTCGCGTTCCAGGCCGCCGTCGAGCGCTCGCCGCCGGACGGGGTGGAGCGGCGCTTCTGGTAGCCGCCGCCGCCCGTGCCCCTGCCGGAGCTCCACGTCTGATCGTAGCTGCGGTCCACCGCGTAGCCGTTCGACGTCCGCTGCGCCTCGCGGCTGGGGAGCGCGGCCCCGCGCTGCTCGAGCAGCTCCTCGGGGATGTCGAGCACGAAGCGGCTGGGCGGGTTGAACTTGATCTGTCCAAAGAGCGTGCGCGACTGGGCCAGCGAGAGGATCAGCCGCTTGCGCGCGCGGGTGAAGCCCACGTAGGCGAGCCGGCGCTCCTCGTGCATCTCCTCGGGGGCGGCGGCGAAGCCCAGCGCGCGGTTGTGGGGAAAGACCCCCTCCTCGGCGCCGGCGATGACCACCCCCTCGAACTCCAGCCCCTTCGCGGCGTGCAAGGTCATGACCGAGACTCGCTCGGCGGTGGTCTCGCCGTCGGCGTCCCCGAGCAGCGAGACCTGCTCCAGGAACTGGAGCAGCGGGGACGCGCTCGGGGCCTCGGTGGGGGCGGCGTCAAAGGTCCGCACCGCATAGCGCTCGTCGGCCTCGCGCGCGGCGCCCACGAGCTCCATCAAGTTCTCGTGGCGCTCCTTGGCCTCCTCGGTCTGCTGCTTCGCGAGCCGCTCCAGCATCCCCGACTTCGTCAGGGCCGCCTGCGCGGTCTCGCCCGCGCCCCCCCCGGTCGCGACCTGCCCGAGCTCGTCGAGCAAGGCCCGGAACGCGATGAGCCGGGCGCGCGCCCCCGCGTTCAGCCCCTCCACCGCGGCCAGCTCGGCCTCGGTGAGCGCGTCGTAGACCGAGAGCCGCCGGCCGGCGGCGTGCGCGGTCAGGCGATCGACGGTGGTGTCCCCGATGCCGCGCGGCGGCGAGTTCAGGACTCGCAGGAGGTCCACGTCCGAGCGCGGGTTCATCGACAGGCGCAGGTAGGAGACCGCGTCCTTGATCTCCGCCCGCTCGTAGAAGCTGCGCCCGCGCACGATGACGTACGGGATGCGGTGCACGCGGAAGGCCTCTTCGAGCACCCGCGACTGGGCGTTGATGCGGAAGAACACGGCCATGTCGCCGTAGGACATCCCCTCGGCGCGCAGCGTGCGCAGCGCATCGGCGATGCGGTCCCCCTCGTCGTGCTCGTTGCGGGCGTAGGAGAGCGCCACTGGGGCGCCGGGCTCGCGCTGGGTCCAGAGCTCCTTCGCGTGCCGGTGGGGGTTCTTGGCGATCACCGCGGCGGCCGCGGCGAGGATGTTCCCGTCGCTGCGGTAGTTCTGGGTCAGGCGCACCACCGTGGCGGCGTAGTCGTTCTCGAAGCCCAGGATGTTGGCCACCTCGGCCCCGCGCCAGCGGTAGATCGACTGATCGTCGTCCCCCACCACGCAGAGGTTCCCCTTCGGCGGCGGGCACAAGAGCTGCAAGAGCCGGTACTGGATCAGGTTCGTGTCCTGGAACTCGTCGACCAGGAGGTGCGAGAAGCGCCGCCGGTAGTGGTCGAGCACCTCGGGGAAGCGCTCGAAGAGCTCGACCGGCAACGTCAGGAGATCCCCGAAGTCCACCGCGTTCGCAGCCCGCAGCGCCGACTGGTAGCGCGCCATCGCGGCGCGGGTCTCCTCGCCGAGCTCGCCGTCGCCGACGCCGTTCTTGAAGCGGTCGATGGCCGAGAGGAGATCGCGGGCGGCGGACTGGTCGGCCTCGCGGTTCGCGTCCTTCAGGACCCGCTTGGCGAGCGAGATCTGGTCGTCGTCGTCGTAGATCGTGAAGCTGCGGGTGAGCCCGAGCCGCTCCCCCTCGCGGCGCAGGATCGACGCGCCGAGCGAGTGGAAGGTCGAGACCCACACGTCGCGGGCCTCCGGGCCGAGCTGCTTCTCCAGCCGCTCGCGCATCTCGCCCGCGGCCTTGTTGGTGAAGGTGACCGCGAGGATCGCCCAGGGGCGCACGCCGAGCGCCTGCACGAGGTAGGCGATGCGCGAGATGATCACCCGGGTCTTGCCCGAGCCCGCCCCGGCCAGGACGAGCAGCGCCCCGTCGGTGGTCGTCGCCGCCTGGCGCTGCTCTGGGTTGAGAGATTCGAGGAGATCGGCCATGGGGCGGTGCCCCCGACCTACAGCACGCGGCGGAACTCGTCCAGCTCCAGTCGCCACACCGGGACTCCGCAGAAGCGCGGCCCCTCGGGGCAGGTCGGGCGCACCTGGGCCTCCTGCCGCAAGGTGCAGGGCGGCTTCAGCGCGGCCCCCAGCCGGGGATGCACCTCGCGCACCTGCTTCACCTCCTCGAGGCTCGCCCGCCAGATCTCCTCCTGGGCGGTGTAGCAGAGCCGAGTGGTCCACTTGTGGTGCAGGTTCAGGAAGTCGCCCGATTCCTCGAAGCGGATCGGGAAGGCGTTGGGCAAGAGGTAGATCGCCAGCGCGGGGGCGACCCCGGCGTCGAGCAGCGCGTCGACGGCGTCGAAGGTCTGCTGCAGCGTCTGCTGGTAGATCTCGAGGGCCTGCGGGTGGTGGGCCACGAGCTCGGGCACGATCGCGTCCGGCGCCCCGCCGGCGTACTGGGTGGTGAGCACCGGCCGCGAGCCCGGGGTCATGCGGTGGCGCTGGTCCTGGGAATCCGCGGTGTGCGAGAGCTTCTTCTTGAAGGTGTAGTGCGGGTGGACCAGGGCGCGGGTGGCCTTGGAGAGCGTGGTGAGCGTCAGCGACTGGGCGAGCAGCGCGTTCGAGGCCGGCGAGGTGATGCGCGCGATGGCGTCGTCGTCCGAGAGCTGGTCCCGCGTGAGCCCGAGCGCGCTGCGGACCCCCTGGGCCACGGTGGCCTCGGCGTTCAGCTTGTAGTCCACGAGCTTCGAGAGGCGCGGCCCGAGCTCGGCGTCGAACTCGCGGGCGAAGGCCCGCGCCAGCTCGCCGCCCACCGCGCGGGGATCGCCGTGCGCGGCGAGCAGCTGGAACTCGGGGGTCTCCTCGAGCGGCAGCGGGTCCTCGATGTCGCGAAAGAAGAGCGGGTCCTCCGCGGACACCGCGTCCACCATCGCCTGCACCAGCAGGCGCTGCTCCTCGGACACGTCGAGCGAATGCGCGAGGCGGTGGTAGCGGTGCAGCGTGAGGCCGCTCACCGTGTGGTAGAGGTGCGCGAAGGTCGCGATGGGGAGCACGTAGCGGGCGACCTCCTGGGCCCGCTTCTTCACCTGGCTGCCCCAGGTCTCGCGCTGCTTCGCGCGGCCCGGGAACAGGCTGAAGTACGCCTGATCGCAGACCGGGGTGAGCACCTCGCAGAGCGTGTGGTAGCCCTGGAACTGCGCCTCGAGCGTGCGCTGAAAGAGCCCCAGCTCCCGGGGCGGGAGGTTCGGGACCAGCGCCGAGCCGGCCCGCACCTCGACGTAGCGCTGGCTGACCTGCTCGGAGTTGTAGAACGGGTGGGCGTGCAGGAACGACCAGAGCAGCTGGCGGGACACGTTCTCGATCGAGAACTGGAAGTGGGCGTGCTGGAGCGTGGTGTGGTGGCCCGCGGCGTAGGTCTCGCGGGCGATGCGGTCGCGCAGGTCGCGGGCCCGCTCGTCCCGGGCCACCTCCGCCGTCCCGATCACCCGCGGGGCGTAGCAGGTGCGGGCGGTGGCCACGGCGTTGTCGAAGGTCTGCTTGAAGGCGTTGGTGAGGGTGACCTTCGGGGCAGGGGTGAGGAACGGCGCATCCATGAAAAGTGTCCCCGGCAAGAGTCCCCGCGTTCGAGCCGCTCAACGTAGCGCAGGCCCCTGACTGCCCGGGGGGCCAGCGAGCGCGTAGCGCCCCTCGCGCGCCAGGACCCGGCCCTCCGCGACCAGCTTCTCGAGGTGCGCCAGCGCCGAGCGCTCGGCGAGCGGGAAGAGCACCGCGGGCGTGTCGCTGTAGGCCAGGGGCACGAGGCTCGCCAGGTCCGCGGCCCCCGCGCGCAGCGCCCGCAGCACGCGCGCCTCGCGCTCGAGCCGGTGGGCGCGCAGCTCGCGGAGCTTCTGGGGCGCGTCGGTCAGGATCGGCCCGTGCGCGGGATACAGGTTCGCGATGCGCATTCCCAGGAGGCGCTCGAGCGAGCCGAGGTACTCGACCATGTTGCCCTCGGGGGGGTCGATCACCACCGTGCTCAGGCCGGACACGAGATCGCCGACCATCGCCGCGCCGCTCGGGGGATGGAGGAACGACAGGTGGCCCCGGGTGTGGCCCGGGGAGTGCACCGCGGTGATCGGGAAGTCGGCGAGCCCCAGCGCCTCGCCGTCCGCGAGGCGCCGGTCCACGGTCAGGCCCGCCTCGGCGAGCAGCGGCTCGGCGAGCGCGTGCGCCCACAGCGGCACCCGCAGCCGCGCCTGGAGCTTCTGCACCGAGCGCACGGCATCGACCGCAGAGGTCATGAGGATCGAGAGCA
>VFSW01015135.1_pt1 | contig 10628 bp, 16 predicted proteins | sample 5358111 | NCBI WGS metagenome assembly VFSW01 (sample SAMN11554181, study PRJNA540505) | mine drainage metagenome | isolation source: sediment from site ElyBrook_90M | place: USA: Ely Copper Mine, Vershire, VT | collected 2017
CACTTATAAATACATAGTCAATAACATTATGGATACGAAATATGGAAATTTGGTACGTGCATGGAGCAGGTGCGTCGGAAAGAAGTTTCAATTGGTTAAAAGAAAATCTTCCCGAACATTCGCCAAAATTTGTGACTTACGATGTTAAAGAATCTGTCACTGCTGTAGCTGAACGTCTTCACAAGAAATTAAATACAGCCGGCAAAAATTCAATTTTGCTTGGTCACAGTCTTGGTGGAATCGTTGCTACTGCCTGTGCGGATCATCCGAATGTCCATAAACTTATAACGATCTCGGCACCATTCGGTGGTGTCAAGCAAGCTGATTTCATGTCAATGTTCAGTTTTGAACCACTTTTTCATGATCTTCGTAGATATAGTCAAATTTTGACAAGTATTAGAAATAAAAAGATCACAAAGTCTCATCTAGCGATTGTTGGTTCGAGTGGACTTCCATTTACGAATGAAATCAATGATGGAGTATTGACTTTGGAAAGCCAAACCTATATAGATACGATTTGCAAAGTTTTTCCGTTGAATCACTTTGAAGTATTGTTATCACCAGAGGTCGCAAGCCTCATATCAAAGTTTGTGGAATGAAAAGCATCACATTATTACCAAATACAATCAGCAAAAGCTTTCTACCAACGATCACAATGCTGATTGGCCTTCCAGGCTCCGGTAAGTCAACCTGGGCACGAACATACTTGTCTGATCTAACGATACTCAGCACCGATGATCTATTGGAAGAATGGGCGACGACAAATGGCAAAACTTACAATGAAGCCTTCAATGAGCCTGGATTGTATCCGCTTATTGAAAAGCAAATGTATAAAAATCTTGTAGAAGCATTTACTGCCGGAAAACATATCGTTATTGATAGAACAAATCTGTCTCGAAAAATTAGAAGCAAAATCCTCGGTCGATTACCACCGAGATATATAAAATTTGCTGCGGTTTTCCAAGTAGAACGAGATGAACTTGATAAAAGATTGCAACAAAGATACGAAACAACCGGAAAACATATACCAAGCCATGTCATATATGACATGTTAAATCGTTTCGAACATCCTTTAACTTATGAATTTCATTATATATTTGTATAAATATATGTATGAACGATATGCGTCAATGGATGTTTCTGTGTGAAAGTAATGGCACGATCTTATATCATGGGACTTCCAAATCATTAGAGCATGATGCACAATATAACGGAACTGAAAAACTACTGTTCTTGGCTGATGAACAGAAACATGCGAGAATCTATGGGCAAAATATTTACAAATGTAAAGTTGATTTAGGAAAGATAGCTGATCTTACATCATCGAGCAAGGCGTTCAAACAAATTGTTGCTGAATATCCGTTTGCAAAGCATAGTATAGAGATCGGTGAAACTTGGAAAACAAAAGGATTGTTACGAAAGATAATAACTTCATTGTTTCAACATGACTATGATTCAATCGTCTTGTTCGATACTCATACCGAGGATTACCAAAAAGGCGATGATGATGAATATTTTGGCACGACTTATATTGTCAAGAATCCTCAACATTGTGTCTTCGTGCTGTAATTTTTTCTTCTTTCAAAAAATAGTCCGTAATTGTCTTCGCCATGCACTATTTTTGATTTAGATACAAAATAATTTAGCTGCTTCGCTGTGGCGTCTGCCATTGACTAAATACAATTAGTCAATGGAGTTTTTTTAATGGCAACAGCTACGCATATCCCGGGTGAATTACTTTTTGACCAGGGACAACTTTCTGCTTCTCTAGGCGTCAATTTCAATGACACAACTGCTGGACATTTCACCTGTCTATTAGTGGTTGCAGGAAGTGGAATACCAAGCACACTATATGGTGGAATAAAATATGTTTCTGACGTAACGGGAACAAACGCCGAATTAGCTTACTCTGGTTATGCAAGACAGACACTAACAGGCGTGTCATGGGCGGCATTGGCTGGAAATACCAGTATTGGTTGGACATTTTCAAATATTACATGGCCTGCAAATTCTAGCGATCCCGGCACAGGACGGTATGCGATCATTGCATATCTAGGACCGAGTGGTTCTTATGCCGATTCTGCCGCTCCTGTAGTCGCAGTATTGGATTTAGGAGCGACTGTAAGCGTTGCTAATGGATCATTTACAATTGAATGCCCAGTTGGCGGTCTGATTGTATTCGGTGGCGCCGGTTAATGACGATACAAAAACGCTATGCATCTAAAGGAGTAATATAATATGTCAACAGGTTATGGTAATGGATTGCTCCAAACGGCTATTTCTCTTGGTAGCGTATTCAATGCAATGGCAATTGGAGCTACGGTAGAAACTGCTGCGTTTGCGATCCCAACAGTTACCAATGCGACAGCGGCTTATTGCAATTATGCAGACCTTTGGCTTATATTGAGCGTAGCAACAACGACTTCCGCCGGATCGCCAAATTTACAGGGAGTCATAATTGTTTCTGATGATGGAACGAATTTCGAACCATATTTCACAATCAATAGCCAACTTTTTCCGTTGAGTAATGGATTTACCTATCCTTTGGCTGCTAGTTCTGCGTACTCGTTAATTCGAGTACCGAATATTATTATTCCATTTATTCCAAGTTCGTCAGCGGTAGCAAAACTCATATTATATAACAACTTAGGAGTTGCATTGCCTGCGACTGTTACCGCCACGCTTTATCCGGCTGGTGGATCGATTGGCTGAGGTTAATGTCGTATATAACGAAAATAGTACCAACTATTCCGGTGCGGATAAACCGGAGCAATCCATTATCCGCATCCTTACGAGGGTTTTGGTTACTTGGTGGTGATGCGGTTGATGTTTCGCATCAATATGCGGGAACCTTAAACAACGTACAAATAACAAATTCTGGCGTTGGACCGGCCCTTTCCTTCAATGGAACAAGTTCTTATGTCAATTTTGGGAATGTACTTGACGTTGCGGCAAATGATTTTACACTTGCTTCATGGATTAAAGCTCCAAATACATCTCAATTTGGTCCCATTGTTTATAAACGACAAACAACCGGTCCTTACTCACAATGGGGATTGATTGTTGGATACATAAACAGTGGCGGAAATCCTACATCTTCACAAAACATCGGATTTTTTGGCTTTGATGGTGCTACGCAGCAGTCTTTTTATACAACCGCTTCTGTTGTTGACGGCAACGTACATCATGTCGCCGTAACTCGTAATTCTTCTGGAATAAAAATTTATGTTGACGGCGTAAGTGCTGCTTTGACAACAGTGTCAACAGGAAATATCAGTGAAAATTTTACTAATCCTGGACCATTGTATTTTGGTGCTGGAGATGGATTAGCTTATTTTAACGGCGTTATGTGGGGAACAGGAATATGGAGTAGGGCACTTTCCAATCAAGAAATAGCCACTCTTTATTCTGCTCCTTTCTCTATGTTGGAGGACGTGCGCAGGACTATAGTAAATCATTCTTCTATTGCAATCGTTATGCCATCGGTTACGTGGACTTGGACTGGTGAAACATTTTCTGCTAATGTTTTAGGAACATCACCACAAAAGATTGCTTCTTGGACTGGCGAAACGTTTGCTGCTAATGTTCTAAGAACACCACCACAAAAAACTGCTACTTGGACTGGTGAAGGTTTTTCAACTAATGCTCTACGAGTATTACCACAAAAAACTGTCACTTCAAGCGAAAATGCGCTGTTTAAAGAAACAGAAACACCGCCACAAAAAACTGCTACTTGGACTGGTGAAGGTTTTTCAATTAATGCTTTACGAGTATTACCACAAAAAACTGTCACTTCAGGCGAAAATGCGCTGTTTAATAAGACAGAAACATCGCCACAAAAAACTGCTACTTGGACTGGTAAAAATTTCATTGTTATTTTACCAGAAACAAAAGCTAATTTGAATTGGACTGGAAATAGTTTCAAACTTAATATAGATAAGATACAGACTCAAAAAACCCTCGCTTGGTCAGGAAGTTTTTCAATTGTTCAATCGTTGACGCCTCCGTCAAAAGAAATTACTTGGACAGGAAAAAGCTTCAATGTGATTTTTTCACAAAAAAATATCGTTTGGACCTATACCGGAGAGCCTTTCTTTCTTAACATAAACGATAAGATATCTTCAGGGTCATTTAACTGGATAGGTAATAGTTTCACTACATCTACACAATCTTTGCCACCTATCTTCATACCTACAATAAAACCAAGCATATATCCTATTACTGTCCTTGATTCATCAGTGGCGATTCTTGATCCTAACTTGATACTATCTGGAAATTTGATTATCATTCCGATTGACATGCGTATATCTCATATGATTCAAATCGGTGTGTTTCAGATGTCGAACAATCAAGATTTTAGTCTTCGTGGTTGGATAAGCAATCTTCCTAATGGTCAACCTTTGTATTCGACAACCGGTTATTATCTCAATCGTGGAGATTTTCCGATTACGAAATATGGAGCATTGCCAGTCATTCTTTTCAATCCTGGACAAACTCCGCCCATCGCTCAATCCTTTTCAGTTGAAATTCCTTCTGGAGTTTACTATATAAACATTCAGAATTTGGCAAACGAAGCCAACATATTTGGTTTTACTCTAACTGAATTGGCATGAACATGAATGATTATGAGAACAATGGCCCAACGATTGGCGAAATTCACGATCTGCTGAATAATGATCTATGGAAGCCAGCAACTATAAGCGACGAAAAGAAATATCAGGACGAGATTAGCAGAATTCAAGAAAAAATTTTGGATGAATTGCGCAAAGAAGGCGTGATTCCGGAAGACAAAGATACCGATGATATATTCGTAGACCCAGATGACGATGAAGATTTGACGATAGCTAAGGAAAGCTCGGCCTCTCTATTTTGGCGAATGGTTGTACCAAATCGTCGCTTGATTGAAATTGTTACACTTGAGCCAACTTTACCGAAAATAACTTTGGCGGCGAAGAACAATAAAAATGGGTGTTGGGTTGCATTCACAAGTAAGAGAGTTGCTCAACGTATCGGCAAATCGTTGCAAAATAGTGGTATTGTGAATGACATCCATACTTGTGATGTGTTCGGAAACCTAACAGAAATTGTTTCAGAAACAATCAATGCATGGAGACCATGGCATCAATTTGGAGATAAATCAGATATCGAAGCAAAGGAGTTTTTCTATGCGATCGATTTCCAACCGGATATCAGAGTGTTTTTTGTTCCCGTGGTCTATTGGGATCGACATCAGCAAATCTATCATGGCGATCTCGGGATTGGCGATCTGCCAAGCTTTATTCTTGATCCGACATTACCATATTGTTATGTGAGCCGATTGGATTTGGCCTCTACAAAGGCATTTCTCAGCCATCACGGTTTTAGAGAAAACTTGGTATTTCAAGCACATATCAACGAACATGTTCTGTAATAGTAAATCTTAGAACTAGTACTTGCATAATTTTCCAGATGTGTTAGAAGTATCAAGCCGGATGGTCGCCAGCGACACGTTGAACGCAGCCGTGTCTATTTCCACAGTTGACGGCCATCCGGCACTTGTGCTAAATATCATTTGCGATTCCGGTGTAACTCAGTTGGCAGAGTATCGGCCTGTTAAGTCGAATGTCGTAGGTTCGAACCCTACCGCCGGAGCCATCTTTTCCAAACGCTCAGCCGAATCAGAAACGGGAACATCATGGATGACAACGTTGTCTCGGCCAAGGAAACTGCTTTCTGGCGTGGCCGACGTATGTTTCGGAATGGCGAGCCTCGTCCTCAAAACAAATGGACGGATGCTGAGTGGGATCAGATGAACGACGAACAATGCATTTGGCTTGGGTGGATGTTTGAAAAGGGAAGGAATTGGCTTTCTTTCAAACCAGAATCTCGTCCCGATGATTTTCCGCCAACGGCAGCATGATGACCCACATAATCCGTTTTGCACCCCTGATCATTTTTGTGATTGATGTTTTTGTAATAATACTTGGGGCTTTTCTTGCCCTTATTTCTGCATCAAATCGTGCGAAAAGAACCAAAAAATGTTGCAAAAAAGGAAAAATTAGTTACGATAAAGCCTTATGGCTCAAATCGATGGATTGGTGCCATTCACTTGATTCGAAACGTTTGTATTAGCCTACCGGAATGCCTTCTCGGATATGTTGCATTCCTGCAAGTAAATACGGCCAATCGAAATGTGCAGGTGTGTATCCTTGCTGATTGATGAAATCAGGACTGATCACCGCCCATGCTTCGTCACAATAAGTTTGATACGCCTGCCAATCCATTTGGACCAGCATGCCCCAGCTTACGACAGTGATATATTCTGGATTGTAAGCAACTACCGGAATGGCATGCCCGCCCCATGATCCAGGAGCATTGGGGCCAGTGGTATTTGCAGGCATCGACCAGTTCAAAGTAGTTTGCCATACAGCAGGCAAATTGACGCCGATATATAAGCCACCGAACCACCAAATGGAATATTTTAGCTCGGTTGGATTCATCGGATTCACTCTGGCAAATCCGGCGATCTTATCTATATACGAACCCGTATTGATTCCTGTGTTCAGCCAATAGTTAAGAACAGTGTATTCAACAGCGCCACAGTCTGTTGCAGGATCGGCTGGATTCCATCCACCGACCGTTGAATAAACATTGTTAATTTCTGTTTGTGGTACAATAATCGGAGAAGGTTTTGTATATGATGTATATAACTGAATAAGATGTGCAGCCGATGCAATTGTGCAATCACCTATCTTATCATTGTCAAACATCGGCCAATTCGAAACACGTTGCGTATAATCAACCTCTTGTGGTGTCGGCGGCAAAGGCATTTCTGCCATGGGCCGAATGAGGTTAGAAAACTTTGGTACAAATGAATGAAAAGTGGCAGTTTGCTTGCCAAGACGCATCTGTGAAAAATCTGTCATGAATATTATTCCAAATCGACATAGTATTTAATTAAATTGGTAAAACGAAATTATCCGGATTTAATTAATTTTGACGGAGATTTTCGATCCTACCGATATCTAAAGATTGTCGTGTAAGGCTGATCTTAACTGTAATTGATGATGATGAAGCAACAAAGTTTTGGTTTATTTGTTGTAAATATCTTACATCGTATCTACAAATCACGATTCTGATGCCAGAATAGCGTGTTATAGATGGTTGTGCCTTTGCTGTAATTGTAGGTGATATTATTTGCGGATTCAAAATTAAACGATGTATCAAGGTGTCTTCAACGTTGTCGTTTGTGCAGATATTATTGTAATTCTTATATAATTTTGAATAGTTGATAGTCGATGAAACTGGCAAAAAATATATCAAAAGAACCGCTAATAGAGTACTGGTTTTGAACATGCTGTTACGGCAATTTAGACCAATGCATTGTACCTACATGGGAATCGCCTTCGCCGGTAAGCCATTCTGGCCTTACTTCTTCTATGCTGCTACGAAAATCTAAATCGTTCATAAACGTATCGAGCTTGTCACGCATTTCAGTCCCTTTTTGTGGTTTGGACCATCCATAACGAGCAGCCATGATTAACCTGCGCTTTAACTCAGTATCCGAAATAGATGGTTCCGGTGGTGATCCAGGCTCGGGCGGCATTGCGATCTCTTTTATGATATCAATATAACGTCTCATGTTGCTCATGGTATTCTCCTGTTTTGTATTTACCATGGCACATCAGTTCGCATGAACTTATCCTAGAAAATATTTCTGTCAAGTGACACGAAAAAACGCTTGACATGCTAAATAGCGGTGAGGTATATGAAATCCATGATCACTCGTGCATCATCTCTCTGCTGGCGATTTAGCTGTCGATATACCATCGGCGGAAGCGCTGGCGGCTGTACGAGCTATGGAAGCACAGAGACGATGTAAAAATCGTTTCTATTTCTTCCACGTATATGACCCGCCGGCATCCGCCGAGCGGGTTTTTTGTTTTGGGAGTGTGGTCCAACGGTAGGGCGACAGTCTCCAAATCTGTAGATTCGGGTTCAATTCCTGACTCTCCTGCCAAAACAAAATGACTATCCCATGTGTAGGCCACCGGTAGACCGACAGCCTGAAGAGTTGTGCGAAGCGGGTTCGATTCCCGCCCATGGGACCAAAAATTGATGTTATAATGTGGGCGAGCGGTCACGATGGCGGAGTGGCACCTGTCTGTAAAATAGGCACATCAGAAACATAGTAGGTTCGAATCCTACCTCGCCCACCAAATATCTTCCGGTGGCAGAGTGGCTATGTAACGGACTGCAAATCCGGATACGGGGGTTCGATTCCCTCACGGAACTTATCCCAAAGATGTGCAACGCTATTTGTAAAACCAAAAGAAATTTGACATAATTGTTTTGGACAACCAGGGATCATTAGAATGGAAACTTATTGGCAAATTGAGAAAATTTTCAAGCCCAAAGCGTCGCCCTTGTCGATTTTGAGAAATCATGCGATAGTACTAAGAGAAGAAACACAACAGCTTCTAGAAGCGACGTTAGAGGTTTCTTCAAATTATAATAGACTTTCTATTTCGTTTGGATTTATGGCGCCGAGTGTTACCAAATTTAAGTTTCAAATTTTAACTTTCGATGAAGCAGAAATATATTCTGGATTTAGAGGCAGATTTGGTACCTATTTCCCAATGTCGTTCAGCAACGGAACTAATATTTTGGTTGTGCAAAATGAGGAACAATTTAACGATGTGTTGAAGTCGACTCTTTCATCGAAGCAACTTGTGAGCCTGATGGCAAATATGATAAACGAAGCAAAACATATACATAATTCTTTTACTGCTGAGGAGTAGCATGCATGTCGCAAAATTGGTCAAATTGGTTAGACGGGCGTCTCGATCCTTACGGGGATGCGTATCTATCGTTGTCGGGTGATGGAGTCTTTAAATATGCCGTGATATGTCGTCATAGAGTTCATTATACGAATTGTAAGAAACGATGGAAGAAACATTATCGTGCTGCTTGTAAACGCAATTTGCCTGGAACGTGGTTGCATTGGACAGATGGCAGTCTTGGTCCATCATATACATGGTGGCGCATACGTTTGAGTGACAACGTTTTGTAATATGGCGGTGGTTTTGTGGCTGGATATCGAACAAGAAAACGTTTTTATACAGTAAGTAAACTGAGCGAGCAACAAAACCATCGATGTTGCTATTGTTATTGTCGTACCTGGATTGTCGATAAACCAGGATGGATTGATAAAGAATTATATTTTGAAACTGATAAATTGCCTGGGATGTATAAGTCCCACATGGCAACGATAGACCATATAATTCCAACAGCAAAAGGCGGGAAAAATCACATAAACAATTATGTCATGAGTTGTTACACTTGTAACAATTTACGAGGCGCCACTGACGCTTTGAAATTCTGGAAGGATATTCAAAGTCATGTCAAAGGTAAATTATTTGAGAAGAAATCTTATGTGAAAAGATTTATAAAAAAAGATCGCAAAGACCTGACCGATACTATGCGTTACAAGCTCAAAGCATTTTGGATTGCTTATCTATGTTTAAGTATGAAAATTCCTTTATCTCAGATAATGGAAAAAATCTTACCAATGATCAATGAGGCGGAGAAGACAATACAAATTTACAATGATGCCGAGACTCGTATATCGAAATTATAGCATCACCATTGGCATAAATCTTGGCAAACGAACACGAGCCAAACGAGGTATGCTGAGCAATAGTTGCACCATTAACTAGAAATGTGCATGACGACCTTTGCACAATTATTTTGGTCGGCCATGGCCTATCAAGCACCGTTACCGCCGGTTGATTGGGGCATTCCAAAACAGGTCGATTATCACTCGCAATCATACCTTTGATGATCGACAGAACAATCATCGATTGGGTCAACTTGGCAGGTTGCAATGAAAATACCGGTTTGGTATAATGCAAACGATTACTGGTAAGTGCCATACCAGCACCGAAGACCATCAGTGTAGAGAGTATTGCGGCCGTCTTGAACATTATCGTCCCCATATCGTCTATGGGTAGATTATCAAAGAAATCCATTTTGTCAAATGACGAAATCAATCTTGTCGGATAAATAGCATCAACAACAGGAGATTAGATATGAATTTTACATTCCCTTATAACATTGCCGGAACAGCGACAAATGTCGTTGTGGCTATTGAAGACGAGATCGTTGCTGAAGCACAAAAGCTTGGTATTGATTTAACGAAGGTTGAAGCAGAAGCCAAGACCGCAATTGATTCGTTTGTCAAAAAGGTAACATCTGCATCATTTTTCCACACAGTTGAAGAAGACGTTATGAATGTTGTTCATGAAGTCGAAAATTTTGTAACTGGTGGTCCAAGTCCAACCGGCCCCACTGGTCCAACGCCGCCGGCACCAACAACCGGTCCAACAGCGTGACAGGTGAAGAAAAAGGAGTTTGAAGTCAGATTTAATCTGACTTCAAACTATCTTATTATTTTGATTTGATTTTGTTTTAATGGTACAATGGCTGCTGGAACATTGCCATAAAGCTCATCCACGTAAAGTCCGTCATAGTCCAACTCGCCATCATCGTATTTCATCACAAGATAATTCCAAATTTTATCTGCGTAGATAAAAGGAACCATTTCGTCTGGTTTTAGAGAGGGAATTTCCATTCGGTTATATTTCTTT
>VFSW01015136.1_pt1 | contig 10628 bp, 16 predicted proteins | sample 5358111 | NCBI WGS metagenome assembly VFSW01 (sample SAMN11554181, study PRJNA540505) | mine drainage metagenome | isolation source: sediment from site ElyBrook_90M | place: USA: Ely Copper Mine, Vershire, VT | collected 2017
GTGTGCCGCTTCATCGCGGATCCGCCGGCGCTCTCTGGCGCTGGTGGCATACCTCAGACTCTCGGTCGTCTGAAATTGAAGGTCGGCCAGCGATTTGGCGGTCGCCTCCTCCGACTTGACGCGCTCATCCGCGATAGATTGGAGCCGTTGATTCAGCGAATCTTGGATATTTTGAATCCGCTCGGCGAGTGATTCCTGGATGCCCGTCACGCGATCAGCCAACGAAGTTTCGATGTCCGAGACCTTGGACGCGGTGTCCTCGGTGATCTGGACTCGTTGTTCTTTCAGGGCATCCGCTACCGCGGTGATCTGGTCGCGTGCGGTCGCAGACGCCTCGGCGGCTTTCTGCAAATCAATCTTCGTCTGGGCAAGCGAACGCGTGAATTGCTGGAAACCGAACATCCCTTCGTCGACCGAAAGACCCATCTTTCCCAGTCCAACAGCGAACGCCGCTACCTGTTCATTTGTTCCACCGAACATTTGCTGTAGATCATTGAGCTGGTTGCCCCAGTCCTGGAACGATTTCAACCCGAATGCGCCGATCCCAACGATCGCCGCGCCCAGCGCCACTGCCGCCGTCGTGACCGCCAGAACCGCGGTCGCGACGGCTTTGATCGCGTTCTCTGCCGCCTGCGCGAGCGGTGCTAGTTGGCTCAGTGTGCTCGCGATTCCACTGAAACCACCCGCGTCTACGCCGGGCACCTTCACCGTCTGGAGCGACGAGACCTGCTGCGCTACTTTCTGGAAGCCCGCTGCGTAGTCGGCGGCGCTGATCTTGCCGTCCGCCAGCGCCTTATCGAGTGAGTCGATGGCGGTCTTGGCGGAGTTGAGCGCGGACTGCGCCTGGGCGTACGACGTCACGAGTTGCTGGGGACTCGCGGCGTTAAGGGAATCCTTCAGCGTACTAAGCTTGTCGCCGACCGTCTTGATCGCGGTATTCGTGGAATTGAAAGAACTGCCCAGCGTCTTCTGCGAGCTGTCCAAGCTGGTGAACGACTGGATCGCGACCTGAATGCCCTTTTGCAGGGCGGTCACGTCGATGCCAAGCGTCACGAATACGTTGTTGGTCGTTGTCATAGATTATTTCCTAGCGCGTTTTGCCATTGGAGCGCCAGAGATACCATGCGGGGTATTGCATCGGATGCCGTACCAATGACCACGTTCCTCCCGGAGCAGCCGCGCGAGTTCGGTGTGCAGCAACTGCTCCAGTTCCGCGGGGCTTGGGCGCGTTTCAGTTATGACGTCAGCCAGGTTCTCCGCGTAGGTAGTGACCAATTGGTCAGGCGTAGGCATGGTTCCTCCGCGACCGTAGCGATGTGATGATGCAGATCACCAGCGTGGGTACGACGACGAGATAGAGCCACGCGAGAAACAACGCGCTGACGACGAGAAGCGCCGCCAGTAAGAACGGAACCCCGATGATCTTGCCGAGTTTCTTCATGGCGTGAACTCCTGGTTATGCAATCCAAAGTAGGAACGGATAGAATTATTCGGCAAACCGTCCCGTCTCTGGATCGAAGCTCCCGGTCCGGGTCGTCATTCCACGCAGGTCGCGCAAACGACCGTCCCGACTGGAGTGGCGGGCAGGGCTGGCTGTCTCACCCGCGCCTGCGTCCGTTTCCTTGAGCATGGCGAGCGCCATCACCGCGCAGTCGAATTGATACGCCAGCCAGCGATCAGCGATCTCCACCAACGCGCTCGGACGCTGGTGATACCGCTGCGCCATCGCGTCCAGGATCGCTACTTCCTCCGGCTGATTCAGGAAAGGGCGCGATCGCTTGCGCCCCCTGCGCTGCCCACGTGAAGATCTCCTGCCGGTCGGACAGCGACAGTTCGCCGGCCGCCAGGTGGTCTGTATCCGCCACGTCCGCCAGCGGCGGCTCGACCACCGCCGCTTTCGCCACGACGTTGAACAACTCCAGTAGTTCGGGCAACTTCTCCGCGTTCGTGACGATTGACGCGGTGTCCGAAAAGTCAAGCTCAGCTTGCCCCTCTGCCAGGTCGCGGATCAAGCCCAGTAGTGGTTTGGGAATCTTCCCCTCGAACAGCAGCGTCTGCAGATCGACGCGCTGGAGCGTGACGGCGAGTCCGCTCGGCAGAATCTTCGTCTCACGCCGGGCAGCCCGCCATGTGGTCAAGTCCATTCAGATCCTCGCTTTCGGTTATGATTCGCTTGTCACGGTATGGGAGGGGAGCAGAGCAATCTGATCCCCTCTATCATCAACTTGGCAGCGCGGTTGCGGTTTCGTTCTGGACGACATCGTAGATGCCGTTGCCGCCATCCGCGACAGCGATCCCTTCGGCGTCGGACATCAGGTACGCGCCGTTCTTGAGCGAGCCGCCGACGAATTTTGTTAACTTGCACTTGTAGACGATCAGCCAGGCATCGTCAATCCCAGTCCCGAGAGCCCGCCCCCACGCCTTGAAATAGGGGTACTGACCACCCGCGGTCGCCTTCGCCGTCTTCACCCGGCTCGGCGTGCTGCCGCTTTCGGACGGCGTGCGGCCAGTCAGGATCGCCAGCGCATCGAGCGAGATGCAGCCCGCACTCAGCTTGAGATCAGCGGCTTCGGCATAGCTCGAAACGTCTTGAATCGCATCGTCGCCTTGCAATTCGGCGTTCTTGACCCGATCCGTTACCGTCATCTCGATCGAGTTCGGCAGCTTCACGATGGTGGAGCCGCCGTAGGCTTCCAATTTGATCTCGCGCATGCCCATTGGCGCGATGCCATAAACGCTTGCTGTCATTGTGCCTCCTCTGTTTGCGGCGGTTCTTGCCGCCGAACATTCGGTTTGATTTGCGTCCCCATAGTCTTCCCAACCCCGCCAGTCGGCGGATTTGGAATTTGACCCTCGAATAACAACTTGTGCGGATCGACCTCCTGAAACTCAGCACCCGGCTGCGCCAGGAGAATCGGCACCAGCCACGCCGGCACCTCGCACTCGAAATGGTTCTGCTGGTCCCAACGGTATTTGTCCACTAAGCGCACGCCGGACGAGCCCACGTACTTGATTCGCGCCATCGTCACCTCCGTTATCCCACGACCGCGAGCACTCGCTCCGCCGTCCGTTTCCAGCTGGCGTTCCGAGCCAACCAGCGCGCCGCCCGCGTCCCGATCGCGTTCGCCTTGTCCTGCTCTTCGAAGCACCAGCGCATGAGTTGTGTGAGCTGCTCAATGTCCGGCTCCGCCCATTCGCCGTAATCGGGTTGAGCGTCCCATCCGAAATCAGACTTGCTCATTCCACACACATCCAACGGGATCGCCCAGTCGTCGATCTCTTCGGCAAGTCCACCCCAGCGGGTCGCGATCACCGGCAGTCCCGTCGCCGCGGCTTCGCGCGGAGGCGAGCCCCAACCCTCGCCGCGGCTCGGGAACACGTAGCAGTCCGCCTTTTGCAATAGAGCACGCTGCGCTCGCAGCGTCAGTGTCCCCGCGCTCACTTCGACATTCGCGTTGCCCTGCACGCCGGTATGGAGCGCCTGTGGCAGCGAACGAAAGTGCAAGACTAGCCGCACGCGCTCGTCGTCGCCGAACGCATTCCAGAACGCGCGATACACGACATCCCAGCCCTTGCGCCGATCGGGCGTCCCGCTCCACAGGAACGTATACGGTTTGCCAGCGTGCTCGCGCTTGAGTGGAAAATAGTCCGCCGGGTCGATCCCCAGCTTCGCGACGTGGATCGGGACCGCGACCCCATTCTCTCGGAATACCTGATCGTTCCACTTGCAGGGGACGAGAATCTCACTCGTTCGCTCGTTGATCAGCGTCGTCCAACCCACCGGCAACCGCGTCGATTCGAACATCGTGAACAGGATCACGTCGTCCGCCTCGATGTACGGCAGCCAGTCGGGGGTGCACATCGCGACCACCGTCCCCGGGACACGCCAGCGGCGAGTCCCCACACTGCCGTGCTTGCCCGGCGTCGCGCACATATCCGCGATCGACACCGCGGGCGCGACCTTCTTCATTTCTCGCGCGATGCAACTCGTCGCGTACCCGTATCCATCCGGGGGAATGTGGAATCCAAGAAACGTCTTGGACGCACGGTCTCCGTTTCGTCCGACCGCAGGTCGGACTGGCGCTTCGAGTCGCCACTCGGTTCGATCTGGCAGATCGTCGATCTGCCACGCGCCAATGGCGTTGTAATCCATGTGATCGAAGACGGTCGGGTCCGTGTGCTCGCCGTTCTCTTTTCCAAAGTTGTGCGTTCGCGCCACGGACGGAAAAATCGTCTTCAGAGTCTGGCGCTCACACAGGCGAAACCACCAGTAATCGAACTTGCCGTTGGCAGACTGCTGTGGACCAAACCACTCTGCGAGATCGCGGCGATACGGCGTGCCGTCGCCCCAGTACTGGGACCATCGATCACCCCACATCGCCCAGCCCCACGGACAGAACACCGTCGATCCGTAGCACTGATCGATCTCCGCCGGATTCAGCTCAGCCGTCTTGCGATACCCGCAGACGTCGACCACAGTCGGGTCGTCGCGGAAGCGCTCCAGCGCCCAATCGAAATAATGGAGTGCGTCCTTCGCCAACAGAATGTCGTCTTCCAGGAAGATGAAGCGGTCGTGCCCGTCGCCGAGCATTTCTCGGATCAGCCATTCCTTGTGAACATCGATGCCGTGCGGGGTATGAGTCGTGATATACACCGCGCGTTCGTGACGTCCTGTGAATTCCCGCGCCAGTGCCGTGACTTGCTGGATCTCTCTCGAATAGTTCTCATCCCAATCGATCGAAAGATAGATCGTGCGATCATCCACGCCGTAGCACTGCTCCAGCGCGGACAGCACGCGTTCGGTGTATTCGGGACGGCGGAAGAGCGTGATCCCTACAGGTGCAGAGAGAAGCGTCGCGCCGTGACCTCTGGTCATGTTACCCTCACCAAGAGTTGATAGTCTTGCAAGACGACTTGAACCTTATCGCCAGCCCGCCCGAGTTCGAGCCACAGATCGACCGCCGTTCGCACGTCCTGCCACCCGTAGTCGTCGAACGCAATCACCGCGCCTGGATTCGCTACCGCGAGCGCGAGGATCGCGTCGCTGATCACGTCGGCGGGCTCGTGCGAACCGTCCACATAGATCAGGTTAAACTTGCCGGGCACGAAACCGAGAAGGGTCTCAGGTAAAACATCCTGCGAGAACGATTGAATGATGCGGATCTTGCTGCGATACGGGTGCGTGTTCTCGACAAAGCGCGGCAGATAGTCGGCGTATTGATTGAATTTTGCGTTCTCGCAAAATGGATCCAGACAGATGATCTGGCTGCTCGGATGCGTCAAGATGTTTTCGATCATCCAAACCGTCGAGCGCCCTTCGTACGCGCCGATCTCCAGCGCATTGATCGGCTTGCCGATGAGGTGCTGCACGTGCGGCAGCCATTTCGGCAGACGGTCGCTCGTCCAATCGTCACGATAGTGGCTCATCGCGGCGCGCCCCCGATGAACCAGCCAAAGACCGCCGCGAGCGCGAGCGCCGCACCAACGACCAGCCCACGCAGGATGGTTTGCCCGCGGCTCCCTCCGCAGAAGACGGTCGCCCTCAAGGATCCTCGCTCTCCGATCACCGGCAGCCGCTGAATCTTCATCGCAGAACTACCTCCGCCATCGCCATCATGTTAGGACACGTCTGTCGCCGTCAGAGCACTCGGCACCGCGATCTCGAACCGATAGCCAATCGTATCGACCTTGCCCCAGGTCAAAGCGCCGAATGTCCGTTTGACGCGCGTGATCGGCGAGACGTTGCGCCCCAGCGTCGGATCGGCAATGAGCAGTTTCAGGAACGGATCGCGGAAGCTCATCGCCAGCACGATCGCGGCACCCAGCATCACCCGCGCGACGTGGATCTCGCAGTAGATCAGCCCGGCATCCTGAGCGTACTCGGATGCGGCGAACACCGTCTCCGCCTCGCGCTCGTACGCGACCGCGAACGGGAATTGGTTCGCTGCCTCGGTCGGCTGCTCTGGCGCGGCTTGCATCTTGACCGTGCGTCCGGCGATGTCCATTCCGGTCAGCGCGAGCACCTTGGTTTGCAAGTTGGCGATCCCACCTTCGATGCTCATTAGAAGCTCGGTCCTCCAAATCCCTTCGATTCGAGCAGCGCCTGCACGTCCGGGTCGAGCTTGTTCACGTACTGGAGCTGATGCAGCTCGACGATTGCGCCGGCGTCCTGGAACGCCTGCTGCGCTCGCTTGAGCCAGCGGCACGCCTGGACCTTCGCGGCTTTCGCAACCCAGGATGGAACGGTTGCCGACCAGCCCCACCTGGCTTTGACCCGCACCGACTTCTGGAAGCGATACCACCCCTCTTTGTTTAAGTTGATCAGATCGATCTCCAGACCCGAGATCGGATGCGTGCTGTCGAGATTGTACGGGAACGTCTTGTAGTCCTGATCGGCGACCCAGATCACGTAATCACCGCTGCCCGTCTCGTCAACACCCACCTCGTCGATTTCGACACACGGATCGATCTCCTGGAACACGTCGCCCGAGCCGTTGTAGTAGCGGTAGGTCGCGCTCGTCTGTGCGAGAAAGAAACCATCCGGCATGTGACAGAAGGCATCGATGTCGCGCGAGGCTTGCTCGGCGGCATCGGCAATGAATGCCGCGTACTGAGTCCAGTCGGCGTTGCTGTCCGGCATCGCGCCCTCGATGTCGGCGGATGTGATGTAATTCTGCGGTGTCTCGGGCGCTTGAGTCGCGAGCAGATCACCGGCAAGCATGACCGTGCCCGCATGCGCGTACGTCAGCCAGCGGGTCGCCCAGGTCTTGCCGTCGTTTGAATCACTGCCTCCAGCGCCGATGTAGTACGTCATACGACAACCTCACCGCTCTCTCTGGTCACCAATCCATTCAGCTTGGCAAATTCGATCAGTTGCATGCGACCATGCGTCCCTGTCTTGGAGTACATCTCCGCCAGCATTCTCTCCAGCGTCTTGGGCGATATGTTCATGCGCGCCGGAATCTCGGCGTAAAGGATGCCCGCTACCAAGAGATCGAGCGCTTCCTGCTCTCGCCGAGTCAGCGGCTCCATCACATCGTCATCGCCGTCCAATGTTCTTGCCGAGATGTGTTTGATCTTTGGACCCGTCATGTCACGCCTCAAACCGTTGGATCAACTCGGATCCAGCCAGATGCCATAGTCGTACCACATTCAGTAGCCCTTGTACAGAATTCCAAAATAACTGGGCAACCCGGTTTCGTGGTCAAGTAGATTTGCAGGGCCATTCCATGCGCCGTTGCTGAACCACGGCTCGGTGATCATTGAGCGTGCCGTGAACCACGCGTATCGAGTTACCAGCGGGTCGGCTTTCATCCAATTCACCAACGCGGTCACTTCTCTACTCGTGTCCCGCAATGTTCGCGTGTCACTGGTCCAGAATCCAAACTCCGTCAGCCAGACTTCAGGCACTCCCCATTCGGACGCCCACCGTTTGTACTGATTGGTTAGCACTGTGATGCAGTCGCTTGCTAACCAAAAGTAGCAGTGAGCCGCCAGTGCATCAAAACGGGGCGCACGACCATATTGGGCTATAAAGGCGGAGCGAAACCGCAGTAACCATTCTGGATCAAACTGTGATGGAACAGGTGCGACCAGTTTTTGATTCGGAAATTTCTCCTCAATCTGCGCCCACAGCGGCACCGCTTGGTCTGGCGTCAAACACGCTTGGTCACACAGATCGGGTTCATTGAATCCCATGATCCAACGCGAGTTGCCACCCAACCCGGTCTGACTAATCTTCGCTAGTTGGTCGGCATCTCGAATCATCGGGACGTTCTCCATCCCAGCGCAGTCCTGCGGGAGTGGATACCACGCGTATTCCCAATTCGCACCCACGCTTTTCGCATCATCACACGATCCCACCAGCGCGATGCCTTTCAGCGCACCGATTTTGGTTGTGCTGATGAGCGGAAAATAGTACGTATAGGTCGTCTGCTTGGCTGTCGTGACTGGCTTGACGGCTTGCTCGTGTTCACTTCGCGCCAGAAGCGCCAGCGCCAAGAAAGCCAACGCCAATGCGACAATCCTACCACGATGGATTGTTACGAGACGCAAAGTAGATCTCCACGGCACCCACAATCAAACACGCAATAATCAAACCAGCGCTTATCACGGTTCTTCCTCTCTCGATATGGATTAACTTGGGTCCAGCCAGATGCCATAGTCGTACCATAGCTCGTGCGCTTCGCCGGGCTGGAGCGTCAGCGTTGCCATCGTAAAAGCCCGCACCGCAGAGCCGTAAAGCATTTGCATTGTCACACTTGGGTACACGACGGTGATCGCATAAGCGCCCACGTTTTCCAAAACCAACTTGCTTGCCCAGTGCAGGTTGAGCGTGAAGGTCCGCGTCAGCGCGGTCGTTCCTGGGTAACTGAGGGCACAGTAACCCGGATAATCCTCCGGAAACATTGAATATGCACAAGCCGGCGTGGCGAGCGGAACGGGAGTAGCGGGCACGCGAGTTTCAAACTGCATCAAATCGCTCGTCAGCGTTGCCGTCGTGACAATGGACTGCGACGTGATCGGCTGGAGTGTGCCGGTCGGCGTGAACACGCTATTGTTCGTGACCGTAATCACCGGACGCGGCGTGACCTGTTCAAACGCGCCAATGTCCAGCGTCCCCGTATTCGTAATCGCGCCGCTGCCGTTCAGTCTCACCGTTGGATCGGCTCTGTTCCCAGCGTAGAGCGCAATCCCACTCCCGTTCCAGACCTCGATCGCGTTGGCGTTTTGACGATCCACCCGGAAGGGACCGCCATAAGCAGGAGGCGGTAAGCCGAACATGAAATGGGTTCGTAGCGCGGCACCCAATACCGTCAGCGTGCACGAGTTGTCTGTCGTGATTCCACACGCGCTGCCCGTCATCACCTTTCCGTACAAAGCGTGCCCCGGCAGAAAGTTCGACGCATCGACCTGCACCTTCCAAGTGCCGACCAGATAGCCGAAATTCCACGAACCATCCGATGCAGTCACAGTGCTCGTGACCACATCTCCGATGCCGGTCGTATATCCATCGCTCGTCCGGATCAGGTTGATCTGGACGCCTGAAATGGTCGGCGTTTGAAAAATCCAACGCGCAAGGCGAGACAAACCCGCTGGCAGACCATCTGCGCTCACCCCTTCGCTTGCGAACGCCAGCAGCGCCAACGCCAAGAGCAGGGTCGAGATTACCAGGATATAGCCGCGGCTGTTTCGGCGATTCGCCTGGGGAGTTTTACGCCGACTCATCGTTTCACCCACTGCGTTCCATCGAAATAGAACGCTTTGAGCGCACCCGGCACGACCACGACATTCGCCGGCGTGATAGGAAGGGTGATCGTGAATGCCCCCTGATTTTCCAGTAGCAACTGTATCCCCGGCGCGAGCGCCGTTGAAAGGGTGGGGGTCACATTCAGCAGGGATGAAACCGGCTGGAACGTGCCGGTGGGCGTGAAGACCGCCGAACCCGTAACGACAATAGAGGTCTGAACCTGGGTGCGGACCCACGTGCCGACCGCCATCGTCCCGGTCGTCGTCATATCCCCGGTAGCGCCGTTGGCGAAGATCGTGCGCGAGATCCCCGCGCCGGCATAGAGCGAATAGGTTGCTCCGTTCCAGCCCTCCATACAGTTGATGCCGCCAGATTTGCACTGGACTGGCAGATTGGAGATACTGGGCACAAGTCCTTGAACCGATACACTCGCGGGCGTCTCGGTCGGCGCGGGCGTGGGGGTTGACGCCGGCGCAATCGAATCACACGCCGCGATGAGAAACGCAACAATCAGCGCAATGCTGGAAACCAAAAGCAACCTTCGCATCGCTACCCCTCCTTTGCGGTGAATGCCAGAGCGTCAGACGCTGCCCACACATAGACGGCATCGGTGGGAACAAACATCCTATCGCTGCTCCATGTATCCGCCGGCGCGATCTGAATCGACGGAGAGCCGTTGGTCGCCGCCGCTCCAAAGTTGATAAACACGACGCTGTTCGAGAGGTTCTGAAAGAAAAAGAAACTTCTATTGGGGTTGGCTGCCATCACCAAGACCGAAGTGTTTGCCGTCGTCGTGCCGCTGTGATCGGTCATTGAACTGCCGACCGCCTTCATCTGAAAAGTGTCAGCATCGCCAAATCGAATGATGTTGCCCATGGTTGCTCACTCCGTTGGATCGAATGAATCGAGCGGTGTGTTCGATCGTACGTGCCCGGTCGCTGCGATTCGATGGACGCTTGATGTGTATCTCATTTGTATGCCATCCCAAACCTAGTCGGCTGCCCGGTTGCGAAGTCCATCAGCGGCGAGTTGTACCCTGCAGGCAATGCCCAGGTTTCCGTTCCCTGAATCCGATTCGCAAACCACGCAAACCTTCCAATTCTCGGATTAGCATTCAGCCAGTCCACGAAATCCACCTCGTCTACCGTGTTCGTGAAGGAAAACTCCGTGACCCACACGCTCGGAATACCCCACGCGTCTGCGAGCGCGATAAACTGATTCGCAATATTCTTGCAGCCCGCCGCGTTCTGGAAGTAGCAATGGAGGGCGATGGCATCCAACCGCGGATTCGTTCCGTTCTGCGCGGTGTACGCATTTCTGAAATCAATCAACCATTGCGTGTCGCCGTTGATAACGGCAGGCGATACCAACTTCTTCT
>VFSW01015137.1_pt1 | contig 10628 bp, 11 predicted proteins | sample 5358111 | NCBI WGS metagenome assembly VFSW01 (sample SAMN11554181, study PRJNA540505) | mine drainage metagenome | isolation source: sediment from site ElyBrook_90M | place: USA: Ely Copper Mine, Vershire, VT | collected 2017
CTCGTGTGCCGCGCGCTTCACCGCTGGATCAATATCCCCCTTGGAAAAAAAGTTCTCCACCTCGATGGGAATAATCCAGTTCTTGCCCTGCAACACCGGCATCTTCCCCCGATGCAACTTAAAGGCGAAAATGCGCGCGGTAGGATCCTGCCGCGAGCCCTGTGGAATCATGATGCCCACCGACCCGTCTTTCATCCGGCGGACCGACTGACCAGGCAATTGCTCGTAGGTCGTTCCGTTGTACCAGGCGTAAACCGGCTTTACGTCCCGGGCGAGGGTAATTGTGGCAGAGTACTTGTCCAGTTCCTTGTTGTATTCAGGTTTCGACCAGTCGCGAACCATATCGGTCGGATCGGACTTGGCGAACGTGGGAATGTGGCAGGTAGTGCAGTAAACACGCGCTACATGCCTGTTGAGGTCTGCATTCTGGTGGGGAGCTGAACCGTGACACTCCTTGGTGTCACAGGAACTGCTCTTCGGCGAATCAGTTCCGGATAGATCACTACCTCTACCGCGGACCCGGTGGTCACTGCCTTGATGACAGGCGAGGCACTGCATGTCGACCCCATCGGTGGCCATGTGTACATCGTATTCGCGCTCCGCACTGGTAAGTTTGTATTCCAGGTCGCCGCGCTTATAGTTTGGGCCACCCCCGGAAGCGGAGTGGCAGCGCATGCACATTACCCGGGTCGGAAGCGAAATGCGCTTGGATACCGAGTCCATCCCTTCCTGGTTCTGCCACAGGATCGGCTTCCACTCCCAGCCACCACCGGATTTCTCGTACAACTCGCGCCGATAACCGGATGCGTGACAGATGAGACAATCCACGTTTTGCAGTTGCTCCTCGCTCAGTTTGTCCGATGGTTTGAGGCCCAAGCCGGCGTGGCAGGCCGAACAGCCGCGACTGATGACCTCGTCGTGCGAGTTCTTCGCCAAGCCGATCCAGTTGATTTTGGGGTTCGTGCAAAAATCATTGATGGTGTTCATCTTGCCCAGCAGCTTGCCTTTCGCATTGACAATCTGCGGCGCTTGTCCCTGCCATTGGTAATGCTGCGAATAGAAGAAGTTTTCCGCCTCTTTACGATGGCACTTGAGGCAGGTCTTGGTGCCTTCATAATGTTCGAAGTACTTCGCGTGCGAAGACTCCGCCAGAGCGATGGTGGCCAAAGCCACCATCGCCAGCAGGACTGTAATGGTTCGTCGCATAGTCATCTCTAAAACCTCGCTGTCAGACCGGCGGTCAGCAGGGTGCCCCTGTCGTACGTGGGAAAGCCGAGCAGGGGAGTGGAACTGAGCCGCTCGGGTGCGCCTACGTCCCAGCCAGAGCCGCTCCAGTTGTAGTGGAAGCGCTGGTAATCGCCCTTCAGGATGAAGTGATTGCTGATGCGATGCGTAATGAAGCTTTCATACACATCGCCACGCGCTTGGGTCTTAGGCGCAAAGATGTCATCTTCGGCTTGCGCAAAGTTGAACCAGTATTTGGAGCCGTGATTGTACTCAAAGCCAATCTTGGTCCGTCCACTCTGTTGAACCTTGTAACGGAACCCTGCGTAGACCATAGATCCGTTATGGTTGGTAGGAGTATCGAAAGGGTTCGATCCCAGACCGCCAAACGGTGTGGTCACCCCGTTCGGACGGAGACTGTCCATGTTCAAACTGGCGTACAGATCGAAAGAACCTACAGTCTTCTCCACGACGATCCCGTACAGGTTGATGTCGCCCACGTTGGCGGAGGGGGTATAGCGCATGACGACTCCACCGCTGATTGGGTCGCCTGTCAGTGGATTGTTCGGCAGCACCACCAATCCGTTAAAGCCGTCCGTAACGTTCCATGCACGGGCAATGGTCACCTGCACAAGGCTTGTGTCAGTCGCGTACAGATCGAAGTTGCCGCCGAGGAACTGCACGCCTTTCACCCGGTCGGCTGGCAGTTGGTCTATTTGGCCATTGCCAAAACCGGAGTCATACCCTAACCCATAGCAGAGCCGCAGAGCCGTCTTGTCCCCGATGTGGTAGCCAAAGGTAGCGCCGTCGAATTGGTAATTGATGAGCGCGCCGGACGGCGTGCCGCCACGGGGTTCGTCCAAGCGGTAGTTCAGCGGCGGTCCGTCGGTCGACGGGCGGCGCCCGATAGAGATATACATCGGCAATCCGGCGAGGTTTTTCCATGTGAAGTAAGCGCGCTCCACCCGCACAAAATCTCCGGTCGGAACCGACGCAGTGGTGCCGTCAAGGTTTATCGAGGTGGGCTGACCGTCGAACACCTGCACGTTGGTCGAGTCCCCAAAAACCTTGTACATGGCCAAACGCGCCGAAACGTCGACGTTATCGGAAACGTGCGCGTCGAAGTCCAGCCGCAGGCGTTCGGTCGCTATCTCGTTTGCGTTAGCACCGTAGGCGGGCACCAGTACGCCGGGAACCCCCTGCAGATAGCTCTGGAATTGCTGCTGCTGTAGTGGCGTAAATGACCTGAAAAAGCCTTTCACCTGATCGAATGTAAGGTTATTAGTGAAGTATTGATACGCGCCGTAGTTTGCAGCCAACGCGCCCTTTAACATGTTGGCGTAATCAGCGGGATTCGCAGGCAATCCCCCGAGACTAATCGGCACGCCAAGACCGCCCTGACTGGTCGGCGATCCCATCCACATGCTCTTTACCAATAGGCTCTGTAACTGCATACCGTCGTAATGAGTGGGTATGTTGCCGAAAATGGTGTTCGACTCAGTGCGGATGTCGCCGCTCCAATTGATTCGGTCCAGTGCGGCCTTGCGTTCGGTTTTCGTCACCCGGTGGTCGAGATTCTTGATATCAGCTTTCAATTGCTCCGAAACTGAATTCTTGTCTGCCTCTTGCTTCTTGGCGGCCTCAGCTTCTGCTTTTTTCTTTTCGGCTTCCGCCGCCTGCTGCTGGTCCTCGAGCTTCTGCTCGATGGTTGCGAGGGACTTCTTCAATTGCTCGATTTCACTCTGTATGCCCTGGTTTTCGGAGCCGGTTTGTGCGGTTTGTGCGGTCGCAGGCAGCGAACACACTACGGCCGTGAGCAGCATTGCAATGATGCGCTTCATAGTTTTTCTCCCGAAATGTTTCGATTAGGTTTTGTTCTATCCGCAGGTAGCCGGTTGCTCGCTGTCTGCCGCGTGATCAATACAAAACTTCTCGATCGCCTTCATTTGTTCGGGAGAAATGGCATCAAGGACGCTCTTGCCGTCCTTGGTTAGCACAGCCTTGTGGCTGGGGACAAGTTTAGTAGAGAAGAATGTCTTCCACTGGTCCTGTACGAGGGTCATCGGAGAGTACTGGCCGTTCGGTGAGCCTTTGTCGTGACAGACCTTGCAGTTTTCGCGATAGAGCGCTTTTCCGTCCAGTCCGCCGGCAAATGCGGTGCCAATCAGAATGAACACGCTCGCAATCAAGATTGGAAAGATTCGACGTAGATACATTAGAGCCTCCGAAATATAAAGACGCCGCGTGAACTGGAGTCGCTTCAGGGGAGCGGGATAAGAAAAACGCAAGCGTCAGCAAAAGACTTTGCTACCGCTCCCGGATTCTGTCGGTGACGCAGATCACAGATTGCTGTATTAAGATATTTCGCAACTATGTAATTGTGCCATTATGGGACTGTGTGCTTATGGGGCTGCCTGAGACGCAGGCGAAGTTTTGCGGCCTTGCTCGTGATTGGGGAGCATTCACGGACGGACTCAGTGTGCGATTCGCTCGATATCCTCCAGAGGCAGATGGTTCTTCAGGAAGATGAATTTTGCGTGGGCAGCCTCACCTGTTCATGTCACACTTGCATAAGCTTCAAGGGAAATAGAAACAGGGTGGGTTTGGAATTATGAATTGGACAATCTCTTTAATCATCGCGGCAGCCGTCGTGGTCATTTTTATGCTGAAACGCATCGACCAGATTTCGTCCAAGGCCGCGCTGGCGCATTTGAAAAAAGGGGCGCTGGTGATTGATGTGCGGAGCCCCGGCGAATTCAACTCCGGCCATCTGCGGAACGCGATCAACCTTCCCCTGAACGAAATTGAAACCCTTCTGCCGCGTCGCGTAAAGGACAAGAACCAGGTGTTGCTGCTGCACTGCCATAGCGGCATGAGGAGCGGGATGGCGAAGAGGAAATTGAAGACCCTGGGTTACATCAACTCCTGCAACCTTGGCTCCTATGGCCGGGCGGCAAAGATTCTGAGCGGGATGCAATGAACCACGCGCCGGAAGACGGATCCAGTTCACCGGGCTACCGCTTTGCTCAGATCGGGACCATTCACAGTCCGTTTCGCCAGCCGGCGGGAACTCCTATTCAGCCCTCTCGTGCAAGTGGGGCGAAGGGCGTCGTCAGCCTTGATCCCCATTTCCAACACGGGCTGCGGGATCTGGAAGGCTTTGAGCGAATCTGGCTTATCTATTACTTTCACGAAGCGCCGCCGGGGCAACTGCTGGTCAGGCCGTTTCTGGACACGACGCCGCGTGGAATATTTTCCACTCGCTCTCCGGCCAGGCCCACTCCGCTCGGAATGTCGGCGGTACGACTCTTGGGCATCCATGAGGACTGCCTTGAGGTGGCGGACATTGATGTTGTCGATGGAACGCCGCTGCTCGATATCAAGCCCTACGTTCCTGAATTCGACAGCTACCCTGGCAGCAAGGCCGGTTGGTTCGACGAATCCAGTAGCCGGATGCAGCACGCCGACGACCGTTTTCACCCACCGAAAAGATGAGCCTTGGAGAGTTCGCAAATGAGTGCATTTGATGAAATGAGCAGGGAAGAGCTGCGGAAATCCCTGGAGATGTTTGCCAAGAACTGGCTGGCCCACGACGGTTGCTGGTTTCTGGCAGCCGAAGAACAGTTTGGCATGGCTACTGCCATGGAACTGGATGCTGGCTCCTGGGCCCGTTTCGCCGCGGTCGAGGCCCGTCGGATTCTGACGATGTTCAACATTGAGGAGGGTGGCGGCCTCTCTGCCCTCGACAAGGCGCTTGGGCTGCGCATGTATAGCCTGATCAATGCACAGCGTACGGAATGGTCGGACGACCGGCGGCGCTTACGTCTGATTGTGGATGTTTGTCGCGTGCAGGAGGCTCGCCGCCGCAAAGGACTCCCGGATTTTCCCTGCAAGAGCGTTGGAAATATAGAGTTCGATACCTTTGCGCGCACGGTTGACTCGCGAATCCAAACCCGCTGCCTGCACTGCCCGCCTGATGCTGACTCCAATCAGTATTGCGGGTGGGAGTTCAGTATCGAGACCTGCATGATAGCCTAGTGCCAGCCATGCGATCTGACGTCACAAAAGCGTTCGAACTGTTGCGGTCCGGCAACTCCGCGCACATGGGACAGGCACTGGAGCTTCTCCAGAATACGGTGTTCTCGTTCAGCATGACTGTCTGCGGTCACCGGGAGGACGCCGAAGACACCATGCAAGATGTGCTGTTGAAGGCCATTCCCTATCTTGCAAAATTCGACAGCCCAAAGGCGCTTACGACATGGCTTTACACTGTCGCAAGAAATCGATGTTGGATGTCCCGCCGCAAGAGCAAGTTCGCGCCAAAAGAACACTTGTCGCTGGAAGAACTCATGCCCAATGCCATGGAGCTCGATCACCTTGGGGCGATGGCTGCCGAGGGACCGTCTCCAGAGAGATCGGTGATCGCTGACCAGGACACAGAACAGCTGCAACAAGCCATTTTGAAGGTGCCCCCGCCATATCGGCTAGTTTTGGTCTTGCACGATGTTGAAGAACTCTCAACCGATGAGATCGCGCGTATCCTGAACCTCAAGGAAGGGAACGTGCGTGTACGTCTCCACCGGGCGCGCCTGTTTGTGCGCAAGGAACTTTCGCAACTCGCGCCGAAGACAGCCAACCAGATTAGGACAGCGACGGGTACCAAGGGGAGACCGGCTCGTTCTCGCCTTTGCAAGCAGGTATTCGCCAATCTTTCAGACTATCTGGACGGCGCACTGGATGATACGTTGTGCAAGGAACTGGAGCGGCACATGGGGGGCTGCAAGCCCTGTGAAGCTTTCCTTGCCAGCCTTCGAAACACCGTCAAGCAGACGCATGCGCTACCCGGCCAGCGGCCTGATCCGCGCGCTGTCGCCCAAGTTCGCGCCCGCCTTGCCCAGCAAGTGCCGACGGTAGCGGCAGCGGATAAATAGCCCGTTTCAGCGTTGCCCCGGCGTGCTGAACAAATAATCCGGTTTCGCTTTGTAACGCTAGCTCCCCTTTCTGCATTCTTTCCCCAGGACGGAGCCGCAGAGGCAGGAATGCCGCTGCAGACACTCCCACATTTTGGAGCGCCCTTGGTGGGAGCGCCCCTCTGGTGGAACAGGCACTCTGATCTGTCCGAAGGCGCGGATTAAGGCGCAAGGAGAGAAGTCACATGGCGAAGAAAGTTTTGATAGTTGGCGGCGTCGCGGGAGGCGCGTCTTGCGCCGCGCGAGTACGCAGGCAGGCGGAAGACGCCGAAATCGTGCTCCTTGATCGCGGCCCTTACGTGTCCTTTGCAAACTGTGGCTTGCCGTATTACGTCGGCGACGTGATTCAGGATGAAAAAAAGCTGCTGGTAGCCTCCGCAGAGCTCTTCAAGACGCGATTCAACATTGAGGTTCGCACCGAAAACGAAGTTCGGGCCATCGACCGCGAGCATCGTGAAGTTGAGGTGAAGTGCCTGCTCACAGGCAAGGTCTACCGGGAGAAGTACGATGCCCTGGTGCTGTCGCCGGGCGCCACCCCGATCCGTCCAGCGCTTCCGGGAATCGATCTGCCCGGAATTTTCGTGCTCCGCACCATCCCTGACAGCCGGAGTATCCGGTCATGGATCGAGGAACATAAAGTCGAACGCGCGGTGATTATTGGCGGCGGTCTCGTCGGTCTCGAAATGGCTGAAAATCTGGTGACTCGCGGAATTTCCGTGACGGTTGTGGAGATGCTCGACCAAGTCTTGCCGCCGCTTGATCCGGAGATGGCGGAACCGGTGCAGGCGCTGGATTCGCGCATTCTTCCACCGGTGGCGTAGTCGTCGAAACGGCGTCCGGCGTCCGCCTTCCTGCTGATCTGGTGATTCTATCCATTGGCGTGCGGCCGGAGATCAAACTGGCTAAAGATGCGGGACTGACGATCGGGGAGCGGGGAGGCATTCGCGTCGATGAACAGATGCGCACCAGCGACCCGAATATCTGGGCGGTGGGCGATGCGGTAGAAACGCGCAATTTCGTGACCGGTGAATGGGGTTTGGTGCCCCTGGCCGGACCGGCAAACCGCCAGGGACGCGTGGCCGCCGACTCCATATGCGAGCAGGAGGCGTACTTCCGCGGCGTGCAAGGTACCGCCGTATGCGGTCTCTTTGGTTGGACGGTCGCCACCACCGGCGCCAATGAGAAAACCCTGCGCCGCCTGGGAATCACGGGCTATCAGAAAATTTACTTGCACCCAGGACAGCACGTCGCCTATTACCCCGGCGCGAGCCCTATCCACATGAAACTATTATTTGCCATGGAGGATGGCCGCATCTTGGGCGCACAGGCGCTGGGTAAGGAAGGTGTCGAGAAACGCATCGACGTTATTGCCATGGCGATCCAGAATGGCGCCAGTGTATTTGACCTGGAAGAGGCGGAACTTTGCTACGCGCCGCAGTTTGGCGCCGCCAAGGACCCAATCAATATGGCGGGTATGATCGCAGGCAATGTGCTGCGCGGCGATGTTTCACTGGCAGACTGGGAGGAATTGCCCAGCACGGAAGCGTTGCTGGTGGATGTCCGCCAACCCAAGGAATTCGCCGACGGTCATATCCCCGGTGCGATCAATCTTCCCTTGCCCCAGTTGCGCAGCCGATTGAAGGAGCTCCCACGAGATCGTGAGATCTGGCTGAATTGCGGAGTCGGCCAGCGCTCCTATTATGCGTTACGACTGCTGCAGCAGCACGGCTTCACGGCCAAGAATCTCTCCGGCGGATTCACGACTTACAAGCATTTTCGGCACCGGTTGGGCGCGATGGCTAGCGCAAGCACAACATAAGCGGCACAATGGAACCTTCCAGAGTTAGAGGAGTACGCAATGATGTTTCTGTCCGTTCGTCAAAGGATTACCTGGGCACTGTGCTGCATTATGGTGGCGGCATTGCCGCAGGTACTATTCGCGCAATGGAACGCTGGCCAGATGCAGCCCGCGTCAGAATTAGCCCAGTCACAACTGATCAAACCCGAGGAACTCGTTAAGGTACTGCAGGCCGGTAAGAGCAAACCTCTCATCCTCAACGTGGGGCCCCGAATGCTATACGTGCAAGCTCACATTCCGGGCGCGGAGTTCATCGGCGCGGGTTCCGATCCAGAGACGATTAAGCAGTTGCAGGTGCGCGTAAAATCGCTGCCCCGCAGCAAGTCGATTGTTCTTTATTGCGGCTGCTGTCCCTGGACACACTGCCCAAACGTCACCCCGGCTTACACCGAGCTTCACAAGATGGGTTTCACCAACGTCAAGGTGCTCTACCTCGCTGATAATCTCGGGACCGACTGGGTGTACAAGGGCTATCCGACCGTCTTGGGCAAGTGAGTCGCATGGCGCGCACAAAAATATTCGTAGCTGTGGCAATGGCAGTGGCTCTTGTCGTGCTGGTCACACGTCAGCATCATTCGACCCCTCGTTCGCAAGCAGCGCCGGATACCCTGTCCGCGCCAGATTTCACACTGCAGCAGTTGAACGGCACGCCGCTTCGCCTCTCCGATTACCAAGGCAAGGTCGTGCTGCTTGATTTCTGGGCCACCTGGTGCGCTCCGTGCAGAGAGGAGATTCCGCGATTCGTGGAGTGGCAGAGAAAGTATGGTTCGCAGGGACTGCAGGTGGTCGGCGTGTCCATGGATGACAACTTGGAGCCTGTGCAGAAGTTCACTCGGGAGTTCAGGGTGAACTACCCCGTCGCGCTAGGAACCCAGGAGTTGGCCTTCCGGTACGGGGGAATTCTGGGGCTGCCCATCAATATCGTGATTGGGCGCGACGGAAGGATCGTATCGAAACACCTTGGAATGGAAGACCCTTCGCTTCTGGAGAAGGAACTGATCGCTCAACTTTCGATCAAGGAGAAAGCGCGGTAGCCAAACCGCGGGTTGGCCCGCGATGTGGCTGCGCAAAGTCGTGATCGTCTCCGTAGCGGAAATCTCGGGACAAGCAGATGGCAATCTCAATTAGCGCTGATTCGCTGTTTGAGCCCTAAAAACAGGGATGACATAGGGACCTTCGGGAATGACTGCCACCGCGCGGTCCTTATGCTCATCGATGCTCTGGCGAACTGCTTCCTCAACCGACTCGATCATCTCGACGCCCGTGATGCGCCGCTCCTCTTCATCGAGGCCGGTGGTATAGAGCTTAATATTGCCGAGACGCATGGGCTTGAGTTGCATCTCCGTCTGCCATTCGTCGATTTCAGCAAAGCACTTCGCCTTTAACATGGCCAGGAAGCGCTCCGGCCCCAGCTCTATCAGCTTCTCCTGGGCGCTTCGGAACTCCGCCGATCCGAAGCCCTCCGAGCATTCCGAGGCAATGATCAGGGTTCCGCCCGGATTCAGAATGTCCATCGGCGTAACCATGCCCTTGACGGTCTGATAATAGGTCTTGTCCAACGGGTACCCGGCCGACGAGGTCAGCACGGTATTGAACCGCCGGGAGACCGGAATGGCGGTCGCGGAGGTGATGAACTGAACGGCCGCCAAGTGGCTGGCGGTCACCTCGCCGAAGTTCACATAAACCAGGTCGCGTTCTTCGTCGAGGACGGTGTTCAACGCATAGACCTCGCCGATCATGCGGACGATTTCAAGTTGCTCTTCATGCAGCGGGTTGCCGACTAAGTTGCACTGAACGGCTAACGGGTCCTCCATGAATCGTGCGGCATGGAAGGTGCGAATGGTTTCATGATGCGCGACGCCGGGGGCGATGACCTTGCGTCCTCCCGACCAGCCGGCCATGAAGTGCGGCTCGACCAAACCGGTGGCGACGCGCAGATCGGCATTGAGGAAGCGCCGATCAATCTTCACGGGCGTTCCCCGTGAGGTGCGGCCAAGATCCACATGGTCGGCCTCGTTGCGGGCAAAGTGGTTTTCGACGCGAACGGTCTTCAATACCCAGGGGTCGCCAACCAGTTCTTCCCGCTCGGCCCCTTCATTGGCACGATGAAGCCCGGTCGCCACCAGCACTGAGATGTTCGCGGCGGGCACCCCGCCATTGATCAGGTCCTCGATCATCGGGCGCAGGAACAGCTTGTTTGGCACGGGCCTGGTGATATCGCAAATCAAGATGCAGGCGCTTTTGCGTCCTGCGGCCAGCGCGCCAAAAGGTTTGGCCGAGACGGGGTGGTCGAGGGCTCGGCGAACTGCCTGCTGTTGATTGACCAACTTTGGCAGCGAAACTTTTCGAATAATCGTCGGCTGCGTGCCTTCCGGCAAAGAGACCACCAACTGCCTGCGCCCAAATGCGATTTCGACCGTCTTGTCCATCGAGATTTCTCCGACCTTTGACCAGCGCCGGGCAACGTCCCCCACAGGCACGGCGGGTCACGTGGGTAGTTTACCTCTGATGGCCAACCCAATGGCAAACGTCTATTCTGAGATGGCCGGGCCGCTCGGACCGCGAGTGAGCCTGAT